>Ga0209168_10003637_pt1 | contig 10529 bp, 9 predicted proteins | sample Coa_R1_FD_187156 | JGI IMG/M metagenome (GOLD analysis project Ga0209168, IMG submission 187156) | Surface soil microbial communities from Centralia Pennsylvania, which are recovering from an underground coalmine fire - Coalmine... | ecosystem: Environmental > Terrestrial > Soil > Unclassified ... | reverse complement strand
GTCTGCTTCAAGCACCACGGCCTTGACTGTCTGCCCCTGCTTCAGGATTTCGTTGGGATGGTTCAAGCGCTTCTCGCCGGTAATATCGGCGATGTGGATCATGCCTTCGATACCCTCGCCCAGTTCGACGAACGCTCCGAACTTGGCCAGACTCGTCACTGGCGCTTCGACGGCCGTGCCTACCGGATACTTCTTCAGGGCCTCTTCCCAAGGGTCGCCCAACGCTTGCTTCAAGCCCAGCGCGATTCTCTTGTCCGTGGGGTTGATGTTCAAGACCACCACGTCGACCACTTCCCCCGGCTTGAGGATGTCCACCGCGCGGACGTTCTTCTTGCTCCAGGACATCTCGGAAACGTGGATCAGTCCCTCGACTCCCGGTTCCAGTTCGACGAATGCACCGAAATCCAGCACGCGAGAAACTTTTCCATGGATGCGCTCGCCCTGGGTGTATTTTGAAACCGCCAGCGTCCACGGATCGGCCGATAGCTGCTTGAGCCCCAGCGAAATCCTCTTGGTCTCGCGGCCGATCTTGAGGATCTTGACCTCGATCTCCTCCCCGGCTTTAACCACCTCGCCCGGTTTCACGTTGCGCGAGTAGCTCATGTCGGAGACGTGCAGCAGGCCGTCCACGCCGCCCAGATCGACGAACGCGCCGAAATCGGTGAGCGAGCGCACGGTGCCGCGAACGATCGCGCCTTCTTCCAACTTCCCGAAGGCTTCTTCTTTCGCCTGGCGCTCCAGTTCTTCCAGAATCACGCGCCGGTCCACCACGACGTCTTCTTCAGCCGCGTTGATCTTGGTGATGCGGCACTCGATCTGCTGGCCCACCAGCTTCTCCAGATCCGCCGCTTCGCGCGCGCCGCTGCGGGAAGCCGGCATGAACGCGCGCACGCCCACGTCCACACGCAAGCCGCCCTTCACCACCTCGAGCACCGTGCCGCCGATGGTGCGCTTTTCCGCGAAGGCTGCTTCGAGGCCGGTCCAATCTTTGGGCGTCTCCACCTTAATTGTGGAGAGAAGATAAGTGCCTGATTCGTCGCGTCCGCGGATGGAGACGATGACCTTGGTTCCGGGCTTCAATTCGGGCGCGGGAGGCAGAATGCCATCCATCTTGCGGCCGATGTCGACGAAGACGCCGTCGGGCGTCACGGACACCACCGTGCCTTCCAGGCGCTCGCCACCGGCGTGGTGGGTTTGTTCGAATTGAGTCAGGATATCGCCGAAGGAGTTGTCGGCCGGAGACGCCTCAGGCGAATCAGGAAAGTTGGGTTGGGGCATGCGAGAAAAACCGGAGTCCTTGCTATTGTGTCACAGACTCCGCAACGTAGGGCGGAACATCCCCTTTGGGGGTTACCCCTGCGGAAGCATTTTGGCGATGTCGTTATACAGCACGAACACCACCACCATCATCAGGAACACGAATCCCACCCGCACGATGGCTTCTTTGATCCGCAGGCTCAGGTCGCGCCGCAGCAGCATCTCCACCAGTAGCATGAGCATCGCGCCTCCGTCCAGGATCGGTATCGGCAGGAGGTTGAAAATAGCCAGATTCAGACTCACGGCGGCCATCAGCCCGATGTAAACCGCTGGGCCTTCGCGAGCGGCTTGCCCGGAAAGCTGGGCAATTCCGATAGGGCCCGAGAGTCCCTTGGCCGACATTCGCCGCTCCACGATTCCCTGCAGGAATTGGTAGATCAGCTTGGTGCTCTGTACGTTCTGATGCCAGGATTCGGCCAGGGCCTCGCGGAAAGGCAGCTTGACGATCTCCACGGGCGATTCGAGGCCGGCCCCGATGCGCCAAGCTTTGCTTCCCTGGACGTCGCTCCAAACCGGAGTAACGCTGGTGTGATATTCCTTCCCGTTGCGCGAATACACAAGATCCGCGGGCGACCCTTTCGTCTCCGCGATCAAATCCAGGAGCCGCGTGGAAGTGCGGACAGGCTTGCCGTTAATGCTGACGAAGGTATCGCCCTTCTTCAGTCCGGCCTGCTTGGCGACGTCGATACTGCAGCAGTAACCACTCACCTGAACCGGGCTTGATTGCATCCAACCGGCGATGCCGACGTGCTGTTTGTCGTCATACACGGGCGTCACACTGAAATTGAGCCTCTGGCCGTCCCGCACCACCCAGACATCCATGGGCCGCTTGGCGCTGGCGATCTCCTGCAACTGAATGGTTTCCCAGGTGGGATCCACAATGCCATCGATCTGAACCACCTTGTCGCCCTCGCGGATACCGGCTTTGGCTGCCGGGCCATCCTGCGCCACGTAGCCCACCGTCGGATCCGGCGGCATGGGAATCTTCGGATACTCAACCATGAACAGCCCCGTTAGCAACACTACGGCCAGAACGACATTCGTCGCCGGACCGGCAAACGTGATGCACAGACGCTGCCAGCGGGGTTTAGAGGGCAGGGCGCGGGGATCGCTGGCCTGCTCGTCGCCCGGCTGCTCCCCTGCGAACTTCACGTATCCGCCAAACAGGATCAGACAGACCTTAAAGTCCGTCTCGCCGCGGTGGAATCCGAATAGCCGGGGCCCGAAGCCGATGCTGAATGCGTCGATCTTGACGTCGAAGAAGCGGCCGACCAGATAGTGACCCAGCTCGTGGAGCAGGATCATCACTCCGATCAGAACCAGGAACCACCAGAAATCTTGTAAAACTGAAACCATCACCCGTTACCCTTACTATAGTCTACGTACCAGCCGCCACTCCGGTGGGAACTTTTTCACCCCAACGCGCCCCGATCACTTGCCTTGCCACCCGGCGCGACTGACGGTCCAGGTCCAATAATTCCGTCACCGAACTGAGCTTCTGTGTGGGAACTTGTTCCAAACACTCGGCCACCGTTACCGCAATTCCCGGGAACGGAATATTTCCAGCCAGGAATGCCTCTACTGCGATCTCATCGGCCGCGTTCAGGGTCGCGGGAGCCGATCCGCCCGCAGAAATCGCCTCGTAAGCCATCCCGAGCAGCGGGAACTTTTGAAAATCCGGCGGTTCGAAACTCCACTGCGCGGCCTGGCTCCAGTCCAGGCGAGGTACCGGCGCTGCTGCGCGCTCGGGATATGTCAACGCATATTGGATCGGCATCCGCATATCGGTGGCGCACACCTGGGCGATGACGCTGCCATCCAAGTATTCGACCAGCGCATGAACCTTGGATTCAGGATGCACAACGACCTGCACATCCTTCGGCGGAAAATCGAACAGCCAGCAGGCTTCGATTACTTCAAACCCCTTGTTCATCAAGGTGGCTGAGTCGATCGTGATCCGCTGGCCCATCTTCCATGTAGGATGATTCAGCGCCTGTTCCGGCGTTACAGCGGCCAACTGCTCCCGCGCAGTCCCGCGAAAGGGTCCGCCCGAGGCCGTCAGAATCAACTTCGTAACTTCCTTGCGCAGGCCGGCGCGCAAGCACTGGTGTGCGCCGTTGTGTTCGCTGTCGACTGGAATGAGTTCGGCATCCGACTCGCGGCATGCGCGCATAACCAGCTCCCCGCCCGCAACCAGAACTTCTTTATTGGCCAGCCCGACCCGTTTCTTCCGGCGAACCGCTTCGTAGGTGGCCTCCAGGCCGTCCACGCCAACGATGGCCGACATCACGAAACCCGCTTCCGGCGCGGTCGCCGCGTCAATTCGCGCACGCGGGCCCGCAGCGAGTTCGGGGCTCGGGATGTTATTGGTTTTGAGGATCGCTCGCAGCTCGGCGAGCACGGTTTCATCGGCGACGACGGCCACTTTGGGCTTGAATTCGGCAATCTGGCGCGCCAGCAGCTCGACGTTTCGCCCCGCCACCAGCGCATAAATACCGAATCGCTCCGGCCACATGCGAACCACGTCCAGGGTGCTGGTGCCGATGGATCCGGTGGATCCCAGAAGCGTCAGGAGTGTCACTCGCTCCGATGATACCATCCACTTGCCTGCCTGCTGTCTGGTTTTACTTCGGGGTGTTTTCTTTGGGGAGTTTCTTTTTTAGGGGCGCCGGGAAGGTTGCTTCAGGGGTCTTAAATGAGGTTAGTCTCGCTTTGGTGGGAGTTTCCCTCCCCGGCTTGATTCCAATAATAGTATACTTCCCCGGAGAACGCAACAGTTTTTTGTATGTGCCGGGGTAGATCTTTGTAATCCTTTGTTAACAAAGATTCTACTGGATCTGTATCAATGACTTTGATAGCATACTTACGATTTTTCCACTGCGATTTTAGCCCAGTCTTCCAAAACACGGATTACGGAGCAGAAATCGTCGTCTCCCCAGCCCCTGGCGATGGCAGCCTGTAGCATCTGATGGGTGACAGCAGTCGTAGGAAGGGGTAAGTCCAGTGATTTCGCCAGTTCCAAGGCGAAACCGACATCCTTATGCATCCACTTGGCGGAGAAGTTGGTGACGAAATCGCGTTTCAGGATGAAGGGGGCCTTGTACGAGGCGATGCCGCTCTTGGCCGCGCTGTTTTCCAAAATGTCGATCATCAGCTCGGGGGCGATACCGGCTTTGGTCGCCAGGACGAGGCCCTCAGCGAAGGATTGCATGATGCTCGCGCCCACCAGGTTCTGCGTGACCTTGGCCTTCAGGCCCTGACCAGCCGCGCCACAGTAGTAAAACAGCTTGCCCATGATCTCCATGTACGGCTTGGCACGTTCGAACACGGCCTTGTCGCCGCCGATCATGAACGTTAGCGTGGCCTTGTCGGCGCCACCTGTCGATCCGGTCACAGGCGAATCGAGAAAGTGCGCGCCCTTGGCCGCGAAGGCTTTGTTCAGCTCGATGCTGGCATCGGGAGCTATTGAACTGCAATCGCAAATGATCGCGTCCTTGCGTACGGCTTCGATCAGGCCGCCGGACCCGAGCGTGATTTGCTGCGCCATGGCGGTATCGCCGACGCAGTAGAAAATGACGTCGGCACGCTCGGCGACTTCACGCGGCGTGGCGACGGCGGTGCCTTTGCCGGATTTCGCGAGCTGCTGCGCCTTGCCGCCGGTGTGCGACCACAAAGCAACCTCGTGACCAGCTTTGAGAAGATGGCCGGCCATGCGATAACCCATGATGCCGAGCCCGAGAAAACCGAGTTGTGCCAAGGAAAGCCTCCTGAAGATTTTCGAGGAAGCTATGATTCTAACAATTCGAGAAGGAACCGCTATCGCGACTCAGACTCGGTCTGCATGCCGGTGAGAAGCCGCAGGATCAGCAGGTCCGATGGCTGGAAAGTGTGGACCGGGACATTGTTCAGGTCCTCGTCTTTATCCACCACGTGGCTGCGAATCATGGTGCGAAGTTGCCCGACCGAGATTCCTAGCTGCTCGGCTGCCTCTGTTTCGGAGTACTGCCCCTTGCCCGGTCTGCTACTAACCTGCACGCTCATAACTGCATTGTAAAAGGGCAGGCAAGAACGCCCAATTAGCAATTGTCCTTATTTAACCATCGGTATCGCCTGACGTACGAACGTACTAAGGAGTGCCCATGTGGCGACCGGGGAGTAAACTTCAAAGTGATGGCAGACGAAAAACCCGGCTTGCGATCTTCGACAGAGGTGCTCACGCGCGGATTCGATCCACGCTTATCGGTCGGCTCCGCGCGGCCCGCTGTGTTTCGCAGTTCTACGTATGTGTTCTCGAGCCCGGAAGCAGCCGAACGCGCCTTCGACCTGGTGGCAGGACGCGCGAAGCCCCAACCTGGGGAACAGCCCGACTTGATCTATTCCCGTTTCAATCACCCCAACGCGGAGATCTTCGAGAGCCAGATAGTGCCGCTGGAAAATGGTGCGCGAGCGGCGATCGTCTTCAACTCCGGCATGGCCGCGATCACCACCGCGCTGTTTACGTTCCTGCGGCCTGGCGACACGATCCTCTACACCGTGCCGATTTACGGTGGCACGCAGTCTCTCATTGAGGGATTCCTCGAATCCTGGGGTGTCAAAGGTATCGCGATCCAAGCCGGCGAGACTGAGGCCATCGAGAACGCCATTCGCACGACTCCGAACCTGCGCGTGATCCTGATCGAGACGCCCGCCAATCCCACGTTAACCATGACCGATATTCTTAGCGCAGCACGTGCCAGCAAGACGGCGGGTTCGGCACGTTCAGGCGAGCCGCCCATGCTCATGGTCGATAACACGCTGCTCGGCCCCACCTTTCAACATCCGCTGGATCAAGGTGCGCATCTGGTTCTATACTCCGCGACCAAGTATCTTTCTGGCTTTAGCGATCTGATCGGGGGTGTCGCTCTCGCAAGCGATCCGGAACTAATTCGCAAGATGCGATTAAAACGTAATATGTTCGGCAACATCCTGCAGCCGGACGAATGCTGGATGCTGGCGTCGCGGCTGCCCACGGTCCGGTTGCGCATGAACCGGGCGAGCAAGAACGCGCAGCGCATCGCCGAAAGGTTGGCTCCCCACCCGAAGGTGCGCAAGATGTACTACCCGTCATTGTTCAAGGATGCCGATCAGATCCGCATCCGCGATGCACAGTGCGATTTCCCCGGCGCGATGTTTTCGCTCGAGCTGAACGGCGGCAAGCCGGCGGCGTTTAATTTTCTGCGGAGGCTTCACTTGGCTTACAATGCCGTCTCGTTGGGTGGTGTAGAGACACTGGTGTGCCATCCCAAGACCACTACACATTCGGGATTGGCCGACGCGGATGTGACCGATGGGCTGGTCAGGGTGTCTGTTGGAATCGAAGACTGGCGGGATTTGCTGGCGGATTTCGAGCAGGCACTGGCCTAAGAAGACCGCGGCCCAAATGTACAAACGGCGGCCCGATCAGGAGGCGATTGGGCCGCCGTGGATCCATCCCGGAAACTCCCCGCGAGCGGGGGTGACTGCGTCCGGGTGATCCAAGATCGTCATGGCCTTACGGCTGAACTTGCAGTTCGTTGGTCACCGAAAACGCTCCGTGAACCCCATTCGCCCGCACGTAAGCCATTTCGCGGTCCATCGTGTTTGCCACCACACCCGTCAGGGTCACGTTGCCGTTCCTCACGATGATATGGATGGTCGGGTGCGAATTCAGCACGTAACGATTCAGTGCCGGATATGCATAGATCGCGCGCAGGGTTTGAAAGCGAATCTGGTCATCGAAATTCGATGTGGGAAGAACTTCGATTTGATTGTCTACTTTCCCGACGCCTTCGACATGCTTGATCGCGCTCTCTGCCTGCAGCTTTAACACCGGCTGCCATACCTGGCCCGTTAGCGTAACGTTATCGCCATCCACACGGTACCGAATATCATCGAACACGCCGTAGTAAGGCAGCATGTTCAACTCGTGAAGGACTTTTTGGTCCATCGTTTTTGGAACCGCGGGGCCGGAAGCGTATACGAACGGAGCGGCCGACAAAGCCGCTACTGCCAGAAAACAACCTAGTTTTCCAACTCTCATGATTTGACTCCTCACCCCATTGGACGCAGGGAGTGGAGGCCTGGTTGCAGGCCGATTCCTACAAAGGTGCGACAGTGATGGAGCGGTGACTTAGCTTCGCGCTCGCGTTGCGGCCGCAGCCTGCGGTGGAGCAGCAGCAGCAGCCGGAGGAGGCGCGACTACTGCCGGTAGATCGGCGCGCACCAGACCCAGTTGCTTGCGCAACTCGGTATCGACCTTTTTGTACACATCGGAATTTTCGCGCAGGAATTGCTTGGCGTTTTCGCGGCCTTGTCCAATGCGCTCGCCCTTGTAGCTGTACCAGGCTCCGCTCTTCTCGATCAGGTTATGCTGCACGCCCAGGTCGACCAGGTCGCCTTCCTTGGAGACGCCTTCGCCGTAAATAATGTCGAACTCGGCTTCACGGAACGGCGGAGCCATCTTGTTCTTGACGATCTTGATCTTGGTCCGGTTGCCGGTGACCGTTTCGCCGTCCTTGATCGCCGCGATCCGGCGGATGTCGGCCCGCACGCTGGAGTAGAACTTGAGCGCGCGCCCACCGGTGGTGGTCTCCGGATTCCGAACATCACCCCGATCTTCTCGCGGATCTGGTTGATAAAGATCAGGCAGGTATTGGATTTCGAAACGATGCCCGTGAGCTTGCGCATGGCCTGCGACATTAGGCGCGCATGCACGCCCATGAAACTGTCCCCCATCTCGCCATCCAGCTCGGCCTTGGGCACCAGGGCCGCCACCGAATCCACCACCAGCACGTCGATGGAACCTGAAGTGATCAGCGCGTTGGTAATTTCCAGCGCCTGCTCGCCGTAATCGGGCTGTGACACGAGCAGGTTGTCCACGTCCACCCCAAGCTTGCGGGCGTAGACCGGATCGAGCGCGTGCTCGACATCGATGTAGGCCGCCATGCCGCCGGCTTTCTGAGCCTCCGCGACCACTTGCAGCGCAAGGGTCGTTTTCCCTGAAGATTCCGGGCCGAAGATTTCGGAGATTCGCCCGCGCGGAAATCCGCCGATACCCAGGGCCGCGTCCACCGAGATCGATCCCGTGGAAATCGTGGGGACGGCCTGCACGGCTTGTGCGCCCAGGCGAATTACGGAGCCTTTGCCGAACTGCTTTTCGATCTGGCCCAGGGTCGCGCCCAGAGCTCGCGCGCGTTCTTTTTCGTCCATGAAAGGGTTCCTCGTCTTCTCGGGGGAATCCTAATTATAGCGCGCCGGCTAAAACAAATTGTCCGTCTGCTGTTTTATCCGGCTATGGTTGCGGGGTGGAATTCTGAGAAGCCGTTTGCACCAGCCTGATCTGTTGATCGATCTGACTCAAAGCTTTTTCCACGTACTCTTTGTCGGTCGCATCGGGCGCGGCCTTCAAGTAGGCCCGGAAGCTCTGCGCGGCTCCGGTCCAGTCCTTCTTCTTAACCAGAATCGCTCCCAGCAAGTAGTGCGTCTTCGGATTCGCCTGCTTCAAATCCGCCTCTACCGCCTGCTGCGCACTCTTGTCAGCGGCGTCATACTCCTTCAACTGAAGATGCGCCAGGGCATTGAAGTAATAGGCGTTCGGAAACTCATATGGATCCAGATGCAGCAGCTGATCGGTCTTATCCGCAAGGTCCTTCCAGTTTTGGTCGCGTAATGCTATCTGGTAGAGCTGCTGGTAGGGATACACATACTTCGGATCGGCCGCCGATGACTGAGCATAGGCCTCGCGCGCCTCCGGATAGCGCTTTTCTCGCTCGAGCACCTCTCCCAGTTCCAGCCAGGCCTCGGCATACTTCGGATAGACCTCCACGGCTTTGCGGAATTCCTGCTCGGCCTGATCCAGTTTGTTCTTCTTCGCGGCGCTGAGCCCTTTTGCGAAGGCCTTCCGTGCATCTTTGGGCGCCTGGCTGGAAGTGGCACTTGCCGTTAGGCCCTGATTCCCAGCCACAGGATAGAGCACGATCACGCCCACGTCGGGGTTATCCAGCGTCCGTCGCCCGGCAAGCGAAACGGTCTCGGAACGATATCCAGGGAGGCGGGCGCGAAGCTCGCAATCCCAGTAAGGATCCGGGTTCGCGTTCCCCGCGCCTCCGGTGGCGCCGCCGCCGTTGCTGGACATCGAATTGGCGCTGTTCTGCAGATTAATCCTATCGAAAGGGCTGCTGCTCGCGTCATTGAAGACACCGTTATTAGTCTGCCCGAGATTGAGACTGAAGCGGCCCTGGGAATCGGTGTATCCCTGGGCCTGGACGGAATTGGTTGAGCACACGCGCTCAATCGTCACAGAGTCAGTGGGCGCCCCTCCGTCGAACATCATGACCCTTCCGCTAATCCAAATCGTGCGGGGAATTTGAGGGGCGGTGGTCGTCTGACTCTGCGTGCTGGGCAAAGAATTGGGATTGGGAGTCGGATTGGGAGCACCTTTCCCGGAGCTGGGAGCAGCGGTGCCTGTGCCCGTGGCACCTCCCTTCTGGGCGATTCCAGGGGAGACTCCCAGGAACAGCACAGCGACAAACATCGTCGCTAGCCCCAAAAAACGCGCCTGCAAGATTCGCATAGGGCGCCTCCCTGCTCTGGCGAGAATTATACCGCCTATATTAGTGACTCTAAAATATTAAGGCCGGAACGCTTTCCTCGCGATCCGGCCCAAATCAGGCTCTAGCGCACCTGACAGCTTGTTTTTGAGAACGGTTAGGCCACCTGCTGGGTCCGATACCGGGCCAGAATGGCGTTCATCTCATCCTTCAAACGCAGCTTCTGCTTCTTCAGGCGAATCTCCTCGGCTTCGTCGTCCAAAGTCAAGTGCTCCTTGGCTTCGATAGCTTCCAGCTCTTTATGGAACTGGGCATGCTCTTCAACCAAGTCGCGAAAATGCTGATCGGTCGCCATCAGATGCGCTTTCAGCTCTTCGTTAGGTTGCTCCATCAGTGACACCTCTCTTTTCTCAATGATTGGAAACGCGCCGCTTAGGGTGCGTGAGGGCCACGCCGAGCCGGTTGGGATGAAACGATTTAGCTCGGTGGGTCGTGCGAAAACGACTGTCATTCGATCACTCACAGCCGGTATACCGACCGCGCACCATGACGATATCATGAAAAGAACCTCATGACAATACCGTCTTCGGCAGGTTCGTAATAGTAGTTTTTGCGGTTGCCGAGGCGAGTGAATCCGGCCGATTC
>Ga0209168_10003635_pt1 | contig 10530 bp, 7 predicted proteins | sample Coa_R1_FD_187156 | JGI IMG/M metagenome (GOLD analysis project Ga0209168, IMG submission 187156) | Surface soil microbial communities from Centralia Pennsylvania, which are recovering from an underground coalmine fire - Coalmine... | ecosystem: Environmental > Terrestrial > Soil > Unclassified ... | reverse complement strand
ATAGGTGCATGATTCGCATAAAACACCTCCCCCATCCGGCTCGTTCACCTTCAGGGGAGGATTACGTCATACCCTATCGGCACAATACCAACGGACATTAGAACGAACAAGGCACAACCGTGCCATCATCGTGGCACGGAAGTAATAGAAGTAACCACGGCCGCCAACACTGTGCAGATTTCTTCAGTGTGCCGCCACCGGCTCGTCCACGGCTCCTCCCGCTGGAGGCACGACGACCGTCGATAAGCTGCCCTCCGCCGTAAGCTTCTGGAATGCCGCCAGATCCCGCTTTTGCAGATCTTCCCAGCGCGAGAGCAACTCCCCGCTCTGCCGCTTCAGCTTGCCAAATTCTCGGCATTCCGCCTCGGTCGGGGCAGAATCAGCCGTGCCCACATCCATCGCGAGATACGCCAGTTTCCCATCTAGTTGCGGTGGATATGCCAGCGAGTCCTCATTCGCATCAATGTCCAGGTTGATCAGCTCTTCGCGGACGGCTACGAGTTTCTTCTCCAGGTCGTCGGCCGCGGTCACGATGTTCTTGGCATTTGCATTCGCCGGCAGTCTTCGTTTAAGCCCCGCTAATTGCGACCGCACATCCTGGATCTGGTTGACCGTGTCGTAGACGCGGCTGAGTTCGTCGCGCGTCTCCAGCAGCAATTTCAGCTGCGCTTCAAGATCCGCCTGACTTACTTTGACGCGCGGATCGAGTTTCAGATCGAATCCCGCCGTTTGCGTTTCGCCGCCAACCGTCAGCCGCACCTGATAATGCCCCGGTACCGCAACCGGCCCGCGCGCGCCGGCTCCGTATTCCCACAAATAATATCCGGGGACGTGCCGCGCTTCTTCGTACCGCAAATTCCACACAAAACGGTTCAAGCCCGCTTCCGGCTTCAACTGCTTCTCCGGTTTCTTGTCGTCGGGCAGGAGGGGCTCTTCCAGCGTGTTGAATTCCGCGCTCGAGTATTTGCGGATCACTTTCCCGGATGCATCCAGGATTTCAATCTTCGCTTCGGCGTCATTCTTGGGAGCATCTTTCAGGTAGTAATAGATCACCGCCCCCGCTGGAGGGTTTTGCCCCGCCCTCTTCGACGGATGCTCGCGCTCGCCTCCAGCGCCGGCCTGAATCCGGTACGCCGTCGCAGGTGTGTACAGGAAGGTATCTTTTCTGGCGATCTCATCGCTGTACTGCCGCAGCGGGCTCAAATCGTCGAGAATCCAGAACGCGCGCCCGTGAGTTGCCACGACCAGGTCGTCATTCTTGATCTCGAGATCGTGTACCGGCGTAGTGGGCAAGTTGAGCCGCAACGTGCGCCAGTTCGCCCCGTCGTCAAAAGAGACGTAAATGCCCGTTTCCGTTCCGGCATAGAGCAATCCTTTACGTTTCGGATCTTCCCGCACCACGCGCACAAATGTATTGTCGGGAATTCCCTTCCCCAGCTTCGTCCAGGTTTTCCCGTAGTCGCTGGTCTTGTAAATGTACGGATGCAAGTCGTCGAACTGATGCCGGTCCACCGCAACATAAGCCGTCGCTGGATCAAACGGCGATGGATCGATCTGGCTGATGCGGCTCCACTCCGGCATATCCTTCGGAGTAATGTTCGCCCAATTCTTGCCCTCATCTTTGGTCAGCTGGATCAGGCCATCGTCGGTGCCGACCCACAGCAATCCCTTCGTGATCGGCGATTCAGCGAGGGCAAAAATCGTGTCGTAGTATTCCGTCCCGGAATCGTCGAGCGTGATGGCGCCGCCGGAAACGATCTGCTTGCTCTTGTCGTTGCGTGTCAGATCCGGGCTGATCGCCTGCCAGTGCACGCCGCCATCAGTCGTCTTAAACAGAACTTCTCCGCCGTGATACAGCGTGTTCGGATCGTGCGGAGAAATCAGCACCGGCGCCGTCCACTGGAAGCGATGCTCCAGGTTCGCTGCGCCATATGCGTCGGAAAGCACCGGCTGTTCGGTGATCGATTTAATCTGGCCCGTGTGCCGGTCGTAACGCGTGATCAGCCCCTGATAATCGCCTGCGTAAACAATGTCCGGGTCCGGCGGATACGGCGCAATATAGCCGGCCTCGCCGCCACCCACGTCGTACCAGTCGCTGCGGCTGATCGACCCATCGTCACTGCGGCTCGCGATCGCCACCGTCCCGCTATCCTGCTGCGATCCGTAAACGCGGAATGGCGTCTCATTGTCGGTGATCACGTGATAGAACTGCGCCGTCGGCTGGTTGTCCTGGGTCGACCAGCTTTCTCCCCCGTCGAGCGTTACCGTCACGCCCCCGTCATTCGAGGCGATCATGCGGCGCGTATCTTTCGGATCGATCCAAAGCCCGTGATTGTCGCCGTGCGGCACATGAACCTTATCGAACAGATGTCCGCCGTCGGTGGATTTGTAGGCCTCCACGTTCATGATGTAGAGCACGTTCTCGTCCTGCGGGTCGGCGATCACGTGCATGTAATACCAGGGCCGCTGCCAGAGCGAGTGGCTCGCGTTCACCAGTCGCCAGTTCTCGCCGCCGTCATCGGACCGATACAAGCCGCCATCGGGATTGTGCGCCTCGATCAGCGCGTAGACGCGCTCAGAATTGGACGCAACCGCGACGCCAATCCTGCCGTATGGCCCTTTCGGCAACCCGTGCTCCTCAATCCGCTTCCAGGTTGTGCCCCCGTCGTTTGAGCGATAGAGTCCGCTCCCTGGGCCTCCGTCGTCGAGGCCCCATGAAGTGCGCCGCGTTTGCCACAGCGCGCCGAACAAGATATTCGGGTTGTGTGGATCGAACGTTACATCGACTCCGCCCGTGTTTTCGTCTTTGTAGAGAACCTTCTCCCAGGTCTTGCCGCCGTCCATCGTGCGGAAAATGCCACGCTCCGTGTTCGGTCCGTAGGGATGCCCGAGGGCCGCGACAAACGCAATATCAGGATTCGTCGGATTGATGATGACTTTTCCGATTGCCCGCGAATCTTTGAGTCCGACATTCTTCCACGTCTTTCCGCCGTCCAGCGTTTTATAAACGCCATCGCCGTGAGAAATGTTGCCGCGAATGCACGCCTCACCGGTCCCAACATAAACAACGTTGGGATTCGAATTAGCGACGGCAATGCTGCCGATCGATGATGTGCCTTCTTTGTCAAACACCGGCGACCAAGTCATCGCGCCATCAGTCGATTTCCACACTCCTCCGCCCGTCGCGCCGAAATAATAGGTCGTGGGATCTCCCGGAACACCCGCCGCCGTCAACGATCTGCCGCCGCGAAATGGCCCGATCAGCCGGTACTTCATCCCCTTGAAAGCTTTCTCTTCCGGATTGGCGGATTCGCTCTTCTCCGCATCGGCTGCCTTCTCTGCTGCAGCGGCATCCGTCGACGGAGTCGATTGCGTGCGCTTCACCGCCTTCGACTGCCGCTCAGGTTTGGCCTGAGCGTTGGCGGAAGTAGTGACGCTGAAGAAGGAAACTGCGAGCATCAAAAGGAAAAGCGAACAGACGCAGAGTGACGCACTCTTGTGAAAGCTATCTAGGCCCATTTTTTCTGGTTCTCCCGGAGGATCTGGACAATTCATCTATGGTAATCCGTGAAGGCATGGCAGGAAAGTGGCACGCCTAAAATGCGACTGGGAGTCATGGCTCGTCGGCCTGACTCCCAACCTCCAGCCTCTAGTCCCTCACTTCTTTGATTCGAGGATTTTCCTCGCTGCGGCGAGCTCTTTCCGTTTAGCCTCGTCGACTTTCGGATACGAAAGCTTCAGCGACTCCAGCGTGTCGACGAGCACCGTCGAAATCACGAGGCGCGAAAACCACTTGTTGTCCGCGGGAACGACGTACCAGGGCCCGTGTTCGGTGGACGTGTTGCGGATCATGTCTTCGTACGCTTCCTGATACTCATCCCAATATTTGCGCTCGTGAATGTCGCTGGCTGAAAATTTCCAGTTCTTCTCCGGTTCATCGAGTCTCGCCAGGAACCGCTTTTTCTGCTCTTTCTTCGACAGATTCAAAAAGAACTTCCGGATGACCATTCCGCTACGCGCCATATGCCGTTCGAAGCAGCGTATGTCTTCGAAACGCTTATCCCAGATGTCTTTGCCCACTAACGAAGGCGGCGTTTTCTGGCCCTTTAAAATCTCAGGATGCACACGTACCACCAGCACTTCTTCGTAATAGGACCGGTTAAAGATTCCGATATGCCCACGCTCGGGGAGTGCCACGGTCGTCCGCCATAGAAAATCGTGCTGAAGTTCGGTTTCCGTTGGCGCTTTGAACGAATGCACCTGGCAGCCCTGCGGATTGACGCCTGACATCACATGCTTGACGGCTCCATCTTTGCCCGCCGCGTCCATGGCCTGAAAAATCAGCAGCACCGACCAGTTGTCCTGCGCGTAAAGCATGTCCTGCAGTTCGGCGGTGCGCGCGATCCCTTGCGCGAGTGCGTCCTCCGCGTGCTCCTTCGACTTCCAGTGTCCCGTAAAGGCCGGATCGAAATCTTTCAGCCGAAAGTGCTTGCCACTGTCAACCCTGAATGTGTCCGCCAGCTTGCGAGTCTTCATTCTTTTTCAACTCCTCAGGCCCGATCGGCGCGCTCACTTAGCTGAGCGCCGGGCGCGCCGCCGCTGAGGCGGCCTGATTCCCTTCTCCGGCACTTCTCTTTCGATCTTATCCGAGAGATGATGCAATGGCCGATCTCCGGCTGAAGAAAGTTGCCGTCCCGCGATCTTGGCTGTCAAACCTTGGCCCGTGTACGCCGCCTCGTTAAAGGTTGTGCCCGAACTCGCCTGCGCAACTGCGAATACCCCGTGCGGTACGCCGTTCGTGAACGCCGTCGCGATGTAGTCGCCTACCATCAATCCATTCTGGGATGTCGGCAACCATCCAAGCAGCATTGCTCCTGTCAGGGCGGTTGGCGTATTCCACGTCGATCCGCCATTGCCGGACGAGATGTATCCCACAAATAGTTGGCAGGTCGCCACCGTGCAGTTGCTTTCAGAGTAGTAATAGTAATGAAGGCCAACGTGCGCCGATGAACCGGAAGTCGCAGGATCGATCCCGATTCCCGGAATGAAATGATCCACCGTGCTCGACGTATCGTCGATCGGGATGCGATTCACCGCACTCCACGTCACACCATCCGTCGACGTGCTGTAGACAAGGTCGTTCGTCGAGCATTGCGGGCGGAAGCGGCAGTCCTCCCACACCACCCAAACGGTCCCCGATCCATCCACGGCTGCCGACGGCAAAGGCCCGCTGCGGATTCCTCCAGCATCGGCGTGATATTGAATTATCGAGATGGTCGCTGGGGCACTCCAGCTCGCGCCTCCGTTAGTCGAACTGAACGACGACATAGCGTTCGTCTCGATCGGCACGATCACCGTTCCGTTGGGCTGTACGAGTGGCTGCCCGCCAATTCCGTAGGAAATAAAGGCCGTAGCCAACGGACTTCCCCACGTCAGCCCTCCGTCCGTCGACGTGCTCATCAGGATCTCATCCCTATTGTTTGGGTCATCCCACTCCAGATAACAGTTGCCGTAGAACGGACTCGACGGCCAACTGTCGCACACGATCCAATTCTTGTCCGAGCTTTGCGCAGTGGGATCGGCGCTCACGGGATTCTGCCACGTGAATCCTCCGTCCGTAGACCGGCTGACGGCGACGGCTGGAACCTGCACCGTCGCCGAAAGGGGCAACGACGCAATCATCCAGACGCCATGCTTCGCGTCATACGCCACCACAGGATCGCTCGCAGCGTCGTACGGACCGCTTCCCTCTCCCTTCGTCAGGCCGGGCAAAAATCCATGGCTCCAGGTCGTGCCGCCATCGGTCGAAGTCGCCCAACCGATGTCGGTCGCTCCCCCCGGCGAGATCCGGCCAGTCTGAAACGTCGCCACGAGCGTCGATCCGTTCGACAGCATGTGCGGTTCGACCTCCGTGGCATGCTGTCCTGGGCCGATCGAGTACGGATCGGAGCTGATCTGCGTCAGGTTCGATCCCACGGGATTCCCCGGCGGAGGCGGCGGGGTCGACGTAAATGACGAGGAAGACGGCGATCCCGAGCATGTCGTCCACACCAGAGTAAGCAGAGTCACAAGAAAGGCAGCGGCAAACTTCCAGTGATTCGTTGACATGTTTTTGGGATCACGGTCGCATCGAGGCTGATTGGGACGCTCGGTTCTTGCTCCCATGGTTCGTGCTTCAAACGCCCCCTTATGGCGAAGGCAGGCTGACCCATCGTCAGCAACCGGAGCCGCTTTTCAAGCGCAGCCCGGGATCTCCCGCTGCTTCACCGCAACAACCACACAAATCCGGTGCTTACTGCGCGTCGCTCAGCTTCTGGCGCCCCGCGTCTGAACCCTGCGCCTGAACCACGGTGATCGGAGCCTGTAAGGTAAAGTTCAATACGGTTTCCGACGGAAGTTTAATCTGCTGAGACTTCGACGCCGCCTGCGCTCCCGCGCCAACGCCGGCGCCCGCCGCCGATCCAATCGCCGCTCCTTTGCCGCCGCCTGCGATTGCGCCAATGATGCCGCCGATGATCGCGCCGCCGCCTACCTTCTCGGCCGTGTTCTTGCCGCGCGACTTCCCTTCCTTGCGGTACTGATCCGTCTGCAGCCCGTATGTCTTCCCTCCCGCCCTCAGGCTATCGAGTTGCAGCACCACCACTGACTGCCCCGCAAATTTGCCCGCGCTCTTCACATCAACCACGTGACCAGTGACTTCCACCCCGGCCGGAACCGCCTGCTCTCCATCCGAAGTCAGCGGCGCATTCAAGGTCGCGTGAAATGTATCGTTCACCTGGTTCTTTTCGCTGTCGATCGGATCGATCAGCCGCACGCTCAACTGCGTCCCCTGATCGATGATGAATTGCCGCGGTGGAGGCGGCGGGGGAGGCACCGGCGTCGCATTATCAGCCGGAGTCGGCGCTGGCGCTGGCGCGGAATTCGCCGGCGGATTATTCGCTGCCATCTGATCATTCGAAGTCTGCTGATCATTCGATGCCTGCTGATCCTCGGATTGCTGTCCCCGCTTGTGAGCCGGCTTCGTCCGCTCATGACGCGGCTTCTCCGGCTTCGGACTCGTCTCTGCCTTCGAATCCATCCCGGGATCAGGCTTCGCCTCAGGAGCAGTACTGGCAGCCTCCTGCGCCGCGGGCTGTGGTGCGGACGCCGCTGCGGCGGACGCATCCCCAATCTGCAGATTATTGATTACCGTCTTGACGCCGGGCTCCGATGCCGCCTGCTTGGCAGCCGCGTCCCGCTGGGCGTCGTTGTCGACGGTCCCCGACAAAGTCACCACTCCGTTATTCGCTTGCACGGTCAACTGCTTCGTCGACAATCCGGAATCCTGGCTGAACTTGCTCTGGATATCGCTCGACATCTTGGCGTCATCCAGTTTCTTCGCGCAGCCCACGCCTACGAGTAGAATCGCCGCAAGAATGAAGGAATACACAACTGCGTATGTTTTTTTCATAACTCCACTCCTGGATACTGGAACCAAAGGGTGAGGCAACACCCCTCTCGGTTAAGTTTAGATGCTTCGGGTGATTCCTGCAGATGTAAATCAATGAGGCACGCAGGTGCAGCCACCTCGGCTTTCCCCTGGAAGGCAAAGCCGAGCAAACGCGCACCATCGCGCAAATCCCTCGATGGGTAATATGTTTGGGAAAATTCGACTTAATGGATGAACTTGTAGTCGACGATGGAAGCCGCCAGCGCTGCCGTGGACTGCTCCTCCTTGGATTCGCCCCTGGCTCGCATCACTCGCCCCTGGCACACGACGTTGCTGTTCTTCTGCCCTGAGATTTCTTCCGGCATCTCGAACACCATCTCCACCAGCGCATTCACCGGCAAAGGCTGCGGACCACTGAACAGCACTCCGCTCTGGCTGATGTTTTCAATGATGCCCTCATACCATGTGCTGGTCTTGTTCACGCGGTAGCGCAGCGGAATGTCGAGCTTCAAACGCCTTGCACGTGGCACCCATGACGGACGCTTCTCCCGCGCATGGCTGCGCCGGATGCCCGTCTCTGCCTTCCGCTCCACGCGCTCCGTTCGGCGCATGGTCGTCCAGTCATATTTGTATTCCGCGGCGCATAGCAGGCATACCTGGTAGTAGTCGCCATCCGCGCCTCGGCGTGGCCAGGAGAACTCGTGGGAGCAGCGCCCAAGCATAAGCACATCCATGAATTTCTGCGGCATTGTTTACGATTCCCGGTCGAACTTAGGACGCACCTCATCATCGCGCGAAGGTCCCCATTTGAATAGGTTACTTTCGTGCATCCTTTTTTAGCCCAAGCCAATAAATGACCTGAATGGAGTCACTTACCGATCTTAGGGGGAATGCGTTGCCATAGCAGCGGTTCGTAATGCCGGCGCTTGCCGAGCCCACCCCGATTCGCAGTCAATGCCCCTGTTTTTCCGTCAGTTCCTGTTTCGCTTTCTCGTGATCAGGAACCGAACGATTCGTCTGTCCCTGCATCGTCGGCATCGCAAATCACAACGCGCCCGCAACAGCACTGGCAAAGAGAAGCCGCACTCTCATCTTTCCCCCGCTTTTCGGCGATATTCGTTCACAGTGTATGATCCACGAAATGTCCACGGACCATCCACTCTCCGCCTTCATCCTTGCCGGCGGACAGAGCACACGCATGGGCACCGACAAGGCCTTCGTCGCCCTCAACGGACGCACCCTGCTCCAACGCGTTCTCTCCACCGCCCGCTCCGTCACTCCCAACGTCTGCATCATCGGAGATCCGGCGAGATTCTCGCCGTTCGCTCCCACCGTGGCCGACATCTTCCGCGGTTGCGGACCACTCGCCGGAATCCACGCCGCCCTCCATTCCTCGCACTCTGATCTGAATTTGATCCTCGCCGTCGACCTTCCCTTCGTTCCTCCGGCGCTGCTCCAATTCCTCAGAACGCAAGCCGAAGCGTCCCCGGTCGCGAACGCCATCGTCCCCCTCACTTCCCACGGGTGGCAGCCTCTCTGCGCAATCTACCGCCGCTCTTTCGCGGATCTCGCCGGCGAAGCCCTGCGCTCCGGGCGTTTCAAAATCGACGCGCTCTTTCCCGCCGCCGAAGTCCGCGCCATCAATGAAGATGAACTTCAATCCGCCGGATTCTCGCCGCAACTCTTCCGCAACCTCAACACTCCGCAGGATCTCGCCGCGAGCGAGTGATGGGCTAAGGCTCGCAATCGTTCCAGCCGCATCACGCTTCTTGTACGATTCCATCATGCCGCTCAAGGGAGACAGCGACAAAGAGCAAAGCGCCTACGAGGAACTGGCGGCCTGGACTTTAGGCCTCGGCGATGCTGCATTCCTTCATCAACACGTCGTCGACGCCTGGGCTGCCCAGCACGCGACCGCAAAATCCAAGCCGATCAACATTGCCTTCGCGCTGCTCGGCCTGTATCTGCACCTCGAACACGGATTCTCTGGACGCGAGGTGCAGCTTGCTCACATCCGGCTCGCCCAGCCGCATGGCCGCGGGCCAGGCCGCAAAGCTTGGCCGCGTTTCCCTATCCCGAAAGGGAGAGCGAATCTCACCGTGCAAGATGTAGTCACCGCGCCTGCGAGCGAGCGCCCGCGAGCCATCGATCGCGCTGAGTAGGCTTTTCGTGCGCCAAGCCTCGTAAGTTGCTGGCCGCAACAATCACCAGGACATAAATGTTTCGTCTGCTGCAAACGTCCACTCTGTCGATCGCGATCGGACCATTGCATTCCACGCATCAGAGGGTATCGGGGAAGTAGAGATATCCCTCTGTTGCGTGTTTCGTTTACCGCGCGGGATTTTAAACTTTAAAATGAACGATAACTTACTTCTAACTAATAACTAAAGGGTTATACCGAATTGCAAGCCGAGCCGGGAAACCGCAACATCAACCCCTTGCCCAGGTCACCACAGTTCCCAGCAATCAAAATTTGATAAGGTGAAGAAGCGCGCTCTAATGCGAGATTGCGCTGCTAATGCCCGACGATCAAAATCCGGCTCCCTACATCGAGTTCCGCGATGTCTCCAAAGCTTTCGGAGACAATGTCGTGCTCGATCACGTCAACTTCAACGTTTTGCCGGCAGAGACCGTCTGCATTCTTGGACGCAGCGGCGTCGGCAAATCCGTCTCCCTGCACCACATTATGGGATTCCTGAAGCCCGACTCCGGACGCGTGATCGTTGCCGGTGAGGACATTACCGACTACCGCGAAGAGCAACTCGAACTCATCCGCAAGAAAGTCACCATGGTCTTTCAGAACGGGGCCCTGTTCGATTCGCTTACTGTCGGCGAAAACGTCGCCTTCCCTCTCCGCGAAACGCAGGAGCTCAGCGAAGAACAGATTTTCCAGATTGTCGACGGTTTGCTGGAAATGGTCGGCGTGCAGGAAATGCGGGATCTGCTTCCGTCCGGTCTGTCGACCGGAATGAAGCGCTCCGTTGCCATAGCACGCGCTCTCGCCGCGCGCCCCGAATGCGTCCTCTACGACGAGCCCACCACGATGGTCGACCCCCTGATGGCGCAGCTGCTCGGCGACCTGATCAAGCGCCTGAAAATCC
>Ga0209168_10003634_pt1 | contig 10533 bp, 18 predicted proteins | sample Coa_R1_FD_187156 | JGI IMG/M metagenome (GOLD analysis project Ga0209168, IMG submission 187156) | Surface soil microbial communities from Centralia Pennsylvania, which are recovering from an underground coalmine fire - Coalmine... | ecosystem: Environmental > Terrestrial > Soil > Unclassified ... | reverse complement strand
AAGCGATGGATGCTCCGAAAGGGAATGCTGGGTGCCGAAACCCAGTGTTCATCAACCCTTTTAGAGCATCCTTTCTTTTTTGGCTAGAGACTTCGTGAATAATCCAGGCTAGCACGCGAGTTGCATGACAGCGTCGGGCAACTGCTTGCCGCCATCTCGATGAGCAGTGGTTTGCTGGAGAAGGAGTCTTACAAAATGAGTCCGGACGCGGCCAAATATGTCTCTGAAATTGCCGCTATGGCCGATGAAGCGAGCAAACAGATTCGTACCATTTCCCACCTGCTGCATCCTCCCTTGCTCGATGAAGCCGGGCTTGCGTTGGCGCTTCGCTGGTATGTTGAGGGATTCTCCGAACGCAGCAAGGTCGCCACCACGATCGATATCCCCCAGAGCGTCGTCGGGCTGTCCAAAGAGACGGAGCTTTCCATCTTTCGAGTCGTGCAGGAGTGCCTTACCAACGTCCATCGTCATGCCGGCAGTCCCACAGCCGCAGTGCGTATCGTTCAAGACGCGGCTTGCTTGAGAGTTGAGATTGAAGATGCGGGCAAAGGGATTCCGCCCGAAAGGGAGGCCGTCCTCAGATCTTCCGCACACGCAGGAGTCGGGCTTCGCGGAATGCGAGAGCGTTTGCGGCTGTTAGGCGGAACTTTAAACATTCACTCAAGCGATCACGGAACACAGGTGACTGCGATTCTTCCATTCGTACCTGCCGGGATCTCTGCTTCAGCCCAGGAAGTCCCGAGGTTGCCTTAGCCCAAGGGACTTTGCCGGCAAAAGAATCGAGTGCGTCAGCATTGAAACCGGCACGGCCTCTTGGCGGGCAGTCTACCTTACTGACTGTACCCCACGCTTTTGCGACACCGTATAATTCACAGCGCCCGTTCACGCTCTTAACTCGTTCGGCATATTGCAGTTCGGCCCCGAAGTCTGCATGGGTGTCCATCCCTTCCCCTCGGTCAAGCATTCTTCGTTTGTGGGGTGAATAACCTATCGCGCCAGGTCGTCAGAAGTGCCAAGATCGGGGTCATCGCGCTGCTGGGGAGTTCCGATGGCTAAGACGGTATTGATCGTCGACGACAATGGGTTCGTTCGTCGGGCGCTGCGCGAACTGTTCAAACGCGAGACGGATATTGAAGTATGCGGAGAGGCAGAAAACGGGCGTTTAGGGATTGAAGAAGCTCGCCGGTTGCATCCCGACCTGATTGTGCTGGACCTGTTGATGCCCGTGATGAACGGTCTGGACGCCGCTCGCGTTCTCCAACGTCTGATGCCGTCAGTTCCTCTAATCATGTACAGTGCTTTCGAAGACCGGTTTTCGGAGCAGGTGGCACGACTGGCAGGAATCTCTGCACTGGTGTCGAAATCTGAACACGTCTCTGTGCTGATCAATAAGGCCCGCGGACTGCTGTATCCGATGGCCGCATGATCCTTCTTCCGACGAGGGCGACGCCAGAAGCGCTGCGAAGGAGACTCGTGGAAGAGCGTCGTATCGAAACATTGCGAGTTCACGGTTAAAGTAGAAAACGAATCTTCAGGCTCTGTTCAGCCGGAGTGCTCTTCCCGACGGCAGGTTCAGCTTCGCAGGACTGCGATGCCGAAGTAATCTTCGTGGAAACACCCATGCACGAACTTGTTCGAATCGGCGGCGTCTGTATCGCACTCCTGGTGATCGCGAAGCTCGCCTACGGCTGGGCCGAGCGGCAACGGCGGAGGAGATAAGAGTCGGCTTTGAGGTCGAGACGGTGCGTACAACTTCGACGCGGCGATACCACATATTTCCGGCCGATGCGGTACTTGCGGTCGAGAGTTCGCGACTGATCCGATTGAAAGGCGAGAAGATCAACGACGCGGCCCAGCGGGTAAGCAACGAGTTCGATAAACACCAGTGCTAAGAGCAGTGTGCACTGGCCTTGCAGGTCCTCCTGTTTAGCGAACTGGACTTAGTGACTTGTTTGAGCGCGCGTTCTCGTTTGATTTGGCTGCCGCGGCCGAACGGGGCCTCGCAATCGCCGAAAACAATCTCGGGTCCATGTACGAACACGGCGATGCATCCGCCGAAACTTCGGCCAGGCCGCTGAGTGGTACCGCCAAGTAGCCGATCACGGGCGAATTCATCGCCCTATGTAATCTCGCGTCTTTAAACGTTCAAGGCAAAGCTATGCTCGTAACTACGTCCAAGCCGCAACCATAACCGAGCGAAAAAGAATCTCTCCTCGAGAGTGCGGAGCGAAGCATGGCGACGGTGCCGACTCGGCAAGAGAAAACGATGTTCCACGAAGCAAGACCGCTTGACCCCGACCGGTCTTCTCATGAAAGGCCATTACAAGTGAGCTGGAGGAAAAGCGCTTTAATTCGCGCAGATGAGCGGAACCTGTGGAATATGACTGACCTATCGCGTGCTCGGTCTGAGCACCAAGAAGGAAAGTCAGAAGCAGGGATGAGACTCAATCGCGTCGACCTGGTTTGGCAGCACCGATCAGCACATAACCAAGGCATCCCTGCTTAATCGCCTCGGCTGCACTGCTCGCCATTCGCTTCGCTGCTCCCAGATCGATTCCAGGCAGTTGCAGCTTATTCAGGCCGCTCACGATCTCGGCTCCGAGAAGCTTCCGGCGAATCTGGTCCACCATTTCCTGCAAGGCTTGATGGTGCGGCTCAACCCGATCCACCGAAAACCCTGCACCTCGGAAATAGGCCGTGTAATTCTCGACCGTTTGGGCGTCTCCGATGCAGGCAATCCATGCCAATAGCCCCTCCAGATCCGCAGGTAAGGCCTCCGTGCGAGTCAGGTCGCTGATGCCTACCCGGCCTCCGGGGCGGAGTACGCGAAAGAATTCCGCAGCCGCCAAGGCCTTTTGAGGAAACGTACAGAAGGCACACTCACAGATGACGGCGTCAAAAGACGCGTCTCCAAAAGGCAATCCCTCGGCGTCGCTCCGCTCGAATTGCACCCGGCCTTCTAGCTGCTCAGCTTGCGCCAAAGCCCGTGATGCCTCGACATTCTGACTTCCATAGTCGACACCGACCACCTCGCATCCGAATTCCTTCGCCAGGAAAACAGCCGTCGTCCCCTTGCCGCTCGCTCCGTCCAGAACACGACTGGAGGATTTCAGACTCACCATATTCGCCAGTCGGCGGGTCGTCTCGAATCCGCCCGGATGAAACGAATCCCCCAGCAAGTACTGGGCGAGATCACTCTCATACAAATTCGCACAGCACTGTTTGACCTGCGCGTCCGTTGCTTGCCTTGTGTCGTCCTTCGCGGTCATGAGTCACCCCCGCTCAGCCGATGGCAACAAGATTTGAATGGGGAGAATCCGGCGGAGCCATCGTGAATTCGATCGGTCTCGGCTCGAACCGACGGCCCTCTGCTCGGGCTCGCCTGCGCTCTGGTTCCAGAGCTTCCAGTTGTTTGCGTGCCTGCTCCCGATAGCCGATTGTGTTGTAGGCGCAGAAAGGAATCTGTTTGCCGCCGGGCAACAGGAACTCTTTGCAGCACTTCATCAGGTTCTTCTGATTAAACGTCCATGGATCCATGAAGTCCTGCAGCATGATCATGATCATGTGCTGGGCAAGATCGCCGACCGTGAAATCCTGCAGGCTGCAAGCCGGACAGGACAACCGAAGCTGATCGATGGATTTCTGCGAGCCTGCGACCGAAGATGACGACCACAGCCCTTCGAGCGCCCGCTTCACCTCCAGACTGAAGTCGGGCAGGACGCGGTTCGAAATGTAATCGAGGTAGTCATAGACATTCACAATGCGGGGCAGGGGCGTGACCTGCTCTCCGTCCACAAAAGCGTAGGTCACGGAGTTGCAGGTCGGGAAGCAGCACGGCACCGGGACGAAATCGGTGGTAAGGAACATCCCGTTCGTCTGCGCTTCAATCAGACGAAGCACATCAGGAATCGTCATGCGCTGCATTGGATCGTGATGATCGTGGCGCCCCGCGTGAAACGCCGGCTGGAAATTGATTCCGCGCACTGCCGGGTGCTGAATGGCGAACTCGACGATCTTGCCGATTTCATGCTCATTGACTCCGCGCTCGACGGCTGGAACGAGAGTCACGGATAGGCCGATGTCAACAAGCCGATCCAGTGCCCGCAGCTTCTCTTCCAAGAGGTTGGGTTCTCCGCGAAGAACGCGATAGGTCTCCGAATCGAAGCCGTCGAACTGGAAATAGATGGATGGGCGGACTTCATTCAGTTGTTCGAGGAACCGGTCATCGCGCGCTATCCGCTTTCCGTTTGTGTTGATCATCACGAAGGAAATATCCCGCTGCTTTGCCGCCTTCACGAATTCGATGATCTGAGGGTGGATGGTGGGCTCTCCACCTGAGAACTGGACGACTTCGGGCTTGCCCTCGGTTCGGACGAAATCGTCGAGCATCTGCTCGACTTCTTCGAGCGTCAAGCTGAAGCCTGGGCCAGCTTCCGAGAAGCAGAGCGGACAATCCATGTTGCACGCGCTATTGACCTCGATGATGCCAAGGCAGGTGTGCTGCTGGTGGTCGGGGCACAGACCGCAATCGTAGGGACAACCGTTTTGAATTTCTGTTCCGTACGCGAGGGGAATGGTTCCCGGTTTGTTGAACTTGCCGAAGCTGGTATATGCCTCCGCATCGCCATACACCAAGGCCTCGAACGGGCCGCAGTCCGGACAACGCTTCAGCATGAAGACCTTGTTGTCTCGCAAGACGATCTTCGCGTCGATGACCCTCCGGCACTTCGGACAAATACTGCGCGTCAGTTCATAGAAAACGTAGTCCGCATCCTTCTTCGAAATCGTGCCCACGGCTTGGGTTTTGCTTAGTGCGGCAACATCACTCATCGAGTTAAACCTCCTCAATCCAAGCTCAGAGCACATTCACCGCAGCTGCCATATTTCCCACAAAAGAATGGGGGAGAGAACGGTAGTCAGCATGCAGTAGAAGCAGTAGCTCCCGAGATTCACCATGTCACGAACGCCAAGGAAATTGGCTAGCGTTGCGGCAGAGGCCAGGCCGAACAGCGGCACCCAGATCCACAACTTGGTTGTCGGTACCATCAAGAGAAGAAGGATAACCGCATAGAGAACGGCCGCAATGTAGCCGTCAGGGATGCCGAAGGGTTTCGCGAAAGCAGCATCGGCCACCGCCTCGCAGCCCTTCGAAAACATCGGACATCAGATGTGTCGAACGGCTCTGCTTTGGTATAGACCCACATACAGCATGGCACCCAGACTGGCTACACGGCCAGCGCCATCGCCCACAGACGATGCGAGCTGTAAACGAAGTGTTGCTGTAGCGGCGTTGCTACCGACGTTACGTTTTCCACTTGTTCCCCCGTAGTGCACGATTCATGAAATCGACCGAGGTTACATGGATCGAATGCGCGGATTTGCTCCTGTAACGCATTCTAGACCCGTGAATCGTTGCTGGTGAGTGCATCCGCAGCAAATGATCTGCGGTGCACAAGAAACTAGAAAACGAATGGGAGAATGAAATGAAGAAATTTGGTTATGCACGTCGCGCCGTAATGCTCACGGCTCTGTTCGCCGCACTCGCAGCCACATCTGCCCTGGCACAAGAAGCACGTGTAAGCGTCCCCAGCAATAAGTCCTTCGAACAGACCGTAGACGCCTTCAAGATGGCTGTCAGCACGGGCGGGATGATGGTCATGAGCACCGTCGATCAGGGAAACATGCTCAAGATGACCGGGCTGGAACTGAAAGGGACCCTCTTCCTGGTCGGTAATCCGACCGTGGGCAAGCAGGTCTTCGAGCACAACCCAGCCGCGGGACTGTACCTGCCCTTGCGTGTGTACATCTATCAGGGCTCGGACGGCAAGACCTACCTGAGCTACGACAAGCCATCCGTGGTACTCAAGACCTTCAACAACCCGAGCATCGACCAGACGGCCGGCATGCTTGATCAGAAGCTCGACATGCTGACACACATGGTCGCCCAGTAGAGAAATCTTCGTGGGGGGAGGAACGCGGATTCCTCCCTCTGGAGAGCTTTCATGAAAAAGATGATGATAATTCTCGTACTGCTCCTGGCAGCGTCGGTGTCGCCGCTCATCTTTCCCTTAGCGGAATCGGGGCGCAGCAGCATGGATGTGCTGGCCAAGGTGGCTATGCTGCCGGCGATCGCGTTGATCGCGGCGATCTGGGGACTCCTCCATCGCCGCGACGATCCGCTCGCAAGACACATCGCGGTTGGGCTTGCCGCAGGCGGCATGGCGACCATTGCGCTGGAGGCGGTCCGGCTGACCGGATTCTGGCTGGAATTCATGCCCGGAAATCTCCCCCGGTTGATGGGTGTCCTGCTGCTCAACCAGTTCGCGACAGGCCCGACGCTGGCGTCTGATATCGCGGGTTGGGCGTATCACTTCTGGAACGGGGCGAGCTTCGGACTCATCTACGTGCTGCTGTTCGGAACCTGCCGGCGCTGGGCTGGCGCGATCTACGGCGTGTTTCTCGGATTGGGATTCATGCTGAGTCCGGTGGTCTCGGCCTTGGGAGTAGGATTTCTCGGGTTGGAATTCTCGAAGGGCTTTCCTGTTACCGTGACTCTGTCTCATGCCGCTTTTGGCACGCTCTTGGGCTGGTTAGCGGCAAGGTGGCTGGGATTCGAGGCAAGCCCGGTGCGCGCCGCTCTGCAGGTCTGTATGGCCGGGAATCAGCACACCCGTGATTCCGCACACCGGGCCCTGTGAGATCCATCCTTGTAACGATTGTCCCTTTCGAGAATCGTTAACTTTAGGGCTCGTGCATGATCCTGCCAATGGAAGAGAAGGCCGAGAAGGTCGAACAGCGAGGAACCACGGAGCGGCTGCTCATCCCCCGGATCCTTGCTGGAGAACGCGATCTCTTTCATGAACTGATTCGGCCGTACGAGCGCGGGGCGTTTGTTCTGGCCTACTCGATTCTCCGCAACCAGGAAGATGCGGAGGAAGCGGTCCAGCAAGCTATGCTCAACATTTTTTCTCGGCTGTCGCAACTGGACGAACTGGACAAGTTCAAGCAGTGGGCGATGCGTGTCGTCGAAAATGAAGCCAAGATGTATTGGCGAAAACGCCGCCAGAACCTGTACGAGTCAATCGACGCCTCGAGTCCAGAACCTGCAGAGGAGAGGGCATTCCGGCCCCGGCAGTTCGCCGACTGGCGGGATCTGCCCAGCGATATCGTAGAGCAAAAAGAAGTTCGAATCGCGATCTGGAAAGCATTGGGAGAACTGCCTGACATCTATCGAGAAGTGTTCGTCTTGCGGGATATTGAGCACTGGGACGTAGCCGAGACTGCGCAGGTACTGGGGATCGGCGAATCGGCGGTGAAGACGCGGTTGCATCGGTCACGCCTCATGATGCGCGAATCGCTGACACCCCTGTTCGCCAAGCCGAAGACCTCGATTTTGGAGCGCTGGAAGGGGATGAATCCATGGTTAGCTGCAAAACGATAATCGCGAATCTCTCAGGCTATTTGGACGGGGACGCCACGCCTGAAATGCGTGAGAAGATCGAGAAGCATTTGCGCCGTTGCCATCGCTGCACCGCAGTTTACGACAGCACGCGCAAGATGCTGGTGATTACCGGAGACGAGAGGGTCTTCGAGATTCCAGCCGGATTCAGCGACCGCTTGCACGGCTTCCTGGATAAAGTGATCTCCAATTCTGAGACTCATTGAACACTTTGAGGGCCTAGCCCAATCCGATCTCACTCTTTCGTGAAAACAAGGCTTGACTCTGGACTGCGCTCCAGATTGTAGAATTTCCCTGTGGGACAGGGGTTCCAGGGCGGCACGAGCCAGAGCTTGCGCATTGGCGAACTTGCCAGCCGCGCGGCGATGAGCGTCGATGCTATTCGCTTCTATGAGAAGCGCGGGTTGCTTCCCAAAGCCCAGCGAAGCGCAGGTCACTTTCGAGTTTATAGCCCGAGCGATCTCGAGCGTGTTCGCTTCATTCGTCAGATGCAGGCCCTCGGGTTCTCCCTCCGAGAGATCCGGGAACTAGTCGATCTGCGCGGCAGGAAGACAGAAGCCTGCGAGACGGTCAGAAAACTGTTGCATGAAAAACTGGCCGCCACGCGCTCGAAAGCGCGACAACTCAAGCAACTGGAGGCTGAACTCATCGCAGATTTACGCAAGTGCAATGAAGAACTGAGGCACAGGCGGAAACACAAACCCTGTCCTTGCCCGGTACTCGAAGAGGCAGAGAAATGAAAATCGAAGTCCTTTATGTCCCAGGGTGCCCAAACCATAAGCCTGCACTAGAGGCGGTGACAAACGTCTTGGCATCGGAATCGTTCGAGACCGAGATTTCCGAAGTCCCGATTCGCAGTGAAGGCGAAGCCCATGCACTCCGGTTTCCCGGCTCTCCCACCATTCGCGTGAACGGCGGGGACGTCGAACCGGAATCAGTCTCAAGTTACGGTCTTGCATGCCGGCTGTATGGGAACGGAACGAACATACCGAGCGAAGCGGCGATTCGAACAGCAGTTTCAACCGCGAGAAAGGACGAGTAGGAGCCCAGTGAAAGTCCTAGAGCGCACAACTCCGGTTGCGGCAGTCGCGGCGGCGCTTACTCCCCTGGCCTGTTGTCTCCCGCTGAGTTTTCTGGGGGCTGGCTTAGTCGGCGCTCTTGCCTGGACAGGATCGTATCGCGCCTGGTTCCTGGCTCTGGCCGCCGTTTTTTTGATTATCGGCTTCATTCAAATCTATCGTGGAGGCAAGCAATGCAAAAAGCGAAGCCCCGCGAGCGTCGCGTTGTTTTGGACCTCAGTGGTATTGGTTGTCGTAATTGTCTTCTTCCCCCAAGTCATTGCCAGCTTGCTGGCTGGTTGAGGTTTTCAGGTGTCACCGGTCCGAAAGAAACCCGCATTGTGGTTGCTGGCTGTTCTCCTCGTCGCTGGCATCGGCTGGTATTTCTCTAGCACTGGGAACATTCCTCTCGTATCACTGAACCCAGCCCACTTCGACGCGTTCAGCGTGGCCTTCAACGGGGATGCACATGACACCCGCGCCGTGCTGCTGCTCTCGCCGACCTGACCCGTATGTTTGCGGGGGGCCTCCGCAGTCGAAGACCTGTTAAGACGGAATGCTTCCGAAAATCTCCATATCTTTGTGGTCTGGGAACCCATTCTGCCGATGGATTGGGCGCGCCCCAATCGCTGGGTGCGATCGCGAATCAACGATCCCAGAGTGACACAGTTCTGGGATAAAGAGCACATCGTTGCAAAACAACTGAGTCACCAATTGCCGCCAACGATTCAACTTCCTTGTTGCCGCCGCGGTGGAGTTTTGTGGGACGTTGTAGCTGTTTACTCACCCAATGCGCACTGGGAAGATGCTTCGCCTGACTTCGTGGATGGGCCGGTTGTGAAAGCAAGCGACAGCCTGGAGAAAAGGTTGCGCGAGAGCCGTGAACAAGCTCATGACCTCGATCGCATAGGGTTATTGCCATGACCGGTGACACGCCGGGCAAGAGATCGGACATTCTTTCCAAACCTCTGTTGTCCTTTCTCCTCTACTGCCTACCGATCGTTGCAATGGTGGCGAGCGGCTTCGAACCTATCGGCAGGGGTTGGCGAACCGCGATCTGGACATCCGCCTTGGCTGTAATGGGAGGAGCGTGTACCGCCAACGCCCGTCGATGCGGGCGAATCCACTGTTACATCACGGGTCCCTTCTTTTTGTTGGCGGCGCTTGCGACATTTCTCTACGGCATAGGCGTGATTCCGCTCGGAACGAACGGCTGGAATCTGATCGGAATGGCAGTGCTGATCGCAGCGGTCGTTGGCTGCGTGCTCGAGCTGCTGTTTGGGAAATATCGGGGCAATTAATGTATCCGGCTTCAGTCCAGGCGTACAAACCTGGATAAGCCTCTACGAATGAGCCTTCTGAGCCGCGGAGGCTCTGGCATGTGTCAGCGGCAGTCTTTGCGCGTCGGATGAGGACGAAGACAGAAATAGAAGGTAGCTCCTTTACCGGCTTCTGCCTTTGACCAGATTGTTCCTCCGTGACGATCGATGATCTTTTGCACAGTGGCCAGTCCAATGCCGTGACCGGCAAACTCATCATTCCTATGCATGCGCTGGAACGGTGCAAACAGCTTATCCGCATATTTCATGTCAAATCCCGCTCCATTGTCCCGCACGAAGAAAATTCTGCCGCTAGGATCTGGGATGGCACCGAACTCGATTACCGGGTTCTCTGTCTTCGCGGTGTATTTCCAGGCATTTGATAAGAGATTCTCAATCGCTGCTCGCAGCAGTCCGGAGTCGCCCTCAACCTCGATGTTCGGTTCGATTTTGACTTCCACCCGGCGTTCAGGATCAGTGAACCTCAAAGCGCTGACTACATTCTGCACAATTGTGCTGAGCTGCACTTTGCCGACTTTGAGTTCAGTGTGGGAGAGCTTTGCCAGCCGTAACAAGTCGTTGATGAGCTCAGCCATGTCCTTGGTTCCGGTTTGAATTCTTCGTAGATAGTCTCGCCCTTTGTCATCCAGGCTCGTCTGAAAATCTTCTGCCAGAAGTGTGGCAAAACCGTTGATGT
>Ga0209168_10003632_pt1 | contig 10536 bp, 11 predicted proteins | sample Coa_R1_FD_187156 | JGI IMG/M metagenome (GOLD analysis project Ga0209168, IMG submission 187156) | Surface soil microbial communities from Centralia Pennsylvania, which are recovering from an underground coalmine fire - Coalmine... | ecosystem: Environmental > Terrestrial > Soil > Unclassified ... | reverse complement strand
TGGCCACGTTGCCTCGATTCACGAGCAGGTGCGTGCCAAAGAGCTAGGCCTCGAGAAGCTCCTCAGATACGACCGTTGGGCGCGGCACTCATTTCGCTTGCTCGTCTTTCCGCAGCAAAGAACGCAGGAAGATTACGAGAATTTGCGTCTCGGCGAAAACGAGGCCATCGCCGCGGGAGCTTTCCGGGTTCGCGAAGCGACTCCTGCAAAAGTCACCCTCACGTCGGAAACGCCCGATGAATGGAAAGTGGAAAAAGCATTTTCATTTTCCTCTCCGAAGGAAAGCTTTCGCATTGCGTGTGATTTAAAGCTCTCCTACGCCGGAAAAGTTACCGTGAAAATGCACGTGGGCCTCGAGCTCGTCGTCAATTTCCTCGCGCCAGACGCGCCCGATCGTTACATCGAAGTGGCGGGCAAACGCAATCCTTTGCGCTGGTCCGGCGCTGCGCCCGCGTCTCGACTGCGCCTCGTCGATGAATGGCAAAAAGTCAGCGTAACCGTCCAGGCCCCGAAGGCTCGTGATTACTGGGTCGCGCCCGTCGAAACCATTTCCGAATCCGAGGAAGGTTTCGAGCGGATCTATCAAGGCTCGCAAGTTCTCGCCGTGTGGCCCGTCGAATTTCAGCCAGGCCAGGTTTGGACTGGCCGCCTCACCTTCACCGTTTCCCCGTTGCGTTGAATTCAAAACGACGAACGGTTGCCCCGCCCAATAGCCCTCTGCTAAAGTTGCTCGCGGAGGTGCGAATGGCAGTTTCCCAGGACTTGCTCGACATTCTTGTATGCCCAGTTTGCAAAGCGCCCGTCAAACTCACTGCCGATAAGCAGGGTCTCAAATGCTCCACCTGCCGCCGCGTTTATCCCGTTCGAGACGACATTCCCGTGATGCTTGTGGACGAAGCTCGCGTTGACCCCTCGTGATCCATCGTCCCTCCTGCCCAGTTTGACCGAGGGCGCACACGTTCTAATCGTCCGCCTTCGCTCGCTTGGAGACGTCGTTCTCTTGACCCCCGCTCTCTCCGCCCTCCATTCCTGGCGTCCCGATCTGCGTTTGTGCGTCCTCGTCGAGCCTTTCTGCGTGCCATTGCTCGAAGGCAATCCTGCCGTTTCCGAAATCTTGCTGGCGAAAACTTTTCTCGCCACCGCCGGCGAGCTGCGCCGCCGTCATTTTCCCGTCGTCTACAATCAGCATGCTGGGCCAACGAGCGCGCTGCTGGTGGCATCCATCGGAGTGCCCCAGCGCGTCTGCTGGACGCATCGCCAATTCTCGTTCGTTTATAACGTGCTCATTCCGGATCCCGGCAACCGCATACATACCGTCGAGCATCGCATGGAGCAGTTTTACGCCACCGGGCTCCCGCGCGCTCCAATTCCGCCCGCGCGTGTGTATCCGCAGCCCCGCGCCCAAGCAGATGTGGCAGATCAGCTCGCCGCGCGTGGCATTGCGCCGGGTAAGCCCTATGCCGTGCTCCATCCCGGCGCGAAATATTTCACCAAGCGTTGGGCCATCGACAAATTTATTGCCTTGGCACATGAATTGCGCGACAAGCATGGAATCGAGCCCATTTTCAATCTCGGACGCGGCGAATCCGAAATTGCCGCCGAAGTCCGCCGCCAATGCGCTCGCGATTTCGTCCTCCTCGACTCGCTCGATTTGCGCCAGCTAATCGCGCTCATCGCGGGCTGCCGCATTTTCATTGGCAACGACAGCGGCCCCACTCATATCGCCACGGCCCTAGCCCGGCCTGTCATCGCAATCTTCGGCTCCAGCAGTTCGGTCCACTGGCGCCCCTGGCAAACAAAAAATCGCGTCGTACAGAACGATTTTCCGTGTAATCCTTGCCGCGGCGATCGCTGCTATGCGTTTGCCGAGCCCCGCTGTATCTTGTCTGTCACGCTCGATCAGGTCCGCGACGCTTCCGAGTCCCTGCTCGCGGAAACATCGGGCGCCGCCGACATGCTCAGTTCAGCGGCCATTCAAACAAGAAAACCGCAATAGCTGTGCACTTCGAATCGGGCGGTGATACGGACGAAAGGGAACACTCGATGAGCAGTTTCGTTTCAAAGAGGCGTGCAACACAAATCCTTCAGCGCATGCGCGGTCGCCGCCTTGCCGTCGTCGGCGATTGGATGCTCGACCGCTACGTCTGGGGAAATGCAAATCGCATTTCGCCCGAAGCAGCCGTGCCCGTAGTCGACTTCCTCAAGGAAAGCGAAACTTTGGGCGGCGCGGGAAACGTCGCGGCAAATCTCGCCGCTCTTGGCGCGCGCGTTGCTGCCTTTGGTGTTGCCGGACGCGACGAAGCCGGCGCCGCGCTGCGCCGCTGTCTGCGCGAAATGCATTTGCCGGAGAAGGGAATCGTCGACGCGCGCGACCGCCCCACCACTCTAAAGACGCGCATCATTGCACGCCAGCAACAGGTTGTCCGCGTCGACCGCGAAATCCGTACGCATCTACCCGAGCGAGTCGAAGCGCAGCTCGTGAAGAGCATTCTTGCGGCGCTCACATCCCTCGACGCCCTGGTCATTTCCGATTACGACAAGGGCGTCGTCAGCGATTCTCTCGCCGAGCGTATTCTCGACTCCTGCTCGCGCCGGCGAATTCCATCGTTCGTCAAACCCAAGTGGTCGCGTCTTCCCGCATATCGCGGGGCATCCGTCGTCATTTGCAATCGCAAGGAGGCTGAATTCCTGGTGACGCGCCCGCTCGACACGCCCGAATCTGTCGCCGAAGCCGGCCGGGCCTTGCTCGATCATTTTGGCTGCTCAGCGGTCGTAATTACGCGCGGACCCGAAGGCCTGACCCTTTTCGAACGCGATGCCCTCGAAAAAGATTCGCGCGGTTTTCACGTAGCCGCGCTCAATCAGGAAACGCCAATCGGCTTGGTTGGCCGCGCGCCGATTCGTGGCGCGAAGAGCGGCCGGCAGGTATTCGATGTGACGGGAGCGGGTGACACAGTCCTCGCAACCATGGCGCTCGCAAGCGCCGGTGGCGCGTCTTTGCGCGAAGCAGCGGTACTCGGAAACGCGGCAGCTGGCGTGGTTGTCGCTAAGCTGGGAACCGCGACGCTGACGCGCGACGAGTTGGCGGCGGTATTACGCGAATCAGCTGCGACATCGCGGGCGGCGGGAAACTGAGTGAGTGTGTGTTGCGGTTCACCCAGATAGTGATTTCCTTAGTTTTGTTCTGTTGCGCAGGATCATTTCTTGGAAACGGCTGATACGGGCTGACCAGCACGGTCACCGCAACATCTGTATCACTTTTATGGGGCGCGGTGGCAGATTCGACTTCAAAGCTTTTCACCGGACCGTAATAGCCGCTGGGCCCCCAGTCCTCCTGAAAATCCTGGAACGAATAGCTCGGCGACGGCTTCCACAATTGATAGGCTTCTTGCATATTGCCCGCCGTCAGCGCGCTGAAAAATGTCTCCACGGTCTTTTCTTCTGCCTTGTACCGAACCGTTCGCCACACGAAAATTGCAATCGCGAGCAGAACCAAAACTCCCAGGAACACGTAGCGCGGCGTCTTCGACGGTGGCGCTTGATTCGCTTCCAGTAAACTCAAGGTATCTTTCTCCAACAGTCCCGATCTTATATCTGCCTCTTGAACAGCGCAATGCTCCCCGTAATCATCAGTGCCGAAATTCCCATCAAAATTAACACGTCGCGGTAGATGCCTTCAACGCCGCTGCCTCGTAGCAGCAGATTCCTCAAGGCATGCACCGTGTACGTAAAGGGATCGACCACCGAGATCCATTTCAGCCAGATGGGGAATCCTTGAGTCGGATAAATCGCGCCCGACGGAAAAAAAAGCAGCGTATTTAGCACGCCGAATATCGCGCGCGGTACAAGCGGATCATCCACGCGCACCATTACCAGGAACATGAAACTGATCATCGTCAGCGAAGCGATCGCCACCACAATGACCAAATAAAACAGCCGCACCGGATCCCACAATCGGGGAATCCCCGCAATCAATCCGCCGATGAACGTCAGCACCAACCCCGCCATCAGCCCCTTCGCCGTGCCCGCCAGATTCAATCCCATCACCAGCTCCGATTTCTGAATCGGCGTCACCAGATAGCCCTCGTGCAGTCCGCGCGCTTTGTCGTCGATAAACGTGATCCCGCCGCCGATCATCGCCACGATGAAAATCGCCATTGAAATCGTGCCCGGAAGCAAGTACTTGACGTATGGAATGTACGGATACACTTCCACAACGTCGAGTGCGACGTTGCCCGCGAGCCGCGGCGTAACACTCGGCGCATTCATCTGGTCGACGAAGCTCTGCATTTCCGCTTCGAGCGAACTCGAAACGAACTGATCCGTGTTGTCGACGATCAGCGCCAGCCGCGGCCGGTCGTTCGCATACGTACGGCGCGAAAAATTCTCCGGGATCTCGACCACCGCGCCGACCACCCCGGCGTGCAGATCATTCAGCGCTTCGGGCATCGAGTTATAGGGAAGGGCGTGAAACATCTTCGGGCCGGTTGCGATGCCCGCAAATCCTTCGCGCACGCGCCAAGATTCCGCCGTGTGGTCCAGATCCACCACCCCCACGTTCACATTCGTGATTTTTCCTCCGAAGGCATAGCCGAGCACGATCAGCTGCACCAGTGGGAAAATCATCGAGGCCATCATCAGCGCCGGACTGCGGAAAAATTTCCGCAGGTCCCGTTCCACCAGCGCCCACATGCGATAAAATTTCATTGTCGAGATGCCATCCGGCTTTTAGCGATAGAGGTGGCTGATGTCATGCACCGCGCCTTCATTCGCCGTGTCTCTCAGCGCGCTCCCCGTGTAGTGCAGGAACACGTCATCAAGAGTCGTCCCCTGCACGCTCACGCGCCTCACGGTCACGCCCTTCGCACGCGCCAGGTCCATCAGCGCGGCCACGGTCGCCGGGCCATCGTTTGACGCAATATGCACCGCGCCATCCCGCGCGATCACGCTCGCCGCATGCGACAGTTTCTGCAATTGTTCCGTCCAATCCGCCGGCGCGTCTGCAAACTCCGCTTCCACCGTGTCCGTCCCCGGCACGCTGTCCTTTAGTTGTGTCGGCGAGTCTAGCGCCACCAGCTTTCCGTGATCCACGATCGCGATGCGCTCGCACAGCTTGTCCGCCTCGTCCATGTAATGCGTCGTCAGCAGAATTGTCAGATGAGATTCATCGCGCAGCCGCCGGATCATTTCCCACACGTTTGTGCGCGAAACAGGATCCAATCCTGTCGTCGGCTCATCGAGAAACAGAATTTTCGGCGAATGCACCAGACCGCGCGCAATTTCCAGTCGCCGCCGCATTCCGCCCGAAAAAGTTCGCACCAGTTTCGATTTGAATTTCGCCAAATCCACGGTTTCTAGCAGCCGGTCGATCAGTGCCGCGCGTTGCCCCGACGGCACTCCGTAAAGCTTCGCGTGAATCAGCATATTCTCTTCCGCTGTTAGCTCGGGATCGGAAGTAAATGCCTGCGGAATCACGCCCAGTGTGTGCCGCACCGCGTCTGCCTCATGCACCACGTCGTATCCTCCCACTCGCGCCGTTCCCGATGTAGGTGGCGTCAGCGTCGTCAGCATCCGGATCAGCGTGGTCTTGCCGGCGCCGTTCGGTCCCAGCAGTCCAAAGATCTCGCCGTCTTCGACCGTAAAACTCACGGCATCCACGGCAGTCAAATCGCCGAACCGCTTCGTTAACTTGTCCACTTCGATTGCATGCATTTGAATCCTCGGCTCTTCCGTTACAGTCTTTGCCACCAGTGCTTCGTTTCCGCTTCTGGCGCGAGCAACACCGTCGCCGTCATCCCCGTGAAAAATCTGTGCTGCGGATTCGGCAGCGAAACCTTAATGGCAAATGTCTTGATGTCCCGCTTCGTCCGGCTAACGTCGCGCTGTGTCGCGAAATCCCCTTCCACTCCCTTAAAAAACACTTTCCCGTTCACGATTTCGCCCGACGGCAACTGGATCGGCAGCGACTGCCCGAATTGAATCGAGTTGATATAACTCTCCGGCACGTCGGCGCGCACCCACAGGTCGTCGACGTCCACCACCACCACAATTGGACTTCCTTCCTGTACCACTTCTCCTTGTTTTGCCACGCGCACAGAGACGATCCCATTGATCGGTGCAAATACTTCCGTGTACCCGAGTTGTGTTTTGAATTGATTTTTTGTCGCGATTGCCTGATTCAGTTGCGCCTCCGTCGAAGCGATTTGGCTGTACAGCACGTTCACCTGTTTCCGATTTGCCTCTGCCACAGCCAGCGCCGCCTGCTGGGACTTCACCTGGTCAGCAAGCGCGTTCACATTTGCCGCCGATGCTTTGTACGTCGCGACCGCTGAGTCGCGGTCCTGCACCGACACAATCCCGGAGGCGAATAGGGACAGACTTCGTTTCATGTTCGCGGCGTTAAGTTGCATCGTCGCCTTCGCTTGCTCCAATTCTGCCTCGCTCGACGTCACATTGGCTTGGGCCGCGCGAATCGCCGCGATAGTCTGGCTATCAACCATCCCCTGATTCGCCTTTCCCTGCTTCACCTGCGCTTGCAAGCTCTCGATGGCCCCCTCTTGCGCTTGCACTTGCGCTTCCAGCGCCGCGCTATCAAGCCCCGCGATCAACTCACCCTTCTTTACCTCCGAACCTTCGTCCACCGTCAGCTTCACAATCCTCCCCGCCGTTTGCGGGCTGACGATTACCTCGTTCCCGTCCACGACCCCGATCAGCGGATAGGCGTTGCCCTTCGGCGTTGTAACTATGTAAATGATGAGCACGATCAGGAACAGCGTTCCAAGCAAGCCGAAAAATTTACGTCCGTTCATTGCAGCCTCGCAGGTTTACGGAACAATCCACGCTCCAACAGGTCGATCACCGCGCGCTTGTGTTCTTCCACCGCGCCGGGCTGCAGCGCTTTCCGTCGCAACAACACCCCGTTCACCGGAGCGCCCGAAAAATAAAAAACGATCATCGCGATGATGTTGAGCATCGCATGTTCAGCATTCAGCGGTTGAAATTCACCCTGCGCGATTCCCGCCTTGATGGTTCGAGTCATCCGCCTGAATCCTTGTTCGAAATACTCGCGTGCCACCCAACGGAATTGCTTCGGATCTTCCATCATCATGTGTTGCATCAGCCGCGCGTAATTCGGGTTTTCGATCCGGAACTTGAAATATCCTTCCACGAACGCCAGAACCGTCTGGCGTGGCGATGCTTGGGCCGGCATCTCCGCCTGAATCATTTTTCCCGCCCGCCCGAAAAGGTTCTCGAACACCGCGCGGTACAGCCGCTCCTTGCTCCGAAAGTAGTAATAGAGCATCGCTTTATTCACATGCGCCGCGCGCGCAATTTCATCCGTGCGCGCCCCGGCCAGTCCGCGTGCTGCGAAGATTCGTTCCGCCGCGGCCAGAATTCGCCGCGCCGTTTCCGGGTTCTCGATTTTTTTGCGTCCTCTTTGCATAATTCGCTTCTCAGTGATTCACTCGCGACATTGGCGCGTCGCCGTATCGTTCTCCAGACGCGGCGCCCTGCGGCGCGGCCTCGTTGATCCGCCCAAGCTCCTCAGACGTAAGCTCGATATCGATCGCGACAAGATTTTCCTCGAGATATGTGCGCCGCTTCGTCCCGGGAATCGGAACAATGTCCTTGCCCTGCGCCAGCAGCCACGCCAACGCCAGTTGCGAAGGTTGGCACTGCTTCTCTTTGGCGATTTCGTTGATCCGATCGACCACGCGCAGATTCTTCGCGAAGTTCTCGCCCTGAAACCGCGGAAAACCGCGACGGTGATCGTCGGGCGCCAAATCCTCGAAGCGTCGGATTTTCCCGGTTAAGAATCCGCGGCCCAGCGGGCTATAAGCCACAAATCCGATTCCCAGTTCCCGACATGTCCCCAGCAGCTCATCCTCCGGCTCGCGGGACCACAACGAATATTCAGTTTGCAGCGCGCTGATTGGATAAGTCGCGTGCGCCTTGCGAATCGTCGTCGGTGCCGCTTCCGAGAGTCCGATGTACCGCACTTTTCCTTGCTCCACCAATCGGGCCATCGCTCCCACCGTCTCTTCGATCGGCACATTGGGATCGACGCGGTGCTGGTAATAAAGATCGATCGTCGGAATCCCCAACCGTTTCAGGCTTGCTTCGCACGCGCTCTGCACATATTCCGGGCGCCCATTCACGCCGATGAACGCTCCGTCCGGCTCGCGCACATTTCCGAATTTCGTTGCCACAATCACTTCATTGCGACGCCCGCGAATCGCTTTGCCCACAAGCTGCTCGTTGCGTCCGGAGCCATACACGTCCGCCGTGTCGAGCAACGTCACTCCCAGATCGATCGCGCGGTGCAGGGTAGCGATTGATTCATGGTCATCGCGTCCCGCGTAAAAATCCGACATCCCCATGCATCCAAGCCCCACCGCTGAGACCACCAGGCTGCTCTTGCCCAACCTCCGATATTTCACTGATTTGCTTCTTTCGTCGTTATGGATAACGAGTTTTATTCAACTAACCGGTTAGTCTAATAATAATGAGAAGAATTTGTCAAGGGATTCATTATCGTAAAGGCGGAACGGAAATGCCAAATCGGGAACTGCCGCCGAACGGCCAAAGGCAAAGATGGCAGCCTATGTTAGGCGTTCGTCACGCTCAGCACATTTCCGTCCAGGTCAGTGAACCATGCGACGCGCACGGTTGTGCCCGGTACGGTCAAAATGCCGAGTTCGTCCTGACTGAAGCCATTGTACTTGTTGAAGGTTATGCCTTTTTCGCGGAGCGTTTTTACGGTGGCTGTCACGTCTGGAACATTAAAGCCCAGTATGGTGTGCTCATGCGGAACGAAATCCGCCACGGTCGAGACACGCAGCGCAATTCCCCCAACATTAAAAACGGCGGCAAAATTGTCCTCTGACGTCATCACCAGTCTCAACGTTTCGCGATAAAATGCTGCGGCGCGCGCGCGGTCTCTGGTGCAAATGACGATAACGGGTTTAGCGAACTCGAGAATCCCCATGCGTTATCTCCTTTTTCTTAGGAGGGAGTTTCGCGACGGGTCACTACGGCAGGACAGCAAAGATAATTCTAGCCTTCGAGTGCGCCGCCGACTCCAGCAGGCAATTCAATCGAATATTTCGTGCGGGCTTTTTCTTTATGCTGCTCAAGTGCAAGCTCGATCAGCCGGCTGATCAACTCGCTGTAGGGAATTCCGCTCGCTTCCCACATTTTGGGATACATGCTGATACTCGTGAAGCCCGGAATCGTGTTCACTTCGTTTAAATAAATTTTCCCCGTTCCGCGTTCCAAGAAAAAATCGACGCGCGCCATTCCCATGCATTCGATTGAACGGAACGCTCGCACCGCGTATTCCTGGAATTGCGCCACCTGTTTTTTATTCAGCTTCGCCGGAATTTCCAACCGCGTCCCTGTCTCCAGATACTTCGCCGCGTAATCATAGAATTCTCGATGCGGAATAATTTCGCCGGGAATCGACGCCTTCGGCTCGTCATTGCCCAAGACAGAAACCTCGATCTCGCGCCCTCGAATCGCCCGCTCCACGACAATCTTCTGCGCAAACTCCGCCGCAAGATCCATCGCCGCCGGCAATTCAGCAGCGTTGCTTACGCGCGTCATGCCCACCGAGGATCCCAGCGTCGCCGGCTTGACGAACAGCGGAAAGCCGAATTTCTTTTTCACGGCTACCAGCACTGCACCGCGTTTCGTTTCCCATTCGCGGCGCGAAATCGCCAGCGCCGGAACCACCGGTATGCGCGCCTCCCGAAAGAGACGCTTCTGAAGGTCTTTATCCATGCCAACCGCCGAACCCAGAACGCCCGCACCGACGTAAGGCACTCCCGCCAGTTCCAGCAGCCCCTGCACGGTGCCGTCTTCTCCAAACGTCCCGTGCAGCACTGGAAACATCACGTCAATCTTCACGCTCGGTTGTGCCGACCCGCCCCCCAGCGACACGAGCGCCGACGAACTCGGATCCGGCGGCAGCACCACGCGCTCGCCCGTTTTCAACACTTCCGGCAATAATTTCTGTGCCGCGCTCGTTCCCACCAGCCAACGCCCGTCCTTCGTGATCCCGATCGGCACAGCCTCGTATTTTTCGGTATCCAACGCCCGTATCACCGAGGCTGCTGAAGCCAATGAAACTTCATGCTCCCCTGAACGTCCGCCAAACAGAATCCCGATTCGCAATCTTTTGTTGTTAGCCATTGATATTGGTTAAAGCCTTCAAAATCACCCGTGCGAGATCCTTAGAGCCGTCACAAAATCTTCTTCCCCAACCCCGACAGCGTCAATTCCACTCCCAGCGTTGCCGTTTTATTGTGCAGATCGATTACTGGATTGATTTCCACCAGCTCAAACGACACCAGCGCGTGGCTGTCCGCTATCATCTCCAACGCCAGATGCGCCTCGCGATACGTGACTCCGCCGCGCACCGGAGTGCCCACGCCCGGCGCCTCCGACGGATCCAGAAAGTCCATATCCAAACTCACCGCCACGCCGTTTGTATCGTCGGTAGCGAACCGCAAAGCCTCCGCCATCACGTCGCGC
>Ga0209168_10003630_pt1 | contig 10538 bp, 5 predicted proteins | sample Coa_R1_FD_187156 | JGI IMG/M metagenome (GOLD analysis project Ga0209168, IMG submission 187156) | Surface soil microbial communities from Centralia Pennsylvania, which are recovering from an underground coalmine fire - Coalmine... | ecosystem: Environmental > Terrestrial > Soil > Unclassified ... | reverse complement strand
CGATCCTAAGAACATCAACAACAGGATGACGCTCGCCGAAGTGCAAGCACTCACGCCCTCCATTGACTGGAACGAATATTTGAAAGCTGTGAAAGCGCCGGCCAGCGATCACTACATCGTGACCGCCCCAGACTTCTTCCGCGCTGAAGAAAAGCTGATCAACGCTCACCCGCTCGAACATTGGCAGGCCTACCTGAGTTGGCAGGTCATTCATCGTTCCGCGCCATATCTCAACAAAGCAATGGTGGATGAGAATTTTGACTTCTTTGCGCGCACCCTGGCTGGCGCTCAGGAACAACAGCCTCGCTGGAGACGCTGCGTGCGCGCCGCCGACCGCGATCTCGGCGACGCCCTCGGTCAAGCCTATGCCGACCGCGCCTTCCCGCCCTCCAGCAAAACCCGCACGCTCCAGATGGTGCACGCCATTGAAACCGCACTCACGTCGGATATTCAAGGTCTCTCCTGGATGTCTCCGGCAACGAAACAACAGGCGATGGTCAAGCTGAAAGGCATCGAGGACAAAATCGGATATCCCTCACACTGGCGCGACTATTCCAGCGTGACGATCACGCGCGACAGCTACCTGAACAACGTCTCGCACGCCACCTCTTTTGAGTTCGAACGCTGGGTGGCGAAGATCGGTAAGCCCGTCGATCGCGCGGAGTGGACGATGACTCCGCCGACCATCAATGCCTACTACGACCCGCAGCTGAACACGATTAACTTCCCTGCCGGCATTCTGCAACCGCCGTTCTTCGATCCCACGAAAGACGACGCGGTGAACTATGGCGCTATCGGCATGGTCATTGGACACGAAATCATCCACGGCTTCGATGATCAAGGACGCAAGTTCGACGCCCACGGCAACTTGCGCGATTGGTGGACTGCCGAAGACGCCAAACAGTACGACCAGCGCGGCAAGTGCATTTCCGATGAGTACACGCAAGACGTGCCGGAGGCCGGCGTCAAGCAAAACGGCCTGCTCACCCAGGGCGAAGATACTGCCGACAACGGCGGCATCCATCTCGCCTTTTACGCGCTCGAAGCCACGTTGAAGCAGGAAGGCAAGTCGCTTGACGACAAAGGCCCCGATGGCTGGACGTATCGCCAGCGCTTCTTCCTGTCGAATGCGTACTCTTGGTGCGCCAATGTGCGCCCGCAGATCGCGCGCCTCGCCGTAACCACAGACCCGCACTCCCTGCCCGTCTTCCGCATCGACAATGTGCTGTCGAACATGTCGGAATTTCAGCAGGCCTTCGGCTGCAAAGCCGGCCAGAAGATGGTGCGGGCCAACGCCTGCCGCGTCTGGTAAACACCAAAGGAAAAAGGGCCAGCTCAAAGCTGGCCCTTTTTTTTAGTTGAACTGCAACTGTAGCGCCGCCGTCCCGGCGGCTGTCGCGGGGGCGTCCCGCCCCCCGCCCGCGAATGCACAATTCACCTACCGGTTGATATCTTCCTTGTTCTGCAACCGCTTCACATAACCTTCTAAAGCGGTCTTATTCGCATCGGGCGCCCCGACCATAGAGAGCTTCATTTCCTTCACCGCGTTGTCAAAGTCTCCCTGAGAGCTGTACACACGCGCCAGACCTAGATGCGTCGTCCAATAGTCTGGAAATCTCTTCGCTGTCGAACGATAAATGGCGAGAGCCTCATCCTGTTTCTTCTCTCCCTGCAGTTGCCGCCCATAGACATAAAGCTGCAGCGCGCTCGCTTTGTCGAGCGCCTTGGCGCGGAACGTGTCCGCATCCGGTTTGCGTCCCATCGCATCTAGGATTTTCGATTTCTGCATCAGGTTGTCATAACGTTCTTCCGCTTGAATCGACTGATCCTCATCCTGCAGCGCCTCGTCGAGATTGATCTTGTTCGCCAGGAAATATCCAGCCGCATCGTCCCAACCTTCCCAGTAATACTGGTTGAGCCCGTGCAATTGCCGGTGAATGGCCGCTGTGACAATGTCGTTCACCTTGACCTCAACTTTGAACGGCACTGCGACCTTCTCCCACCGCATGGTCACCACGGTAGAATCCGCCTTCACGTCGTCGAAGTCGTAGGTCAGCGCATCATGAACCTCGGCCGCTTGCGGCTTCACGGTGACGCGGAGCGCATCTTCATCCTGCTTGTAGGTAAAGCTTCCCCATGAAGTCGCATTCTTCGAGAAGATCACCGTCCACTGATTCTCGCCGGGGATCATGTGCAAGCCATACGTCCCTTTGTCGAGCGGTTGGCCCTCAATGGTGACCGGATCGCTGAACGTGATCGTCGTATTCTCGTTCGCACCAGCGCGCCACACTTGCCCGTAAGGCACAACCTTGCCCCAGATCTGGCGGCCATTGGCCAGCGGCCGGTGATAGTTCACGGTGATATCGGTGATGCCGATGCGCTGCGTCACCTGCGCATGCTGGCTCGCCCGCGGCAGATTGAGCATCAAGGTTTCGCCCGTGGCGGTTTGAGCCTGACTGAAACTTGCAATCAACAAGACACTAGCCAACAAAGCAAGCAGACGAACTCTGTACATAGGGAAGCTCCTTTTCGGCTGCGAAGCAGCCATTTCGATCACAACAGGAATGGAAGAACTGGGATTGAGCACGAGTAGATCGCGACGCTGTTGGGCTTAGACGGATGGATGGGGACGACGTGAGCAATTACAGGATGACCGGACGAGGTATCGTTCAACTTTCTAAAGCATTGCTATCCTGGCAAGCTTTTCTTCAGCGAGCTTTCTTCGCGATCTTTGCGGCCTTTCTTAGCGACCTTTGCGTTAAAGCTTTTTTATCCCCCACAGCTTGACAAACTCATGGGCTCGGAGCACAATTTTTGAAGGCGAATAAAAAGCGAAACTGCCTCCGGCGGCTCCTGTCTAGAAACAGCCCCGGCGTTCCCTGAAATCTTCCGAGGAATCTTATGTCTTCCGCAGTGGTTTCCACTTCGGCGGCCCTGGGCCGCCCTTTTGTCTTTGACGACGACGCTGAGCCCGAGGTGGGCTCGCTGCAAGGCTCGTGTGGGGGAGTCGAAGGGGCCGGTCGAGCGAAGCTCGACGCCAACAATCGCCCGGCAGCAAAAATTCTGCCGTCAAGCGTAGTCCCCGCCTCGCGTCTCTCCATCCGCCCAGCGCCAGAGATGGTTTCCAGCGGCATCCACGCCCTCGACGCCCTGACCGGCGGCCTGCCCCGCGGATGCCTCACCGAAATCTGCGGCCCCGCCTCCTCGGGACGCACTTCATTATTATTGGCCGCACTGGCCGCAGCCACGCGCCGCGGCGAATTCTGCGCCATCATCGACGCCAGCGACACGCTCGATCCCCACTCCGCCGCAGCTGCCGGCGTAGATCTGGAACACCTGCTTTGGGTTCGCTGCAGCGACGATCCGCCAAAAAAAGAAAATTCACCACAGAGACACAGAGTCACAGAGAAACAACAGAAAAAAGAAGAAGAAAATGGGTCCTCCATTCTAGCCGCGCCTTTTGCGGCAGGAACGGGGATGGCTAGAGTGGGGACTTTCTCGCGGACTTCCTCACGAGCCAACATTAATAGGTTTGAGAAAACAAATGAATGGAAGGAAAATCTCCCGCGTCAGTTCGAACATCGCCTCGAGCAAGTCCTCCGCGCCACCGATCTCCTGCTCGAGAGCGGAGGCTTCGGCCTGATCGTCCTCGATCTCGCCGACCTGCCGACGCAAGCTGCGCGCCGCATCCCGTTGACCACTTGGTTCCGCTTCCGCCGCGCAGTCGAGAACAAGCCCACAATCCTGTTAGCAATCGAGCAACATGCCATCGCCGGAAGTTGCTCGTCCCTGCTGCTGCAGTTGGGACCCGCGAACAACGAATCAGAAGCATCAGCACAAAACAGTTTGTTCGGTATCGATGCCCCAGCCGCGAAGCGACGAAAGAATGCAGCCCACGGCGCAAGCCGTGGGTTAAGCACCGTAAAGGAGCAAGCCCCGGAGGGGCGAAAGAAAATTAATCACCCTTCTGAACACGAACTTGATCTTCCCTCGCACGCGCACCTGCTCACCGGGCTGGATATCAACACTGAATTAATACGTTCCCGTCTCGATCGCAAACCCGCGCGCTCCATCACGTTCGCAACCAAAACTGCCTGGGCTGGATGAAAACAATGACTCAATGACTCAATCGCTCAATGACTCAATGCTCCTATGCCGTTCGCCTGCATCTACGTTCCGAATTTTTCTGTTGCCGCCGCCCTTCGCGCCGAGCCGGAACTGAAGTCGTACGCGGTCGCCATTCTCGAAGGCAAACCTCCACTCGAAAAAATCATCGCGGTCAATGAACAGGCCGCCCAACTCGGCATTGCGCCAAGCATAACCAAAGCGCAAGCCGAACTCTGCTCCGGCCTCGCCCTGCGCACTCGTTCGTCCCTGCAGGAATCCGCCGCTCACGCCGCCCTGCTCGATTGCGCCCAATCGTTCTCGCCCTGCGTGGAGGACACCGCCTGCGATACAGCCCTGCTCGACCTCGCTGGCATGGAATCCCTTCTCGGATCATTGCCCGAAATTTCCCGCGCCATCTCGAACCGCGCCGCCGCACTTGGGCTCGATGCCAACATTGCCATCGCCTCCAATCCCGACACCGCCGTAATAGCCGCCCGCGGCTTGTGTGGCGCGAGATTGTGTGGCGCGGGCGCCCCCGCCCGCGTTTGTGTCACCGTGATTCCTACCGGCAAAGAAGCAGAACAACTGGGACCGTTGCCTGTAAAAGTTTTGTTTGAAGATCGATTAGAGAGCGAGCAGAAAGAGCAAGCCGGCCGCCTGCTCGAAACCCTCGACCGCTGGGGCATTCGCAACCTGCGCGCGCTGGCCGCTCTGCCGGAAGTGGCGCTGAGCGAACGTCTCGGGCAGCAAGGTCTCCACCTGCAGAAACTGGCACGCGGCACCGCGATCCGCACGCTGGTTCCGGTGGAAGCGCCGATGACCTTTGCAGAGGCAATCGAACTCGATCATCCCATCGTCCTGCTCGAACCGCTGGCCTTCCTGCTGAATCGCCTGCTCGAACAGCTTTGCGCACGTCTGGGATCTCGGGCCCTGGCCACGCAGGAACTGCGCCTCACCCTCGACCTCGCAAACCTGACCGGCATCGACGATGAAAACGTCGGCATCCCCAGCGAGAGTGATGACGCTGAAAATAGAAACCTGGGATGCCCCACTTCTCGCCGCCTTTGCGAGAAGTGGGAACCTGTGCACCGGACTTCTCCGCAGCTTCACCCTCGCCAACCAAAATTCACCCGCACCCTTTCTCTCCCCCTTCCCATGCTCGACCCCAAAGTTTTTCTCAAACTCCTGCAACTCGATCTCAACGCGCATCCTCCCGGAGCCCCCATCATGAAAATTCATCTCGCTGCGGAACCCGCGCGCCCCCGTTCGGCCCAGGGAGGCCTGTTCCTGCCTCCATCCCCCGAACCGGAAAAACTCGAACTCACCCTCGCCCGCATCGCTGGCATGGTTGGCGAACAAAAAGTCGGAGCGCTGGAGTTACTCGACACGCACCATCCCGACGGATTCCGCATGCGCCGCTTCGTCGCCGAGGTCGCGCGCAAAGCTCCGCAGAAAAAAAGTCCCGACTCCTCCGAAATAAATTCCGCCGTCACCGCCCTGCGCCGCTTTCGTCCGCCGCTGCGCGCCAACGTGACTCTGGAAAATGGCCAGCCAGTGCATCTGGTTTGTCGAAAAAAGGAAGTGCAGGGCGAAGTGCTCTGGAAGGCCGGCCCCTGGCGCTTTTCCGGAGATTGGTGGGAACGCGAAGCCTGGTCCCGCGACGAATGGGATCTCGCTCTGCGAAACGGAGAAGCCATCTCCTTCTACCGCCTCGTGCACGACTTACTCGGCGGCGGCTGGTTCGTGGAAGGAACGTATGACTGAAATGCGAGTTCTCAGTTCTCGGTTCTCAGTTCCCAGTAAGAACGCAGAGACCCAGGGTTTTAACTGAGAACCGAGAACTGGGAACTGAGAACTTGTACGTAGAACTTCACGCCCGCTCCGCATTCAGCTTCCTCGAAGGCGCGTCCCTGCCCGAGGAACTGATCGCAGTGTGCGCGCAGTTCAAACAGCCCGCCATGGCACTGCTCGACACCGACGGCGTCTACGGCGCCCCGCGCTTCCACTTGGCCGCGGATAAAGCAAAAATCAAAGCCCACATCGGCGCCGAAGTTACCTCTCAACCAATAAAGATGGCAGATTTTAGATTTCAGATTGAAGATTTACATCCGCGAAAAACATCTTCAGTCTGCAATCTAAAATCTGCTATCTGCAATCCCTTTCGTCTTCCTCTCCTCGTCGCATCCCGCACCGGTTACCAAAATCTCTGCCGCCTCATCACCAAGATGAAGTTACGCGCAAAAAAAGGCGAAGGCGCCGTCACTGAACAAGAACTGCAAGAGCATGCCGAGGGCCTGATCTGCCTCACCGGCGGCGCCGAAGGCCCGCTAGCCGCCGCGCTGAAAGAAGGAGGACTCGACCATGCCCGCCAGGCACTCGATCACCTCATCGCCATCTTCGGACCAAAAAATGTTTACGTCGAACTGCAGCGCCACTTCCAGCGCGAAGAAGAATCCCGCAACCGCGCCGCCATCGATCTTGCCCGCTCGTTCAACCTCCCACTACTCGCTACCAACGGCGTGAACTACGCCACCGCAAAAGCTCGCGAACTCTGCGACGCCTTCACCGCTATACGCAACCATCGCACGCTCTCGACCGCTGGACGCCTGCTCTCCCGCAACTCCGAACGCCACCTCAAATCCCCGCAGGAGATGCAGCAACTCTTCGCCGACCTGCCCGAGGCGATCGCCAACACGCAAGAACTTTCCTCGCGCCTCGAATTCACGCTCAACGATCTCGGCTACGAATTCCCGCGCTATCCCGTGCCCGAAGGCGAGACCATGAATTCCTTCCTGCACGAGCAGGCCTGGATCGGCTTTCGCGACCGCTACGGCCGCAAAGAGCAAGACCTGCAAGCCCGCGCTCGTCTTCAAATCGAAAAAGAATTGAAGCTCATCGAAAAACTCAAGCTCGCCGGATACTTCCTCATCGTCTGGGACCTCATCCGCTACTGCCGCGAGCAAAACATTCTCGTGCAGGGCCGCGGATCGGCCGCCAATAGCGCCGTCTGCTACTCGCTCGGCATCACCGCCGTCGACGCCGTCAGCATGGAACTTCTCTTCGAGCGATTTTTGTCCGAGGAGCGCGGCGAGTGGCCCGACATCGATCTCGACCTGCCCAGCGGCGACGAACGCGAAAAAGTTATCCAGTATCTTTACAAAAAATACGGCGAGCGCGGCGCCGCCATGACCGCCAATGTCATCACCTACCGCAACCGCATGGCGGCGCGCGAAATGGGCAAGGCGCTCGGCTTCGACGCGGAAACTCTCGCGAAAATTTCCGCCGCCGTCGCCACCTGGGAATTTCGCGACGAGAACGATGCACTCGACCGCCGCTTCCGCGACGCCGGACTCGACCTCTCCCATCCCCGTCTGCGCAAATATTACGAACTCTGTCTCGCCGTGCAGGACATGCCGCGCCATCTCGGCCAGCACTCCGGCGGCATGGTCATCTGTCAGGGGCAGCTCGATTCCGTCGTCCCGCTCGAACCCGCGTCCATGCCCGGCCGCGTCGTCGTGCAGTGGGACAAAGAAGATTGCGCCGACATGGGCATCATCAAAGTCGATCTGCTCGGACTCGGCATGATGGCTGTGCTCAAGGATTCCATCGAACTCATTCGCGATCACTATCACGAAGAAGTCGATCTCGCGCATCTCCCGCAGGATGATCCTCACGTTTACTCCGCGCTGCAGCAGGCCGACACTGTCGGATTATTTCAAGTCGAAAGCCGCGCCCAGATGGCGTCTCTGCCGCGCCTGCGTCCCATGCGTTTTTATGATGTCGTGGTACAGGTCGCGATCATCCGCCCCGGCCCGATCGTCGGTCAGATGGTGAATCCTTTCATCCTTCGCCGGCAGGGACGCGAGGAGATCACCTATCCGCATCCCTCGCTTGAGCCCGTGCTCAAGCGCACGCTCGGCGTCCCGCTGTTTCAGGAACAACTGCTGCGGCTCGCCATGATCGCCGCCAACTTCACCGGAGGCGAAGCCGAAGAACTCCGCCGCGCTATGGGCTTCAAGCGCTCGCAAGCCCGCATGAAAGAAATCGAAGCTCGCCTTCGTTCCGGCATGACGCAAAACGGAATCGCTCCCAAAGCGCAGGAAGAGATTATTCTTTCCATCACATCGTTCGCGCTTTACGGATTCCCCGAATCCCACGCCGCCAGCTTCGCGCTCATCGCCTACGCCAGCGCCTATTTGAAAGCGCACTATCTAGCTGCATTCACCGCGGCATTGCTCAACAACCAGCCCATGGGATTTTATTCGCCCGCGACAATCGTGAAAGATGCGCAGCGCCACGGCCTGAAACTCCTGCCGGTCGATGTGACGAGGTCAGATTGGAATTGCACGCTGGAAACAGTTCTCAGTTCTCGGTTCTCAGTTCTCAGTGAAAACCAAGCCGCGGAGCGGCGAAAGAAACTTGAGGACGGAGAAACTGTCGCCCTCCGCATGGGCCTGCGCTACGTCCGCGGAATGCGCGAAGAAGCCGCCCGCTCCCTAATCCTCGAACGCACAGTCGCCTCCTTTCAATCCATCCACGATCTAACCCGTCGCGTCCCCGAACTCCGCAAAGATGAACTCACTACACTCGCCGAAATCGGTGCGCTGAATTCAGTTGGATCGCAGATTGAAGATTGCAGATCGCAGATTTCAAAGTCCAACCTATCGAATGCCTTTCAATCTGAAATCTGCAATCTCAAATCTAAAATTTCTTCGTACTCGAAACCCGAAATTCAAAACTCAAAACTTCACTCCCTCCACCGCCGCGACGCCCTCTGGCAGGTCGAGCGCGCCGTCCGCGGCTCCGGGCCGCTGCTTGAACAACACGCCGAGCCCGACGCTCCATCTCCGCTCGCGCCCATGAATCACGAAGAGCGCCTCGTCGCCGACTTCCATGGCACCGGACTCACTGTCGGCCCGCATCCCATGGCCTACCGCCGCGAATGGCTCACTGCCATGGGCATTCGCCGCGCCATCGATCTGCGCGACATCCCTAACGGCAAGCGTCTTCGCATCGGAGGCTGCGTCATAACCCGCCAGCGTCCCGGCACTGCCAAAGGATTTGTATTTTTAAGTTTGGAAGATGAAACCGGAGTCGCGAATGCCATCGTCCGTCCCGATCTGTTTCATCAGAACCGCCTGCTGCTCACCAGCGAACGCTTCCTCGCCATCGAAGGCATCCTGCAAAATCAGGACAACGTCATCTCCGTCAAAGCCGAGCGCGTGCTGCCGCTCTTCGTCACCAAAGCTGAAACCGTCTCCCACGATTTTCACTAACTACACGTCGAACACGCGATACACCAGCGACGGCGTCTGAGCCTGCAGCAGCGAAATCGCCACATTGTGCACCGGCACCCCGCCTGGAGTCTTCCCATCCGGTTTTCCATGATGCGCGTGACCATGCACCACAAGATCCGCGCCATGCCGGTCAATTACCTCCGCCAGTCGCGACGTCCCCATAAACGGAAAAATTTCGGGAGCCTCTCCCTGCACGGTCTCTGCAATCGGCGAATAGTGCACAACAATCACGCGCTTCTCGGCTCGCAACTGCGACATCGCCCGCTCCAGCTTCATGGCCTCATCAATCGACGCTCGCACAAAATCCTTAATCTCGCGTTCTCCAAACGCCGTCAGCACGCCACGACCAAATCCTCCAACAAAGCCCTTGCACCCGGCAAAGCCCACGCCATCGCGCTCGTAGCCGCTGCCGTCGAGCACCTTCACTCCCGCGCTGACCATCATGCGGCACAATTCCTGCTCCTTGCCGCTCTCGTAATCATGATTTCCCAGCACAACGACGGTCGGCAATCGCAACCGCACCAGCACATTCAACAGCGGCTCCATCTCATCGGGCTGTCCGTAGTTCGTCAAATCTCCCGCAAGGACCAAGGTGTCAGCATCGTCGCGGACGCGCTCAAACTGATCTTTCAGCTTCGCGTAACTCTGCGGAGAAAAATGCAAATCGGCGCTGGCGGCGATTCTCATGCCGCCCCATCCTTACTCTCGATTCCCAACTGCGCCAGGCGCATCTTCCGCGTCTCCTCCAGCAGATTCGGCAACCGCCATTCCTCCACGTCGATGGCAAACATGTTGTCGTCCACCAGGCTGCCTCGAAACTTCGCATGCGCGTCAGGTTCCCGCAATGCATTCTCAAAACGCCGCAGCAAGTCGCACCAGATCTCCGCCGGAACATAATGGCTCTGCCCGGGATACACATAGCGAAACAGCACCAGCGCCCACAACAACATCTCCCAATGCTCGCCGATCAACTCCATCTCGCGCTGCCAGTCAAAGTTTCCATACGTCCCGTAAATCACGTGAGCGATGTCGGCGCCGTCAAAGCGCTCGCGCCGCGTCACGAAAACTTTCGATGCGACCAACTCCTCCGGAGCGAGAACTCTCGTCTTCACGCCGTACACGACGGCAGGCCGC
>Ga0209168_10003629_pt1 | contig 10539 bp, 7 predicted proteins | sample Coa_R1_FD_187156 | JGI IMG/M metagenome (GOLD analysis project Ga0209168, IMG submission 187156) | Surface soil microbial communities from Centralia Pennsylvania, which are recovering from an underground coalmine fire - Coalmine... | ecosystem: Environmental > Terrestrial > Soil > Unclassified ... | reverse complement strand
CAAGCCGCGAGCAAACGTCAGTCCCTTCTTTTCGTTCACCGGAATCTGGGTGATGCCGCGCACCTGATATTCGACGGGATCTTCGATGGTGATAATTTTGTCTTCGTCGGTCTTGATTTCATTGATTGCGGCGTAAAGCGTGGTCGTCTTGCCCGAGCCCGTGGGGCCCGTGACCAGCACCATTCCGTACGGCTCGCGAATATAGCGCCGGAACTTGCGTACGTCGTGTTCGGCGAAGCCCACTACGTCGAGGTTCAGAGTCCGAAATTTCTCACTCAGCGTTTCCTTGTCCAGCACGCGCAACACAGCGTCTTCGCCGTGAATCGACGGCATGATCGACACACGGAAATCGATGAAGCGGCCTTTGTAACGCACGCGGAAACGGCCATCCTGCGGGACGCGGCGCTCGGCGATATCGAGTTCGCTCATGACTTTGATGCGCGAAAGGATCGTGGAATGCCATTCCTTGGCCAGCGGCTGCATGGCGTATTGCAACACGCCGTCAATGCGGTATTTCACGGCGACTTCGGAGTTGCGCGTTTCAATATGGATGTCACTGGCGCGCCGTTCGAGCGCCGTGAAAATCACAGTATCAACGAGGCGGACGACGGGGCTCACACCCGAGTCGCTGGTGAGCTTGTCCATCGAAATGTTTTCGTCGCCCTCTTCGTCGCTGACGACCTGAAGTGTGAATCCCTCCGTCGCCTGATCGAGAACCCGTTGGGATTGCTCCGTGCGTTTCAGCAAGTCGCCGATCTGCGTGGCGGTGGCAACGCGGATGATCAGTTTCTTGCCGAGCAGCAGAGACAATTCATCATTCACGAGCAGTTGGCTGGGATCTGAAACCACGACGACAAGTGAATTATTGTGGGCCTCGAGAGGGACGAAGTTGTAGCGGAACATCAGCTCCGCGGGAATCGAATGGAACAATTCAGGATCGATTCTCTGCTCCGTCATGTCAATGAAAGGCACACGATAGCGCTCCGCGAGCATCTGCGTGCGTTCGCGTTCGGCCGCATCGTCACGACCTCGTTCAGGATGTAAATCTCGATTCGTAGTCGCCATATTCTTTTATCCCGTTCCGCCGCCGACTTGGAGGGAAAACAATGGCAGGTAGAGCGCCACCATGATGAAAAAGATGAGCGAGGCAATCAAGATGAGAACAGCCGGCTCTATAATCGAGATGAGCGCAGCCGTCTTCAGGTTGGTTTCCTCTTCGTAAAATTGCGCAACGCTTCCGAGCATGGGAGCCAGCGCGCCAGAAGCTTCGCCGACTTCGATCATATCGAGGGCAAGATCGGGAATCATGTGCGTGCCTGCCAAGGCCGTGTGGAGCGAGCCTCCTTCGCGCACCTGCTTGGCTGCGTCGTGTACCGAGCCGGCCACCAGGCGGCTTGTCATCGCATTCGCTGCGGTCTCAAGCGCTGCGACCAAGGGCGTTCCCCCGCGCAACAGCGTGCTCAGTGTTCGCGTAAACTGCGCCATCTGAAACTTGATCCACACGTCGCCCACAACCGGCATTTTCAACTTCGCCCGATCCACCACGACGCCGCCGCGACTGGTCTTCGACCACAAAAACAGGAAAATCGCACCGAAAATTATCGTTGCCGCAAACGCCAGCAGCCAGATACGATAGCCCACAACGACAGTGATCAAGAATTGCGTTGGGACCGGAAGCGTGGTGCCCAAGTCCTGATATAACCTGGCGAACTGCGGAATCACGTACGCCACTAGGTAAGAAACGATGCACGACGCCACAAAAATCAGAATGGCCGGATAAATCAGCACGCCGATCAGCTTCTTGCGTATTCCCGTAGTGACGCGTTGATACGTAATGTAATCATCCAACACGCCGGACAGATCGCCGCTCTTCTCCCCGGCGCGCAACGACGTGACGTAAACCATGGGAAACGCGCCCGTGGCTTCAAAGGCGTCCGACAACAGCTCCCCGTCGCGGACGCGCAAGCGCACATCGTTCAGAAATGGCCGCATCTTGGGAAGCGCCGCGCGATCCGCCAGCAAATCAAGCGCCTTCAAGATCGGCAGGCCCGCTTTGACCAAGGTGTTAAATTGCTGATTAAAAATCATGAAGTCGGCTGTCGGGAGTTTGCGGCCTCCGCGAAAGCCGCTCAAGGCCCGCGTCACATTCAGATTCGGCCGCACCGTGTAAACATAAAAACCGCGATCCGTGAGCTTCTGGCGAGCTTCTACTTCGGTCTGGGCGGTCTCCAATTGCTGGAAAACGTGCCCAGTGGTATCCCCCACTTTGCAAACAAACTCAGCCATAACAGGCGCGTTACGCCGGATGCCCTCCGGATTTATGTATCCAGTTTAGCATATTGAAAAGAACCCCTGCGGAGCGCTGGCGTTGCCTGTGTCCATGCGTAAATAGGCCTGGAGCGCTGGATGGGTTTACTTTTCGGTCTAAGTGGCTCCTGCGAATATTCTGCACCCGATCTACCTGCCGCAAGGAACTGAAACACGACTGTCATTTGCGTCGGACCTAATTCTTGCGTATTATCCTTGCCTTTCCGGAACCGATACGGCAACTAATTAGGGTCCGGCGTCCTGGAGGTATAAAGATGCGCGTTCGAAGGCTCTCGGTTTGTTTGGCCATGTTCTTTCTAATTTTTGCGTTGGCGCGAATGGCATCTGGCCAGGGCGCAAACCAAGGTTCGATTCAAGGTACGATCACCGACCAGTCCGGCGCGGCTGTTCCTGCCGTTAATTTGAAAGCCACGAACACGCAAACTGGGATCAGCTTCACGACTGCGAGCGACGTGGACGGACTCTATACGTTTTTGGTGGTGCCGGTGGGAACCTATACGGTTGTTGCCGAGAAGTCGGGGCTGGCAACCGTAACCCAGGAAAACGTTATTGTGACGGTCGGCGGGCGCATAACGCTGAATCTTTCGATGCCCCTGGCGAGCCAGCAATCGACGGTTACCGTGTCCGGGCAAGCGCCCATCGTCGAGACTACAAAGAGTGAGGTCAACTCCACCGTCAATGAGCGTTCGATTGAAGATCTGCCCACGAACGGCCGTAACTTCATCAACTTCGTTCTGCTGACTCCCGGCGTCACCACCGATAATCGCGGTGGAGACATCAGTTTCGCCGGGCAGCGCGGCACTTTGAATTCACTTGTCGTCGACGGCTCTGACAACAACAACACATTCTTTGGCCAGACGCTCGGGCGCACCGGCTCCGGCCGCGCTCCGTACCAATTCAGCCAGGACGCGGTGCAGGAATTTCAGGTTAACTCCAACGACTATTCCGCAGAGCTTGGAAATGCCGGCGGCGCAGTGATTAACGTCGTCACGAAATCCGGCACGAATTCCTTCCATGGCTCGGCTTTCGAGTTTTACCGCGACCGTTCGATGAACGCCAACGATCCGATACAAATCGCCAACGGCAAGCCACGCCAGCCGTACCACTTCAATCAATTCGGCGGCGACGTCGGTGGTCCTGTCGTAAAGGATAAGGTGTTTTTCTTCTTCGATTATGACGGCCAGCGAAACACGGTCGCTAATTTCGTTTTCCTGAATGGCACGCCGTTCTGTGTTACATGCACGGCCAATCAAACAACCGCCATCAATTACCTCACGGCTCGCGCGAATTCCTGGAGTTCCACCTTCAACCAGAATGTTTACCTCGCGAAAGTGGACTGGCACATAAGCTCGAACGAGATGCTTTCCGCGCGTTACAACGCGCAGCGATTCACCGGATTGAACCTGGAAAGCGGCGGCGCGCAGAATTCCCTGGAGCATACCGGCGCCTCGGACGTTACTTCCGATACGCTGACCGCGACTCTGACTTCGACGCTGCGTCCCACGCTCGTCAACGTATTCCAATTCAACTACGCCCGCGACAACGAGCCGGGATTCGCCAATAGCGATTTGCCACAGGTGACGGTGAGAAATGCCGGCGTTACGGTTCTAACTGCGGGGCGCAACTTCTTCAGTCCAAGATTCACCAATATCAAGCGCGGCGAATTCGATGATGCAATTTCATGGGTTCACGGGGCTCACACGATCAAGACGGGCGCGCACATCATGATTGACCGCATCGCCAACTTTTTCCCGGGCAATTTCTCAGGCCAGTACACCTTCAACAGCCTCGAGGCTTTCGGCTGCAATTTGAACGGTGGCGGCGCGGGCTGCTTCACGGGTGGCGATGCTAATGACACGTTCGTGCAGGCATTCGCAGGAACCGGCACGACGGGCCCAACCACGAGTCCCAACCTATCCGAATACTCGGGATTCGTTCAAGACGAGTGGCGCGTGCGCCCTAATTTCACGCTCAATTATGGCCTGCGTTACGACTTCGATAAAATCGCGCAGCCGCCGACGCTCAATCCCGACCCCCAACTCGCCGCGGCAGGCGTGATCACCAATCAGATTCACAACCAGCGCGATGAATTCGGCCCTCGCCTCGGTTTTGCGTGGACTCCGCTTGCCAGCGACCGCCTGGTGGTTCGCGGCGGCTACGGTATGTACTATGGACGCACACCGGCAATCACCGTAGGCACGGCCATGTCAAACAACGGCTTAAACGTTACAACGCTCACCTTTTTCCCGACGTCTACTCCATCGATTCCAACTTATCCGAACAATCTTTGCGGCGCGCCGACGCAGTCGCCGAGTTGCGCTGCGCCAACCGGAGGTACCGCAAGCCCGCCGATCGTGTTTGGCTTCCAGAGAAATTACAAAGAGCCGGATGTGCAGCAGTTCAGCCTTGGCACAGAATACGAAATCAATCCCGATACTGCGGTCTCCATCACGTACCTGCACGTCAAAGGGACGCACCTGACGCGCACCATCGACATCAACTTGCAGGGACCTGAGATTCAGCAGCAAATCGGAATCGCGGGCACGAGCACCGTGCTTTCATACAACCAAATGCCCCAACAAACGGGTAAACCCCTCGGTAATCCGGTTCGTCCGTTCCCGAATTTCTCTCGCATTGAGGAATTCCAAAGCAACGCGAATTCGAATTACAACGGCATGACACTGCAATTGAACAAGCGGTTTGCGAAGAATTATCAACTAATGGCCGGATATACCTTTGGCAAGGTGATTGACGACGGCCCGGACGCGACTTCCGTGGTTCCCTTCTCTTTCGACGACACGAAGATGGTTTCCGATCCCCTTAATATCCGGGCCGACAAAGGCCCCGGCATCAACGACCAGCGCCACCGTTTTGTTTTGAGCGGCGTGTGGAATCTGAACTACGCGAGTGGAATGTCTTCGGCAATTGCCCGCGGCGTACTGGGCGGATGGGAACTGAGCGGCATTTTCACGGCGGAATCCGGCCAACCGTATTCTGGCTTCCTCGGATTCGACTTGAACGGTGACAGCAATCGAAGCACGGATCGTACGCCGGGACAGGGCCGCAATACGTTCTATACCCCGAAATTCATCTCGCTCGATCCGCGCGTCACCCGCAACGTCAATATCACCGAACGCTACAAGCTGCAGTTTATCGCCGAGGCATTTAATGCGCTTAATCGTGCCAACATCATCGGGGTCAACCAAACTCAATTCAACGTTGTGAGTGGCGCGACCTGCACGGGCACAACCACGAATACGTTTGGCGAATGCCTCAATCCGGTTCCGTCATTCGGCAAAGCGACAAGCACAAACATCAACGGAGGCCCCGGCTCGCGTATTCTGCAGCTCGCCGTGAAGTTCATTTTCTGACGTACGGGCGTTGCCGCGATCATGCGGTTTGGTTTCGTAGGGGCGACCCTCGCGTCGCCCGGTCGGGGCAAGCGCCGCCCCTTACGGCGATTTGCCGGCGAGCGACGTATCATCCACGATTGCGACGCCCGAGGGCGGCTCAAAATGGAATTCAGATTCTGCAATGGGAATATTTTCGCGCCAATCGCCGAATCGGAACTCGGTCTCGATGTCGCCCGGTTGGCGAATCGTCACGCGCGCCAGCTGATCGTGCGCATTCACTTCAAAGAACACCTCGCTGAACGCGTCCCGATCTTCCTTACGCGGCTGGCAAACGAGAACTTCGTTGCCCACCTCCGTAGCACGCTCCGCCGCGTCAATCGAATTGGACGCGCGCAACGCGGGCTGTTCCGCCACCGGAGCTAGCTTCAGGCTGCCGCACAACTTCTCGAGATTCACCTTGCCGGCCAGCAAAGCCAGCGGCGTGCGCCAGTCTGAGCTCTGCTTGACGGAAGTGCGGCTGGCGGTGTGATCCGCCGGCACGTAATACCAGACGTTCTTGCCGTCAACCAGGAACAGCTTCTTTTCCGGCGAATCGTAGTCCCAGCGCATCCGCCCGGGTTGCGAGAAGTACACTTTCCCGCTTTCCGCGCGTATTCCGACGCCGCCCGACCTGTACGCTTCCAGAAATACCGCCGACATGCTCCTGGTGTGGTGGTAATGCGCCTCGAGTCTGTGCGCAACATCGTGCGCGATTGTTGTCTGAGCGCTAAAAAATGGAAAAGCCATCAGACTCAGCAGAACAAGTGTAAAGGACATACACCAAGTTTACCAAAAAACCCGGGGCCTACTCTGCGTGGGATGCAACCTTCTACTGCAAGGCGGGCAAAGCTTCGCACGCAGCCGGACTGGCTATGGGCGCGCCGGTGACGTCGTCGTGAATGACCGCAGGCTGGGTGCTGCAAAAGCTGCGTTGGCCGGTCGTTCCAACGGAAATAGGCGTCGCAGTGACAAGATAAGCCTCATATCCTGGAGCGCCGCAGCCCAGCGGCGCAATGACGGTTGGTCCTTGACCCGTATACGCATATGTGTAGCCCGTCTTTTGACCGCTTGCCAAGATGCTGTCAATGAGATTGGCCTGATTGCAGTTCGCCGCGAGGCCCACACCGCTGAGCGTGGAAAGGAGGGGTGGATAGCCGTTTCCCCACGTTGTATGGTAAATGACCGCTCCGGTTGTGATTGTGCGAACATTCGAGGCTGCAGCGGCTTCGTTTGCAGCCATTCGTGCGCGCATGAAATTTGGTATGGCAATGGCAGCGATAATCAGAATGATGGCAACCACAACAAGGAGCTCAATCAAGGAGAAACCGACCGCGAGGCTCTGCCTGTGCGTTCTACGGCGACGTTCCTTGAAGTCCAACATCATCTGCACTCCCTTCTCCGTCGTACATGACGATAAAGCTACATCGCAAAAAAAAGGGGGGAGGAATTTCTTCCTCCCCCTTGGTTCAACAGTTTACTAGAGTGGCGAAAGTGCCTCGCAAGCTGCCTCGGTTGCAACTGCTCCGCCGGCTGGGTCAAAGTGGATCACGCCGGACTCGTCGGTGCAAAACGAGCGTTGCCCGGACACACCAACTGCCACCGGAACGGCCACAACGACGAATGATATGTTAGGAGCGACAAGCGTCCCTACCGCTGCGGGTACTGGAGTTGAAATGTTGTAGCCCGACTTGGTGCCCGCAGCCAAGAGCTGATCAATCAGGCAAGCGGTGGCGGCAGACGGTGTACAAGGAGCGGCACCTCCGAGATTAGTAAGGGGTGCGTAACCGACGCCGTAGGTAGTGCTGTACGATACTTCGGCTGTTGTGATTGCGCGAACACTCGAAGCTGCAGCGGCTTCGTTTGCAGCCATTCGTGCGCGCATGAAATTTGGTATGGCGATGGCGGCAATAATCAGAATGACGGCGACGACCACAAGGAGCTCAATCAAGGAGAAACCGACCGCGAGCCTCTGCCTTTGCGTTCTACGGCGACGTTCCTTGAAGTCCAACATCATCTGCCCTCCCTTCTCCGTCATGCATGACGACCAAGTCACCTCGTAAAACAAGGGGAAGGAATTTCTTCCTCCCCCGTTGGTTCAACAGTTTACTGGAGTGCCGAAAGTGCCTCGCAAGCTGCCTCGGTTGCGACTGCTCCGCCGGCTGGGTCAAAGCGGATCACGCCGGACTCGTCGGTGCAAAACGAGCGTTGCCCGGACTGACCAACTGACACCGGAACGGCCACGGCGACGAATGATACGTTAGGAGCCACAAGCGTCCCTACCGCTGCGGGTACTGGAGTTGAAATGTTGTAGCCCGACTTGGTGCCCGCAGCCAAGAGCTGATCAATCAGGCAAGCGGTGGCGGCAGACGCTGTACAGGGAGCGGCACCTCCGAGATTAGCTAGAGGCGCGTAGCCCGTGCCGTACGTGGTGCTGTATGATACTTCGGCTGTCGTGATTGTGCGGATCGAGCCGACGGCGGAAGACTCGTTGGCCGCCATCTTCGCGCGCATCAGGTTCGGAATTGCAATCGCGGCAATGATCAAAATGATCGCGACCACGATTAAAAGCTCAATTAACGAGAAGCCCTTCTGTTTCCTTTTCATTTTGCTCTCCTTAAGATCATTTCTGAGCCTGCCCGAATCTCTTTAGGACTCGTGGCGGCGTGCCGTAGTGGAACACTGCAAGTCCGGTTCCGGTACCACACTGAGACGTCTGAAGCCCCATATTTCTGTACAAGACACTGATAATAATTACATTAAATAGAATACATCGATATTCCTGATGCCACTGTAGATGACTGTGAAGCTGAGTAAGAGAAAAAAATGACAAAATACGTCATTTTCGGACGCCGATTCACGTCTGCTTCGTTCCGAAGCTTCCTGAATTAAATCGGATGGACGTATGGCCGTATTGGATATTCGCGGACGTCATCTTCCTCTTCTCTCCGTATGCCGCTAGCCAGGCACTGCTTTCAACGAGGATCAAAAAATAAGGGGAGGAATTTCTTCCTCCCCCGTTGGTTCAACAGTTTACTGGAGTGCCGAAAGTGCCTCGCAAGCTGCCTCGGTTGCGACTGCTCCGCCGGCTGGGTTAAAGCGGATCACGCCGGACTCGTCGGTGCAAAACGAGCGTTGCCCGGACTGACCAACTGACACCGGAACGGCCACGGCGACGAATGATACGTTAGGAGCCACAAGCGTCCCTACCGCTGCGGGTACTGGAGTTGAAATGTTGTAGCCCGACTTGGTGCCCGCAGCCAAGAGCTGATCAATCAGGCAAGCGGTGGCGGCAGACGCTGTACAGGGAGCGGCACCTCCGAGATTAGCTAGAGGCGCGTAGCCCGTGCCGTACGTGGTGCTGTATGATACTTCGGCTGTCGTGATTGTGCGGATCGAGCCGACGGCGGAAGACTCGTTGGCCGCCATCTTCGCGCGCATCAGGTTCGGAATTGCAATCGCGGCAATGATCAAAATGATCGCGACCACGATTAAAAGCTCAATTAACGAGAAACCATTCTGTTTCCTATTCATTTTGCTCTCCTTAGACGCCTGGTTGAATTCGGACTGCCGTCGATTTCTTGGGCTAGGTGCCTCTTAAGCCCTCTGCGTTTCACTACGGAACAGTGCACGGCTAGTTCCAGTACGATACAAATTAGACCCGTTGTTCCACACTCCAACCAATGTACTGATAATAAGTAGTTTAATTGATACACCGAAAAGGAGAGCCGACCGATCCCCGACTCGTAGACCGACCGCAGGTTCCGAATAGCGACATAAACTGTCATTACTATTGAGCGCAATTCGACATCATGGCTTTTAAGCGCTAACTGTGTCGACAAATAGTGTCGCAGAGCTGAGGGTGCTGTATTTGGAGGGCAGATAGACGCGAGGAACCAAGGGACCGAACTTAGAAGAATCGCTTTACTGCACGGGGCTATCACTAGGTCCGGCAGCGCCCGCGGAATTGAATCGGATGACTCCGGTGGCATCGACGAAGAAATGGCGCGTCCCGGTTATGTTTGGAGTAAGCGGATCTGCCTGCAGGGTATAAGCGTCAATTGTTCCACCGGCACCCAACGGTCCCGCCACGTACGTATACACGTAGCCGGACTTGGTACCGGCAGCCAGAATGTTATCGAGCAGACCCGCGGCGTTCGCCGTGACCAGCGCTGGCGGCGGAGGTGTCGCCATGTTGGCAAGACTCGCGGCATACCCAATCCCATAGGTCGTTGAATAGACGACATTCGACGTTGTGATTGTGCGTGTGTTCGCGATTGCCGCGGCTTCGTTCGCGGCCATTTTCGACCGGAGGAAGTTCGGAATGGCGATTCCCGCGATAATCAGGATGACGGCGACCACAATCAGGAGCTCAATCAGCGAGAACCCGGAGCACCCCGCATCTCTATTGAGCTTCATTGTTTGATGATCTTCGCGGAACATTGTCTTCCCCTTCTCTCCATGTGTCGCTAAGGCGGTTAGTGCCTCAAAAGGCGTCGAAAACAAAGGGGAGGAATTCCTTCCTCCCCTTTTGGTTAGGCCGATTTACTGTAGCGCCGTAAGTAACTGGCAAGCGGCCTGAGTTGCGATCGCACCACCTGCAGGGTCGAAACGGATGACGCCGGACTCGTCGGTGCAGAATGAACGCTGCCCGGACTGGCCCACTGCCACCGGAACCGCCGTCGCAACGAACGACACGTTAGGAGCGGCAATCGTGCCCACTGCTCCTGGCACCGGAGTTGCAATCGTGTAGCCCGACTTGGTGCCCGCTGCCAGAACCTGATCGATCAGGCAAGCGGTGGCGGCAACCGCTGTACAAGGA
>Ga0209168_10003627_pt1 | contig 10539 bp, 9 predicted proteins | sample Coa_R1_FD_187156 | JGI IMG/M metagenome (GOLD analysis project Ga0209168, IMG submission 187156) | Surface soil microbial communities from Centralia Pennsylvania, which are recovering from an underground coalmine fire - Coalmine... | ecosystem: Environmental > Terrestrial > Soil > Unclassified ... | reverse complement strand
GGTCCAAGCGATGATTTGTACGAGCCAGTTCGGTTGCTAAAACAACATCCGAGTTTCCTCCATGAACTCTCAGGTAGCAATTCAGCGGACTTAAAATCACTATTTTTGCGCTGGAAAGTAGCTAGCTTCTTCGCTCTCAATGGCAGTTTCGCCGTCGAACGATTTCGTGCCTTTGAATTTTCAACGACCAGGGTCCTCCCGGCAGCATTAACGGCGTAAACCTTCTGAGCTGCCGCTGCTTCTAACGTATCGGCGGCCAACAATAAACAGCAGCCAACAATAAACAATAGATCACACAAAAAACGCTAAATGCAGCCGCTTAGCATTTTCTCCACCAGAGCATCCACCGCTCAGGCGCAAAAGAAGACGTTGATCACCAGGGTTGGCAGGACCTTGCCAGGAGTGATCGCCGGCGCTGCCGATCTCGACCCGGCAGCGGTCTTGACCGCCACGGTGGCCGGCGCCAGTTTCAGCTACTCCCTCGGCTGGGTCGTAGTCCTCTGTGTTCCTGTGCTTTTCAGCGTCTTTGCCGTCTCCTCTCGCATAGGCCATCAAACAGGGAAGGGACTGATACAACTCATTCGTGAACACCACGGAAGAAAAACGGCAATCACCATCGCCCTGCTGGTGGTGGCTGTGAATCTCGCGATGATTGTCGGCGACATCGTAGCCGTCAGCGAGAGCTTCTCCCTGATAACTGCCTTGCCGCGGCTCTACTTTCTGGCGCTCGTCGGTTTCATCGTCTGGTACATACTCATTATCGGGAATTACCACAAGACCACCAAGGCATTGGGCACTCTTACTCTAATACTAATTGCCTATGTTGTAGCTGCATTTCACCTGACGGAATCCTTTGCCGGTTTGGCCAGGGGCATCCTCCTGCCCAAAATGCAATTGAATACCGGCTACATGATGGGAGTGGTGGCCGTCTTTGGCTCTCTCCTGACGCCGGACGTGATTGTCTGGCAAACCAGTTCCAGACGTGGCCTCCCGGAAGGCGTTGCCCGTGCCCATGTAAGCGAATCGCACGCCGGAACATTTGTGGCTTGCATGGTCTCCCTGTGCGCCATGATTGCCGCTTCGCACATCCATGTTGCCGATCCCTCCATTATGAGTACCCGCACTGCTTCGCAGGCTCTGGACACCTTCGGCTATCTGGGCCCCATCCTTTTTTCCGTGGGAATTGCCGGCTCCGGTCTCATCGCCCTCCCGATCCTGGTTGCCTCGCTCTGCTTCAGTGTCGCTGAAGCCTTCGGATGGAAATCCGGCTTGGCCTTTGTCCCCTGGGACGCGCGCTTGTTCTACGTGATGATCTCCGTCACCGTCTTTTTATCGCTCTTCATTGATATGTTCGGCATCAACACTGTCCAGGTGCTCTACTGGTCACAGGTTCTGGCCGGCATCGTTCTGGTGCCAATCTTCGGCTACATTCTCCTGATATCCAACAACCCCAAGGTGATGCGAACGGTGAACAGCCGGTCTGAAAATCTGTGGCTGAGCTTTGCAGCCACCTCCATGCTGATTTCTAATCTGCTCTTCTTCTGGACCGAGTTCTTGTGAAGATTTTGCTCATTGCCAATTGCGAGCTGCTAATGACCGCCAATTGCCAATTGCTAATTGCCACCCCCGGTTTTATCCTTTCTGTTCTCCACCAAAAACCATGAACAAGACCTTCGATCCCCACGTTGATCTCCAGGCAATTGCCAGACAGGCAATGCTCACCAATGGCTTTGAGCCGGATTTTCCACCGGAAGTGCAACAGCAGCTTTCCCAGCTGAAGGCGCGCCCGCCGCAAGCGGCTGCCGGTGGTGATGTCCGCGATTTGCGCAATCTGGTGTGGTCTTCCATTGATAATGACACCTCCAAAGACCTGGATCAGATTGAGGTTGCCGAACGCCTGCCCGATGGCAATGCTCGCGTTCTGGTGGGAATTGCCGATGTGGACACCTTCGTCTCCCAAAACTCTGCCATCGATATTCACGCCGCCCGGGAAACCACCACGGTCTATACCGGTGCGCGGAATTTTCACATGCTGCCTGAGGAGCTCTCCACGGACGCAACCTCATTGCTGGAAAGAGATAACGAACTTTGCATCGTGATTGAGTTTGTGGTGAGCGGTGATGGTCAGCTTGTCTCCGGAGATTTGTATCGCGCCCTGGTTCACAACAAAGCGCAGCTTACCTACAATGCCGTGGGAGCATGGCTGGAAGGCAGGGCGCCGGCTCCGCCAAAGGTGGCTGCCTCGATGGAACTCCAGGCCCAACTCAAACTCCAGGACGAGATTGCTCAGACGCTCAAGAGCGCGCGCTTCCGCCACGGCGCCCTGAACATTGAAAACGCTGAGGCCCACCCGGTCATGCTCAACGAGCAGGAGATCGAAATCGAAAAGCAGGAAAAGAACCGTGCCACCGAGTTGATTGAAGATTTCATGATCGCTGCCAATGAGACTGTTGCGCGCACGCTGGAATCCAAAAAAGTTTCTTCCATCCGCCGTGTGGTCAAGACGCCTGAGCGCTGGCCCAGGATCGTGGAGTTGGCCGCTAAACAGGGAACACAGCTTCCAGCCCAGCCGGACTCCAAGGCCCTGAATGATTTTCTGATCAAGCGCAAAGCTGCTGATCCTGAGCACTTTCCTGATCTGTCCCTTGCCGTGGTCAAACTGATGGGGCCGGGTGAATATGTTCTCCAGCATCCCGGCGATCCCGAGCAGGGACACTTTGGCCTGGCAGTACAGAACTACACCCACTCCACCGCGCCCAACCGGCGCTTTGCCGATCTGCTGACGCAGCGATTGATCAAAGCCGTGCTCTCCAACCGGCCGTCGTCCTACACTGACGATGCGCTCACCGCTGCTGCCCGCAACTGCACCCTCAAAGAAGATGCAGCGCGCAAAGTTGAGCGCCAGGTTTGCAAGGTGATCTCTGCCCTGGCTATGACCCGGCACATCGGCGAGACATTTGACGCGATTGTCACCGGCGTGACTCCCAAGGGGACGTTCGTTCGCGTGTTGACGCCGCACGTAGAAGGACTGCTGGCACGCGGCCAGCAGGGAGTGGACGTCGGCGACAAACTGCGCGTGAAACTCGTCAGCGCCGATGTTCGCAGGGGATATATCGACTTTGTCCGCGAGTAGATATGCTGTCCCAGCCTTACTTCCAATCGTCTAAGATTGACAATGGCATCGCAAAGAAGTATGTTGACTTAAGTCTTTAAGACTCGGGACTTCTCAGAATGACCGCCAGACGCGCCAAGGTATTGCCCACGCGATCGGAACTGCGTATCTTGCACGCCCTTTGGGACCTGGGACAGGCCACAGTCGAAGATGTTACCAGGCACCGCACCTTCTCCCGCCGGCCTAATTACAAAACAACTCAGACGCTGCTCCGCATTATGGAACAGAAGGGATTGGTGCGTCATCTCATCCGTGGCCGGGTTTTTCTTTTTGTCCCTTGCGTAACCCGCGAGGAGGTGGGTAAAGTCTCCGTTCGCCGGCTCTTGGAGCAGAATTTTGGCGGCTCCCCGGCGGAACTGCTGGTAAACTTGCTGGAGTCGGCAACGGTGGATGAGTCGGAGCTTGAGGAACTTGAGTCCTTGATCCGAAAATATCGTATGCAGAAGCGTGATTCCGAGCGAGGCGCCGGACCCGGTCCAGACGCATCTTAAAGAATGGCGGTATGTCCCCCGACGGTTACCTCAATTTCGCGGGCATCTTCGTAAGCTACTTCCTGAAAGTTGCTGTAGCGTACCTTCTCTGCCTGCTGCTCGGTCGGCTGCTCAGCGGCCCCCGCCAAAGGTTCTCCATCTGGCTGGGCTTCATGCTCGGATCACTCGCCTATTGGGTCTATGTAGTGGCCTCTGCCTTTTCGCCTTCCACCTTTTCTGCTTCTGCCGTGGCGGCCCATGCAGGCGATTCCATGCCTGGCATCGCCCATCAATTCTTGGTTCCCATAAAATTCCAGCATCTGGCGATTGTCCTTGGCCGTAATCTTGGCTGCGCGTATCTCTTAGGGGTGCTGCTCCTCGTGTCGGAAGGAATCTGGAAGCGGATCAGTCTCCGCTTCTGCTTGCGGCAGGGCAGCACGCCATCCAGTGAACTCAAGCATCTATTTGATGAAATGTGCCGCAATTTCGGCGTGCGGCGTTGTGAGCTGCTGGTTCTGCCAAAAGTGAGTTCGCCCGCAACTGTGTACTGGTGGCGTCCTCGCGTTCTGCTGCCTCAGGTTTGTGAACAACTGGGTGACAGCGCTCCAATGGCGGACATCCTCTGTCACGAACTGTCCCACGTTGCCCGGCGGGATTATTTTTGGTCCAGCGTCAATGACCTGATTTGCCGCTTATTGTTCTTTCATCCCGCCGTGTGGCAGGCCAGACAACAGATGCGCGTCCATCGGGAAATGGCCTGCGATCTCGCCGTGGTTGCGGCGCGGCCCGAACATCGCGCTGACTATGCGCACACTTTGACATGCGTGGCCCGTCTTTGTCTGCCCCGGAAATATCCCGTGATTGGAATTGATTTTGCCGCGTCGGCCTCTCTACTCACCCACCGTGTACACGCTATTTTGAATCACCCGGAAAAAAGTTCGTGGCGAAAAAAACTCTCGCGGTCGGTTGCCAGTTTGGCCTTGGTGAGCGCCTATGGGTTTCTGTGCTCCGCGGTCTCGCTGGGCATAGCATTTGCGCCCTCCCATCAGCCGCTGCAAACTGCCTTCGAAATTCCACCGGCTGCAAAAGCGCCACCCCACTCCGGACCGCGACCGAGAGCCAGGAAAGACTCCGTCTCTCATCCCGAGGAAAGCCTCATCACCGAATCGCCAGCATACCGGCTGGGTTCTTCCCCCGGTTCAGCGTCCCATGAGTCGCAGTTTCCCGCCAATTCGGGAGAAAACCTGGGTGATGAATCAACTGGTTCTTCCGGCACGGTCTGGGCCCGTCCGGCTCCCGGTTCCAAGCCGGTGGGCGACACCGTGGAATCCATCATCGTCGCCACTGTGGGCACCGTGATTGGCATAGACAGGGACGATCGCGGCAAGCGGCGCGATAGCAGCCATTTCCAGTCTTCCACAACCGTTCCAACTCCTTACTGAAAATCCACTCACGCTCTGATTTTGTTAAGATTGTCGTATGCGGCTTGACGTGCACTCTTAAAGCATTAAGACTTAATGCAGAGCCCCAATGAGCCTGGAGAATAAGGAGATAATAATTTGCGCGGGTATCGAGTTTTTCAGCACCTGTTAATCGGCCTCATGCTGGCGCTGCTGGCCTCTGCATCGCCGGCTCCTTCACAACACCCGGTTGCTTCACAACAAAAGACGCTCGATATTGATCCCTCGCAAAGTAAGGTGCAATATACGCTCGATAGCACCTTTCATACAGTCCACGGTGTGTTTCAGTTGAAGCCCGGATTCGTCCAATTCGATCCAGCCGGCGGCCCGGCAAGCGGCCAACTGGTGGTAGATGCATCCAGCGGCAACAGTGACAACAAATCCCGCGACCACAAAATGACCAAGGACATTCTGGAGGCGGACAAATACTCTGAAGTCGTTTTTACCCCGCACCAGATGAAAGGCACTCTTGCGCCCTCAGGTTCCTCGCAAATTCAATTGGAAGGCGTATTGACCCTCCACGGCCAGGCCCACCCTATGACTCTGGATGTAAAAGCTGAGGTCCAGGGCAATTCTGTCTCGGCGGATACCTCGTTTGAGGTTCCGTACGTTCAGTGGGGACTCAAGAGTCCGAGCACGCTCTTCTTGCGCGCCAGCGATAAGGTGGAGATTCATATTCACGCCGTCGGACAACTGAAACCACCCCCGGCGGCGCCTCAGCCTCCTCACAGGTAATGCATCTAGCAACGCAATGAGACATTCCTTCTTGCGATGTCGCATCCTCGCCGCGTTTCTCCTGCTGGCGCTTCCTGCATGCGCCGGACGTGGGCGCGAGCCCATCCAGTCATCAACTCAACTGGTAGTCGTTACCACTTCTGATTGGGATGCTGTTCAGGGGACTCTTCAGCGTTACCAGCGGTCCAGTTCGACCAGGAGATGGCAACCGGTCGGAGAGCCTGTATCCGTGGTGGTCGGCAGGAATGGTTTGGGGTGGGGCTCCGGACTCGTTCCCGCCGGTGCTTTGCAACGTCCGGGAACCACCGATCCGGTCAAAAAAGAAGGCGATGGTAAAGCGCCGGCTGGCATTTTCCGCCTCAGCCGCGCCTTTGGTTATGCGGATAATAAGAAGCCCGGATGGAAAATGCCGTATATCAGTCTGACGCAATCCGTCGAGTGCGTGGATGATCCAGGCTCGAAATTCTACAACCGCATCGTGGATGGCACAGCGGTCTCAAAGGATTGGAGCAGCTCCGAACAAATGCGCCGCAGTGACGAACTATACCGCTGGGGCATCGTAGTTGATCACAATGCTGATCCCACCCGGACCGGAAGCGGCTCGTGCATCTTCCTTCACATCTGGCGTGGGCCGGGGCAGGGAACGGTCGGCTGTACGGCAATGGCACAGGAGCATTTGGAATCGCTCTTGGCCTGGCTCGACCCCGAGCGGCGTCCCGTGCTGGTGCAATTACCGGCAGCACACTACGCGCACCTCAGAGGCAAGTGGAATCTCCCCTATCTGTCTCCTTCTGCAGCGCTTGTTTGGCCGGAGAACCGCCGATTTGATCCTTGACTTGAGTTCCCCTCAAGAGGTAGCTTCACAGGAACGCCAAAGACCAGGTTCTCCTTTAAGGAGCAATTTATGCCCGCAATGAATAAGACCCTAGCCATATTGGCGCTGCTGGCTTTCTTTTTGCCGTTTATTACCATTTCATGCAACGGCAGGCCGCTGGTTGAGTTGACCGGCGCCAAACTGGCCCAATGTGCGGTCAGTACTTGCTCGTCGGACGACATGATGAGTCCAGAGCTGAAAAAATTAGCGGGAAGGAATGGTCCGAACCTGGACTTTCCCATGCCGCAAGTCAGCCAGTCTTCTGGCACGGATGGCGCAAACTTTGTCCTGTTTGCAGCGATCGCATGTCTGCTCGCTGCGCTCACTCTGTTTTTTGCAGGCAGGAGTGGAGAACTCATATCCGGCGTAGCTTCCATAGCGGCCATCGTTCTGCTGTTTTTATTTCGTAATAAATTCGGTGACGCGGTTGCGCCGCACCTCCACTCCCCTGGGATGGATGTGGCAGCGGCCATGGTTAACATTCAGTTACAGTTTTCCACTGGATTTTGGCTGAGCATCGTCCTGTCGGCGGTCTCCGCCATTCTTGCTTTTAAGGGGACTGCGGCCGCTCCAAGTCCTGTTCCGGTGGCGCGTGCAGGTTCCACCAGCGGACCAGTTCAACAGCCACCCACTGGGATCGCTCCATCCGGAGGCCAATAAATGCCTGCCTGCCCATCATGCGGATCGAACAATCCTGCTGGTAACAAATTCTGTCTGTCTTGCGGTGGATCTCTGGCAGCTCCGTCGCCGGTTGCTCCGCCCGCAGCGCTGGCCTCTACTCCTTCTCCGCAAGGGACGGTATGCCCATCTTGTGGTGCAGATAATTCCGGCGGCAATAAGTTTTGCCGTTCGTGCGGAAAACCACTGTCCGCTCCATCTGTGCAGCCTGCCGGCGCTGGCGCCATGGCAGCTGCCGCAGCCCAGGCTTCTACGCCAACTCCGGCCACCCCGCCACCCTCAAGTGCGGCTTCTGCTCCAGTACCGGATACTCCTTCCGCTGGAGCGCCGTTATTCACGGCCACACAAGCCGCAAGTTCAGCGCCCGTCGCCGAGCCTCTTCCGGTCACAGCTCCAGGTCTTAAGGATCCGGCTCCAACTCCGAAATCCGCAGTGCCCGAGCCGCCACCCACCGCCCAGGCGGCTTCCCGGTCGGAACAGGACCAGCCGCAGCCGGTTTGCTCAGCCTGTGGCGCAGCCTTGGCGCCTGCACAAAAATTCTGTTTGGCTTGCGGGACTCCGGTAGGCCCGACAGCGAAATTCGCCGAGGCGCCGTCGGCCGCTGCGTTCACCCCTGCGGCCTCTGCCGGCCAGTCGCAAACCACATTTCAGCCCGGACCTTTTGAGACGCCCCCGCGAAGCGGTAACAAGGGCGTGCTCATCATTGTGCTGCTTCTGGCCGTTCTGGGCACAGCCGGATGGTTTATCTGGAAGTATTTCTCTCGGCCGGACGTGACCGTCAGCGCTTTTCCCCAAAAAATCCATGTGGCTGCAGGCGGAAAAACCGTGCTGCAAGCCAGCGTCTCCGGTTCCAGCGATGGCGATGTTACCTGGTCAATTCAGGAAGGCGCTAAAGGTGGACAGATCACGCCCCTTGGGGTTGTGACGGAAGCAGGGCAATCGCGTGCCCGCGCCACCTACCTTGCGCCGGAAACTGGCGGAATCTTTCACGTGATCGTTGCCAGCCACGCGAATCCAGGACGCACAGCCACCGTGGAGGTCGCGATCGGTGGCCCAGCGCAATCGCAGACAGCGGCAACCACCACTCCCGAACCGCCACCTGCCCCCGTCGCCGTAGTCGCCACCCCTGCCAATCCCACGGCAACACAGATTGTTGGCGCTTGGCGCGGGCCTTCCGCTGATATGAAGACGACCATTGGCGCCGATTCAACCATCACCATGACCTCCGATTCGGATGCGCAGAAAAACTTGAACGGAACCTACCGCTTCACCGACAATGCACACCTCCAAATTGATTTTGGCAACGGTGATGTTAGAAAGTGGGAAATCCTCGGTGTTGATGACAGGTATCTGCGCGTCACCTCGCAGTCGAAAGATGATGTTTCGGCAACAATTTTCACCAGGATCATCAATTAACAAACCCACGGCACAGGTTATTGGGGATAGTTGCAGCAAGCATGACAACTCCGCTGGATGCCGCGTGTGTTCGCGTGTATTCGCGGCTGTAAGATCTTTGCTGTTGGTTTTGAGGTTGAGCCAAAAACCAAGAGCCTGCCTCTTGACCGCTCAGCCAACTCGAAAACCAGACCACAGCAACCATGCCAATACTGTTTGTGTTTAACTGGTTGTGTTTAAATGATCTGTCTTGCTGCTCTTCTGGATAATCTTCAATGCCGCCGTCCTTCTGCTGGTCTTGATTGATCTGTTGGTGGTCAATCGCGGAGGACGTGTCTTGCCATTCAAGCAAGCATTGTTCTCCAGCGTCATCTGGATCGTTCTGGCGTTGGCCTTCGCCGGCGTTATTCACCAATGGCTGGGCGGCGTAAAGTCCCTGGAGTTTATTACCGGATACCTCATCGAAGAGGCCTTGAGCGTTGATAATTTATTTGTCTTTATCCTTTTGTTCCGTTATTTCAAAGTGCCGGCCGAGCAGGAGCGCACGGTATTGTTCTGGGGCATTCTGGGCGCGCTTATCATGCGCGGCGGTTTCATTCTCTCCGGGGTCGCGCTGGTCAGGCGCTTTCATTGGATTCTGTATGTGCTGGGCGCCTTCCTGGTTTACAGCGGATTCCAGTTGATGAGAGGAGAAGACGAGCAGGTTGATCCCGAGCGCAATTTTGTCCTGAAGCTCGCTCGCAAGGTCTTGCCGGTTGCCCAGAACTATCAAGGCAACCGCTTCTTCGTCCTCGATCAGGGCCGTCGCCTGGTTACGCCGCTGTTCATTGTTGTGCTGGTAGTCGAGACCACGGACATCCTCTTTGCCACAGATTCCATTCCTGCCATCCTCGCCATTAGCCGCGACTCATTCATTGTCTATACCTCAAACGTCTTTGCCATCCTCGGGCTGCGCTCTCTGTTCTTCGCTCTCGCCGGCCTGATCAAACTCTTTAAGTACCTGAATTACGGGCTGGCGGTAGTGCTGATGTTCATCGGCGTAAAAATGCTGGTCGCGGTCAAATATCAGATTCCTACATGGGTTGCGCTGCTGGTGATCGCGGCGGTACTGGGCCTCTCCATTGTGGCCTCAGTTGTCAAACCGAAAGCTACGGCGACCGGCTAAGCTTTTGTAGTTCATCCCGAACCCTGAGCTTGCCGAAGGGGAACCCTTGCTTCATAAGGGATGTCTGAGGGCGTATGCCCTGAAACAGAATCTATGTGTGTCCCTGTAACCTGCTCCCTATCCCCTGACTCCTGTTTTGCGGTAAATTGGGACCATGCTGAAGAGGTTAATCGAATCGCTGCGTAGGTTATTGAGGAAGAGGCCTGCACCTCCGGAGCCGCACCACCCGTATGCCGGCGTCAGGGTGCCGTTGAAAAGAGGCCCGTACAATCGCAGTGGCGCAGTAGCCCTCGAAGAGCCGCACGAAAACTAACAATCAGCATCCCCTGTTGCTGGTTGTTTTTATCAGTGGAAATCCGTCTAAATCGCCATTATCAGTGGTAAGGTTTTTTGTAGTTGACGTTTCCATGCCGACGACCTCGCCTTGAGGATCGCTAACCTGTCTTTCGCAATAAGGAGCGGCAGTTTAGGCTAAGTCGTTATTTTTCAATGAGCCGATGGAAAAGGTCGGCACTACAGATGGAGAGCTTCTGCAGGAAATTCAGAGACGCGAGCTTGAATCCGCGGCGGTGGTTGCTGCGGCAACTCCA
>Ga0209168_10003626_pt1 | contig 10542 bp, 11 predicted proteins | sample Coa_R1_FD_187156 | JGI IMG/M metagenome (GOLD analysis project Ga0209168, IMG submission 187156) | Surface soil microbial communities from Centralia Pennsylvania, which are recovering from an underground coalmine fire - Coalmine... | ecosystem: Environmental > Terrestrial > Soil > Unclassified ... | reverse complement strand
AACTCGTCCTGCCCGGCTCGAAGATGGACGGCGCCTCGATCTACGAACTGCTGGAGACCGAGAAGGTCACCTTCTCGGCGGCGGTGCCGACCGTCTGGCAGATGCTGCTCCAGCATCTGCAGGCCAGCGGCCAGAAGCCCAGCCATCTGAAGCGTGTCGTCATCGGCGGCTCGGCGGTGCCGGAAGCGCTCGTGCGCGCGTTCCGCGACGACTATGGCGTCGATGTGGTCCACGCCTGGGGCATGACCGAGACCTCGCCGCTTGGCACCCTTTCCAGCACCACTGCGGCTGTGGCCGCCATGGACCCGGAAAAGCAGTTGCAGTTCAAGCTGAAGCAGGGCCGCCCGCCGGCCGGCGTCGAGCTGAAGCTGACCGACGATGCGGGCAAGCGCCTGCCGCACGACGGGACGACCTTCGGCCGCCTGAAGGTCCGCGGCCCCTATGTGGTGGGTGAGTATTTCCGCGGCGACGGCGGCAACATCCTCGACGACGAGGGCTATTTCGACACCGGGGACGTCGCGACCATCGACGAGCTCGGCTACATGCAGATCACCGACCGCGCCAAGGACGTGATCAAGTCGGGCGGCGAGTGGATTTCATCCATCGAGATCGAGAACCTCGCCGCCGGCCATCCGAAGGCGGCGCTGGCCGCGGTCGTCGGCGTCCATCATCCGAAGTGGGACGAGCGGCCGCTGCTGCTGGTCAAGCTGCGCGAGGGCGAAACGGCGACGAAGGACGAGTTCCTCAAGTTCCTCGACGGCAAGATCGCCAAGTGGTGGACGCCGGACGACGTCATGTTCGTCGACGACATCCCGCTGGGCGCGACAGGCAAGATCGATAAGAAGCTGATCCGCGACCGGCTGAAGGACTACGTCCTGCCGACCGCTCAGGCTGCGGTCCCGGCGCAGTAGGCGCGCCGCGAGCGCGCGGGCGCCCGCCCGACCTCGAGGGGTCGGGCGGGGCCGAAGGCGTATGCTTACTTGTTGGCCGGGGCCGCGGCGCTCATGGCGGCGTTGGTGGCCGCGTTGGCGGCGCTGGTGGCCGCAGCCGCAGCGCTGGTCGCCTGAGCGTTGGCGGCGGCGGCGGCGCTGGTCGCCGCAGCGATGGCGCTGGCGGCTTCCGCGTTCGCTTGGTTGGCGGCGTCCGCAGCGTTTTGCTCCGGGCTCTTGCCGCAAGCGGCGACGGAAAGCGCGGCCAGAGCGGCGCCGGCGATCAGGACAGTACGAAGCGTGGTCATGGGTCTTGGTTCCCCCTTGAGCGCGTCAGCGCCAGGGGCGCGAGACGCAAGACGGCTTCACCTTGTTCCAGTCGGGCAACAAGCGCCAGTGGTTTTGTGTGCGACGGGGCGACTTTGCAGGCGTTTCAGGGCGCTCGCGGGCGGGCGGACGGGCGCCGGGCGCAAGCGCCCGGTAGATCGAGATTCATCGAGCGTGCTAGGGCAGACGTTGGGCGGGCGATTCTGAGCGCGTGGGCGACATGCGGACCATCGCGACGATCGCGCTGAAGGGCGGATCCGGAAAGACCACGGTCGCAGCGCACCTGGCGCTCGCCGCCCACCTGCGCGGGCTGAAGACGGTCGTCGTCGACACCGACCCGCAACGATCGGCGACCCAGGTGCTGCAGGCGCGCGCCGCCGAAGGCCCGCTGTGCGTGACGACGGCCGGCGAGGGCGTCTTCGCCGCTCAGATCGCCGCGGTCGGCTCGGGCATGGACGCCATGATCATCGACACCGCCGCCGGCGCGGTCGAGGACGTGACCCAAGCCATCGTCGTCGCCGACCTGACGGTGCTGGTCGTCCGCCCGACGCTGATCGACATCGCCGCGACCGTACGCAGCGTCGATATCATCCGCCGCCTCCGCCGCCCGGCGACGATCGTGGTCAACCAGGCGCCGGTCGCCCGCGACGGCGTCGAACCCCCCTCCGTCGCCCGGGCGCTGCGGGCGCTAGGCCTGCTCAGGATCGCGGTGACGCCGGTGCTGCTGCGGTCGCGCACCGCCTATCAGGCGGCGCTGGAGACGGGCCGTTCGGTCGAGGAAGGGTTCGATGTGAACGCCAAACAGGAGATGGCCGCGCTCTGGGGCCACGTCGGCCGGCTCGTCTTTGGTCAGCGCGTCGCCGAGACGACGTTCGGCGATGACGACGAGCAGGCGCGCCTCTTCGCGGGCGACTGACCGCGCTCAGCGCAGCCGATAGGCCGCGCCCAGCCCCGGCGCGCCGTCGGCCGCCACGCGGCCCGACTTCACCAGCTCGATCATGTGGGCGTGGACCGAGCGGGCGGCGGCCGGATAGAGGCGCTGGTCGACGCCGACGTACATCTTGGGGACCATGTCGACGATCTTCGTCTGGCCGGCGGCGAGCTGTTCCAGGATCTGCCGCTCACGGTCGAAGCGGTGCGCCTTGTACTCGTCGATGAAAGGGCCGACGTCGGTGACCGGCGGGCCGTGCGTCGGCCACAAGGTCTTGAAATTGTGTGACTTGATCAGGTCGAGGCTGGCGATATAGGCGCCCATGTCGCCATCGGGCGGCGTCACTACCGTCGTCGACCAGCCCATGATGTGGTCGCCGGTGAAGCAGCAGGCCTCCTCGGCGAGCGCATAGCAGATGTGGTTCGAGGTGTGCCCGGGCGTGGCGATCGCCTCGAAGGTCCAGCCCGGGCCGGCGATCGTCGCCCCGCCGCCGCAGATGGAGACGTCCGGCGTGAAGCGGTCGTAGCCCGCCTCGGTGCGCACGCCGTCCTCGGCCGGCAGTTCGGCAACCGCGCAGCCGTAGATCACCGCCCCGGTTTTCTCCTGCAGCGGCCGGGCGAGCGGCGAATGGTCGAGGTGGTGGTGGGTGATCAGGATGTGGGTGACCCGCTCGCCGGCGACGGCGGCCAGGATCGCCTCCAGATGCGCCGCATCGTCCGGCCCCGGGTCGATCACCGCGACGTCGCCCTGGCCGACGATATAGGTGCCGGTGCCGGTGAAGGTGAATGGGCCAGGGTTGTTGGCGATCACCCGTCGGATCAGCGGCGAGACGTGATCGACCTTCCCGTACTCGAACGTGATGTCGCGGACGAAGGGGATCATGGCGCCAACCTCGGTGAGGACCCGGCCCGTCTCTTGCCACGCCCTGCCCCAAACGAGGGTTTGCGCGGGGAGTCGGCCGTGGACGTGGTGAATTTTGTGTCAAAACGGCTGCAGCGTGCGGTCGCGGCGCTGCTGTGTCTCATGGCGCTACAAATGGCGCTCGTGCTTGCAAGTTGCGAGCCGGAGATGGTGCCGATGGCCGCCAAGGTCGCGATCAGCCGCTAGCCCGCGAGCACGGCCGCAAGGTCGTAGCCAGCGCCGGCGCCCAGCTTCACCAACTCGTCTCGCGAGCGTACGCCCGCCTCCGCCTGGCCGATCGACCAGGTGACGATCGACCGCGTGCCCGAGCGGCAGAACGCCAGCACCGGCCCCGGCGCGGCGGCCAGCACGTCCCGCTCGGCTGCGACCTGATCGGCCGTGGGGCGACCGACGACCGGGATGTGCGCGTACTGAAGCCCCGCCGCTCTGGCCGCGGCCTCGACCTCCGCGCTGCTCGGCTGGCCAGGAACCTCGCCGTCCGGGCGGTTGTTGATCACCAGCGCAAAGCCGGCCCGCGCGGCCTCCGCGAGGTCGGCGAGCGCGATTTGCGGCGCGACCGAAAAGTCGTCGGTCACCTTGCGAATGTCGGCCATGGCGAAGGCGCTCCGGCGGTCTCGTTTGACAACATCGGGCGCCGATGGAAGTTTCGCAACCGCGCCCGAGCCTTTGATTTCACCGGCCGCGCGCGGACCCGCCGATGCTCAGGTTCTTCCTCCGCCGCCTGCTCGTCGCCGTCCCCACGCTGTTTCTCGTCATCACGCTCGCGTTCTTCATGATGCGCGCGGCGCCGGGCAATCCGTTCGAGACTTCGCGCAAGCTGCCGCCGGAGATCCTCGCCCACGTCGAGGCCGAGTTCGGCATGAACCGGCCGCTTGGCCAACAGTACGTCAGCTACCTCGCCGGCGTGGCGCGCGGCGATTTCGGGCCGTCGCTGAAGTACCAGGGCAAGAGCGTCCTCGACATCATCGCCGAGGGGTTTCCCACCAGTCTGACCATCGGGCTCTCCGCGCTCGTCCTCGGCGGCCTGACGGGCGTGGCGCTGGGCGTCGCTGCAGCGCTCAGGCAGAACCGCGCCCTGGACTACTGGGTGATGAGCGGCGCCATCCTTGGCGTCTGCATCCCCTCGTTCGTGACCGCGCCGCTGCTGCGGCAGGGGCTGGCGTCGGACCTGGGGCTCGTGCCCACCGGCGGGCTGAACGGACCGATCAGCCTCGTCCTGCCTGTCGTCGTACTGGCGCTGCCGCAGATCGCCATCATCTCGCGCCTCACCCGCGCCGGCATGATCGAGGTGCTGCGCTCGAACTACATCCGCACCGCCCGCGCCAAGGGCCTGCCCGAGCGGGTCGTGATCGGCCGCCATGCGCTCCGCGCCGCGCTGCTGCCGCTGGTCAGCTACCTGGGGCCGGCGTGCGCCGGCCTGATCACCGGCTCGCTGGTGGTGGAGAAGATCTTCAACCTGCCGGGCCTGGGCAAGAGCTTCGTGCTCGGCGCGCTCGAGCGCGACTACACGGTCGTGATGGGGGTGATCATCCTTTACGCCACGCTGATCATCGCCCTGAACCTCGCCGCGGACATGATGCTGGCGGCGCTCGACCCGCGCGTGCGGCTGTCATGACCGGAGCCATCCTGGCGCCGGGGTCCCGGCGCGGCGCCGAGACGATGGAACGCGCGGCGGTGAAGGGCCGCAGCCTCTGGGACGATGCGCGCCGGCGGCTGCTGCACAACCGGGCCGCCGTCGCCAGCATGATCCTCCTCGCCGTCTTCCTCGCCGCGGCGATCGTCGGGCCGTACCTGACGCCGTTCCGCTACGACGCCATCAACAAGTCCGACGTCTGGGCCCCGCCGCTGACGGCCGGGCATCTGCTGGGCGCAGACGCGCTGGGCCGCGACCTCTTGGCCCGCATCCTGATCGGCCTGCGCGTCTCACTCTCGATTGGCGTGGTGGCGACCGCGGTTTCGCTGGTGATCGGGGTCGCGTGGGGCGCCACCGCCGGGTTTCTCGGGGGCGCCGCGGACGAGCTGATGATGCGCTTCGTCGACGTGCTCTACACCCTGCCCTTCATCTTCTTCGTCATCCTCCTGATGGTGACCTTCGGGCGCAACTTCCTGCTGATCTTCCTCGCCATCGGCTTCGTCGAGTGGCTGACGATGTCGCGCATCGTCCGCGGCCAGACGCTGTCGTTGAAGCAGAAGGAGTTCGTCGAGGCGGCGCGGGCGGCGGGGCTCTCCACCCCGGCGATCATCGGCCGCCACCTCGTTCCGAACCTGCTCGGACCGGTGGTCGTGTACGCCACCCTGACCATCCCGGCGGTGATCCTGACCGAGAGCTTCCTGAGCTTCATCGGCATGGGCGTACAGGAGCCGCTGACCTCGCTCGGCACGCTGATCTCGACCGGCGCGGACGAGATGGACCTCGCGCCATGGCTGCTCTTCTTCCCAGCTTTCGTGATGGTCGCGACGCTGATGGCGTTCAACTTCATCGGCGACGGCCTGCGCGACGCCATCGACCCGAAGGACCGCTGAGCCGATGCGCGGCGCAGCGCGCATCGCGGCCAGCCTGGTGCTGGCCGCCATGCTCGCCTCCTGCGGACCGAGGGCGGCGATCCGCCCGGCATGCCCGGCGGGCAAGGCGTGCCTCGAATACGGCAACGGCTCGGAGCCGGTCTCGCTGGACCCGGCGAAGATCACCGGCACCTGGGAGGACCGCATCGTCGGCGAGATGTTGGTCGGCCTCACCCAGGACGACCCGCAAGGCCGCCCGGCGCCGGCCATGGCCGAGCGCTGGGAGACCAGCGCCGACGGCAAGCGGTGGACCTTTCACCTGCGGCGCGCGCTCTGGTCCGACGGGGTCCCGGTCACGGCCGGCGATTTCGTCTTCGCCATGCGTCGGCTGATGGAGCCCAAGACGGCGAGCGAATACGCCTACCTGTTGTTCTTCATCCGCAATGCCGAAGCGGTGAACGACGGCAAGCTGCCGCCCGAGGCGCTGGGGGTGCGCGCCATCGACGACCGGACCCTCGAGATCGACCTCACCCACCCCGCGCCTTATCTCCTGGAGGTCGCCAAGCACGAGACGATGTATCCGGCGCCTGAGCACGCCGTGCGGCGGTGGGGCGAGCATTGGACCGACCCGGCCCACTATGTGGCCAACGGCCCCTACAGGCTGGTGTCCTGGCGGCTGGGCGACCACATCCGGCTCACCAAGAACCCGCTCTACTACGACGCCGCCAAGGTGTGCATCGATCAGGTGGACTTCTATCCGACCACCGACCCCATCGCCGCCGAGCGGCGGGTGCGGCGCGGCGAGCTGGACGTCTCGTCCGACATCCTGTCGAACCGCGTGCACTACCTGGAGCAGCCGGACCAGATGGCCGCCTACGTGCGCGTCCACACCTACCTCGGCGTCTCCTACCTGGTCTTCAACACGCGCGACGTGGCGGCGTTTCGCGACCGGCGGGTGCGCCTGGCGCTAGACATGACCGTCGACCGCGCATTCATCACCCAGAAGCTCGAGCGCGACGGCCGCCTTCCAGCCTACACCTTCGTGCCCCCGGGCACGGACAACTACGCCGCGGCGCCCTTGCCGGTCTGGGCGGCGTGGCCCTTCGAGCGACGGCAGGCGGTCGCCAGGGCGCTGCTCGCCCAGGCCGGCTACGGGCCCGGCCATCCGCTGAGCTTCGAGTACAAGCACGGCGACTCGCCAGAGGCGCTGCTGATCGCGCCGGCGCTGCAGGCCGACTGGCGGACGATCGGCGTGCACGTGACGCTGGCGCAGGAGGAGGGCCAGATCGCCTATCAGGACCTGCGCGTGCGCAACTTCGAGATGGGCGCCGCATCGTGGATCGCCGACTACAACGACGCCACCAGCTTCCTTACGCTGCTCCAGTCGAACACCGGCGCGCAGAACTACGGCGACTACGACAACCCCGCCTTCGACGCGCTCCTGAGCGCCGCCGACAACGAGCCCGACGCCAAGGTGCGCGCCGCCGACCTGGCGCGCGCCGAACAGCTGATGCTGGACGACGCGGCCATCATCCCGGTGTCGTTCTTCGTCAACAAGGCCCTGGTGAACCCGAAGATCACCGGCTGGGTCGACAACCTGACCAACTGGCACCGCCTCCAGTACCTGTGCGTCAAGCGCCAGCCTTAAAAGCGCGGCACCGGGGCCAGCACCAGCGCACCGTTCTGCCGAAGGCGCGCATCGGAAAGCTCGCCCAGCGCTTCGCGGGCGCGGGGGTCGCTCATGATGCGGTCGGCGGCCGCCAGCGCGTGGAGTGACGAGTCGGCGACGCCGAAGGCGTGCTGCAGCGCCTCGATCGGATTGCGGTGCGCCGCAACCGTCTTGAGCCGCACCGCCTGGCCGCTGAGGCCGGCGAGCGCCTTCGCCCTGTCCACCGCCTGATAGAAGCCGCCGACCTGGTCGATCAGGCCGAGGTCCTTCGCCTGCGCCCCCGTCCAAACGCGTCCTTTGGCGATCTCCCGCACGCGGTCCGGCGAGAGCTTGCGGCCGCTCGCCACCCGCGTGATGAAGCCCTCGTAGACCCGGTCGACCGAGGCCGCGAACGCGGCCTTCTGCGCCGGCGTGAAGTCCTGGGTGACGCTGTCTGAGTCGGCGAACGGGCCGCCGACGCTGAGGTCGCGCACGTCGACGCCGAACTTGGCCAGCGCTGGCCCAATGGCGAGCTTGCCGCCGAAGACGCCGATCGAGCCGGTCAGCGTCGAGGGTTCGGCGACGATCGCCGAGGCCTCAGACGACACCCAGTAGCCGCCAGACGCCCCGTACGTGCCCATCGACACCACGACCGGCTTGACCGCTTTGGCGGCGCGGACGGCGGCGAGAATCTCTTCGGAGGCGGTGTCGGAACCGCCGGGCGAATTCAGCCGGAAGACGATCGCTTTCACCGAGGAGTCTTCGGCCGCCGAGTAGAGCGCGCTCGCGACCTCGTCGGCGTTGATCGACGAGCCGCTGAGGCTCACGTCCCGCGGCCCGGTGACGATGTCGCCCTCGGCCTGCACGACGGCGATCGTGGGTTGGCCGATATCCAGCCCGTCGCTGCGCGGCTGGTAGTCGGAGAGGTCGATCAGCTTGGCGTCGCCGCCGGTCCTGGTCGCCAGCGCCTGCTCGGCCTCGCGCACCTGTCCGAGCTGGTCGATGAGGCCCTTGGCCTTCGCGTCCTCGGCGACATACGGGCCGCCCTCGATCAACGCCTTGAGCGCGTCCGGGCTGCTCTTCCGGTCGGCGGCGGCGGCAGCCAGCGCGGTCTGGTAGACCGAGCCCATCCACGAGAGTTCCGACTCCCGGTGCGCCGGCGTGTAGTCGTCGTAGAGGTAGCCGTTGACGGCGGTCTTGTACTCGTAGCGCTGCTCGAAGTCGGCCTTGACGCCGTACTTGTCGAACAGGCGCTTGAAGAAGAGATCCTCGTTGGCGAAGCCGGTGGCCTGGAACGGCGCGCCCGGCTGCATCCAGAGCTGGTCCGCCGACGCGCCCAGCATGTACGTCGAGGTGACGACGCCGGCCGGGTAGAGGCCCTGGCTGTGGGCGAACACCGGCTTGCCGGCGGCCTCGAAGGCGCGGAAGGCGAGCCGGAGCTCATCGGCCTCGCCCGGGTCCATGCCCGCCTCCGGCAACCGGACGAACAAGCCCTTCACCCGCGGATCGGCCTCGGCCTTGTGCAGGGCCTGGATCACGCGCATGACCGAAAGCGGGCGCTGACCGAAGAAGGCGGCGAGGCTGTCGGACTCCTGGTCGCTCAGCCCCTGGCGCAGATCGAGCACCAGGATCGCGGCGCTCGGCGTCGCGGGCCCATGCGTCGCGCTCGCGGCGATGGCGATCAACAGGAAGGGCGCGCCGACGAAGAACAGCGTCAGGCCCGCCAGCACGCCGGCCAGAGTAATCAGAAACTGCTTCATCGCCGCCCAGCGCCCGCGCCCACGTCGCCGCGCACACTAGCCCGCCCGGTTGTGCGCCGAAAGCTGGAGCCGCCGCCCCGCGGACATGTCGCGCCGTAGCCGGCCGAGCGGGCCGGGGAAGGCGGATGGTCGGAGCAGCAGGATTCGAACCTGCGACCCCCGCCTCCCGAAGACGGTGCTCTACCAGACTGAGCTATGCTCCGACGCGAGCGCGGGCTTATAGACGAGGGCGAAACCGCCCGCAAGGAAGCCGCCCCAGCGGTCCCGGCCGGGGCGATTTCCGCTCGGTTGCAATGGGTTGGGGCTTACGATATCGGGGGCGCCCAGCCTCGCCGCCCGAGCGTGCGACGCCCGTCCCGTTGGGGGATGGTGTAATGGTAACACAGCGGTTTTTGGTACCGTTATTCTAGGTTCGAGTCCTAGTCCCCCAGCCAGCCTACGCGAGCGACGCGAGCGGAGGCCGCCTGTCCGACTTCAGCCAAGGAGGGCCGAATAGCCGCCGGGCGATTCGGCTGGCTTTCGCGTCGGGAGCCACAATCGGAGAGCGCGATGCAAGCGAAGTTCACTCACGCCATCCTGTTCGTCGCCGACATGGACAAGGCCATCGCCTTCTATCGCGACGTGATGGGGCTGCCGCTGAAGCTCCAAAGTCCGTTCTGGAGTGAGTTCGACACCGGCGCGGTGACGCTGGCGCTGCATCCGGCGTCGGAGCGCAACCCGGCCGGCCGTGTGCAACTCGGCTTCGCGACACCGGACCTTCAGGCCCTCTACGCCGCGCGCGAGACCAACGGCCTCTCCTTCAGCGCCCCGCCGGTCGACGAGCACGGGACGCTTCTGTCGCGCATCGTCGACTGTGAAGGCGCCGATGTGTCGCTGAGCGGCGGGCGCTAACCCGCGACGGTCGCCAGCGGCGCGCGCTGCTCGAGTTCGGCCGCCTTGTCTTCATATTCGCGCGCCATCGAGCGCAGCGTTTCGACCGTGCGGCGATCGTCGATGGAATCGATCAGTCGCAGGCAACGGCGAACCCCGGCGCGCAGTTCGGCGATCTGGCGGGCGTCGGTCACGTCGATCAGCATGTTCACCGCGCCGACGAGCGAACCGGCCTCATCGAGCACCGGCGTTGGCAGCGGCAGGAAGCTCACCCGCGTCCCGTCCGGCCGCTCGGCGACCGCGGTGACGCCGCGCACCGGCCGCCCGCTCTTGATCGCGAGCGCCATCGGGCACTCCGCGTGCGGCAGATATTCGCCTTCGTCGGTGTAGAGTCGCCAGGTCACGCACCAGCGGTCTTTGCCGACCTTGGGGGTGCGGCCCGTGAATCCGATACAAGCGGTGTTGAAGTGGGTGACGACGCCGTCGGCGTCCGTGACGTAGATAGGAGCCGGCAGGGCGTCGAGCGCCGCGTTCAAACCGTCGCCGCCACGGCGAATCGCGCCGAGCGCACTCGTCAATATGGTCTCGGCCGTCGCCGTCGATATCAGCATCGATCGTCCCGACCCCGCAGAACCTTCTACAACCGCTTCGACG
>Ga0209168_10003619_pt1 | contig 10547 bp, 9 predicted proteins | sample Coa_R1_FD_187156 | JGI IMG/M metagenome (GOLD analysis project Ga0209168, IMG submission 187156) | Surface soil microbial communities from Centralia Pennsylvania, which are recovering from an underground coalmine fire - Coalmine... | ecosystem: Environmental > Terrestrial > Soil > Unclassified ... | reverse complement strand
CAGGGTAAATCCCCGGTGAGCGCGGCCAGCGCGTTCGGCTGATGAGGTGCGATTGCGACGGCAGGTTCCTCTCATCATCGAACTCACCACGTGCTGTAGGCTTCGCCATTCTCCGCCGTTCCCGGGGAGGCGGAGTGAACACGCGCTATCCCCGGCTGTTGCGGATCGACGGCATTTTCCGGGTCTTCCTGCTCGGTGGTCCAGTCAGCCTTGCCGGTCATGGGATCAACAGGAAGTTCATGAAGATAAGTGGGCACAAGATCGTCGAGACTCTGCGGAGACTCGTGCCTGTCGAGCCTGTATTGCTCGATGACTTGGTCAATCGTCCGAATGTTCTGACGAAGGACGGCCTCGCGGGCTTCAATGATGTGGCGCTGGTACAGAGGTGCGGCGATCGCCAACAGAATCATTGTGATGCTGATGACGATCATCAGTTCCAGCAGCGTGAATCCGCGAACGCGCTGCCACGCCCCGCGGCGCGCGAACACGCCAGAAGAAACTCGCGCGATGCTGCCGGGAGTATCCTTGCCCCGTCCCGAATTTCTGCTGCCCGCTGACATTTACCAGTCCTTATATTTCGTGCCGTCGAGCCCGGTGCCGTCCGACTTGGTGTAGACGTCGAACACGTTCTGCCCGCCCCACGAATCGGAATCAGGATCGTCCTGCATCGAGCGCAGGCCCCATTCCTTGCTCTTGGTCATCGGATCTTCAGGAATAGAACGCAGGAATCGGATCTTCTTGCCACCTTGGGCCTCGACTCCCTTGACCAGAGTTTCAAGATCCGGGGGATATCCCTGCGTGTCGACCTTGGTCTGAAACATCTGACGGTCGGCGGCATCTTTGTAGCGGTCGATGGCGTCGCGCATCTCCCACAAATCCTGGCGCAGTTCCTTCTCTTTCTCGCGCTGAATCGTGACGCGCGCGAGCGGGAGCGCCATCATGGTCAGAATAGAGAGGATCGCTGCGGCTACGATCAACTCGAGCAGCGTGAAGCCCCGTGAATTCTTTGCGGACCCGAGTTCAATTCGCTGACGCTTCATTTAGCTTTTGACTTCCGGCTCCTGGCTTTTAGCCGGAAACTCTTCACTCATTATTGGATGCGTTTTGGCCGTTTGCCAGAGAACTGTCGCGCAAGTCCATTGGTCACACTACTGGATCGTTACTGCCGCCTGCGCTCCATTCACCGTGATTGCCTGCAGACCAGGGTCGCGCGCTCCTCCACGGGTAATCGTAATGGGAGTCTGTCCCGTTGCCTTCGCCAGGAAAGTTAGCGTGACAACGGCACCCTGGCCGGAAACTCCGCCCGCACCCGGCGGTCGCGTGGCAGTAATCTGCGACTGGCCGACGGCCTCGTCCTCGCGGTGCACGACCGCGACAGCCTGCCCGTCCTGCGACAGGAATCCGCCATTCGAAACATTCACCAGTTGCAGCAGGTTCGGGTTGTAATTCAGCTGCACCGGCACCGAATACACGTTCTGTGCGCCGGAGATCAGCAGGTTTACCGCAAATGTGTTGCCCTTCACCGCCTGAATGGTTGGCGGATCGAACAAGAAACTTGGATTGCCTCCCGGCGTTGCATTCTGTCCCGTGGGCCCGGTCGAAGCCGGCTTTACGCTGGGCTGATTCTGTTGTGGTGGATTCGCCTCGCCACGGCCGGCAGGAGCTGCAACTGCCGCCGTCTGCGGTTTCTCTGACGGCTGCAACTCAATCGTCTGCGCGGTGCCGATAGCGATCGCACGCTGATTCTCGGCCGAGACATCGGGGCTGCGAATGATGTGCGGAACGATCGCAAACACGATTTCATTTTCAGAGTGATCCTGCGTGGTTTGGCCGAACAGATATTTAAGGATCGGAATCTGCGCGAGCCCCGGAATTCCGGCCAGAGATTTCGTCTGCTGGTCTTCCATGATGCCGCCGAGCAGGTTGGCCTCGCCGTCCTTCAGTCGGATCTCGTGCTCGATCTTGCGCTGTCCGATGATAGGTTGGCTGATGCCGCCGATGTTCTGCTGTCCGGTGACGGCGGAAACATCCATCGAAATCTTCAGCGTGACTTCGCCGTTGGCGTGAACCCTCGGCGTGATGTCGATGTTGACACCAACATCGAGATACTGGAACTGGGTGTTGACCAGCGGGTTGATGCCGACGCCGCCGATGCCGGGCTGGAACGATCCGGTCGCAACCGGCACGCGGTCGCCGATCTTCAGCGAGGCTTTCTGTCCATCAAGCGCCCGAATCTGCGGATTCTGAATCAGCTTGGTATCGCTGTTGTTCATCAGAGCCGACAGGTTGGCGGAAGGAATCGTCACCTGGAAGTCAGTGGCGTTCAAATTGCCCAGCGTATTGAGCACGATGCCATTGGCGCCGGTCGCTCCCGTGACTCCCGTTCCGTTCGTCGTTCCCGTTGTCGTATTTGTCGGGTTGATATTGCTCTGCAAAGTGACGGTCGCGCTGGTGGGCGGGTTGAAGCCGAGAGTCTTCGAGCGGTCGCGGCTGACCTGCATGACGGCGATATCGATAATCACTTCCGGACGCGGTTTGTCGAGATCGTCGACCAATTTTTCGGCGAGCGCAATCTGATCCGGCGTCCCGCGCACGACCAGGGCATTCTGCGAGAGCAATTGCTGCACGCGCTGCACATCGAGCACCGCGCGAATCGCATTCACGACATCCTGAAGTTCGGTGGGCTGGGAAAGATTCGAAAGATAAAAAGTTTTTAGGACGCTTTGTTCCAGCTCTTTGCGCTTCGCGGGATTGTCGGTAGCGACGAAAATCGTGTTGGACGTGACGGGACGCCAGAAGGTCTTCGACTCGAGCGCGGTAATCTCCAGCGCCTGCTCGAGAGTAACCCCATTCAGATCCACGCTGATGACGCGCGGCGTGTAGTCGGGATCAAACAGCACGTTGACGCCGGCCAGCTGGCCTATCGTACGGTAGACCACGTCGGACTTGGTAGAGAGCATCTTGACCGTGATCGGGACGTTGGAGATCGGCGCGAGTTCGGAAGGCCCGGCCGCCTCTTGGACGCGTTTCTCAAGGCTGCTGGGCGGACCGGCGGCCTGCGGCTGCGGATTCTTCTGCTCCTGAATCATTTTCAGCGTGCGCGTTAATTCCTGCTGAGCGATGAACAACGACGGATCAATGGCCAATGCCTTCTGAAAGTTGGCTACGGCTTCGTCGAGCTTGCCGTCGGCGCGCAGCTTCTGTCCTTCATGAACGAGTTCTGCGGCCGCCTGGAAGCGCAACCGTTCGAATGCTGCTCGATAGCGCAGATCTTTGGGATGCAGGTCGTACGCCTGCTTGTAGAGGTCGTAGGCGACCTGATACTGTTGCCGAGCCTCGGCATCCTGACCTTTGACGTAAAGATCTTTCGCTTTATCGGCGAGGGCGGGGAGCGTTAGTACCGCGACCAGCGACAAAAACAGCGCCGGGCGCATTAGGCGTCTCATTCGATAATCCTCACGAGATGGTCCACTTGAAAAAGATTTTCGCCGGGCAAGCAGTTTTCCCACGCGTTCGCCGTCCCGTGGACGCACTCGCGCGGGAAATCTACTCATTACACAAAATAACTTCGCGGTATCGCGATTATAGCATCGCGATTTCCTGCTCCCGATGTGACTGCGTTTGCGGGAGTTACACTCTTTGGTCCTAGGACCAACGGAGAACGAGCCAAATTCTCGGCGGAATTCTGCGATCCAGGAGTGCTGGCGTCAGTTGCTGCCGGAACTCCTGGCCCCAAGCGCCGGAAGCGATTCCATGCGCTAAGATAACTACTCCGTACCTCGATGGCTCGCCAATCCACACACCCGACCAAACCGAACCCGGAGAAATCCCCGCGTCGCGATCCCACCGCGAGCGGGCAAAGGGATGCCGCCGTTAATAGGATCGCTTCCCATAACTATTTCTTGCTGGAAAAATTTGAGGCCGGGGTCGCCCTAACCGGAACCGAGGTCAAATCGATCCGCGGCGGCAGCGCTAACCTGAAGGATTCCTATGGCTTAATTAAAGATGGCGAACTCTGGCTGCTGAACTGCCACATCGGCCCTTATCAGCACGGAAGCTACTCGAATCACGCCGCCCTGCGCACCCGCAAGCTGCTGATGCACCGTGAAGAAATCCGCAAGCTGATTGGCAAGACGCAGCAGAAAGGGCTGACGCTCATCCCCACCCGGATGTACTTCAAGAACGGTAAAGTAAAAATTGAACTTGCCCTCGCAAAAGGCAAGCAGCTATGGGATAAACGGGAAACTGAACGTCGGCGCACGGCGGACAAGGAAGCGCGGGAAGCGGTCGCGCGCGGCAAAAGTCGAGGCTAGCGGCAAACATTATCAAGACGGTCAACCTTAAAGAAGATCGGCCTCCGGTGCTCGAGGCCTTGCAGCGTCTGGATCGCGCCATCGCCATGGCCCGACAAGAGAGGCATCCCTGCCTGAAAGTGATCCATGGCTACGGATCGACTGGAGCCGGAGGAGACATTCGGATCGCGGTCCAAAAGAAACTTCATGAACTCTCGCAAACCGGACAGATTCGCGGCTGTGTCTTCGGCGAGAATTGGTCGAAGACCGACGAACTCACATGGCGTTTGCTTCAGCAGCACGCTGATCTTAAAGAGGACCGCGATCTCGGACGCGGCAATCCAGGAATCACGGTCGTGCTGCTGTAGAACTCGGGTTCACGCGGTTGGCGCTGGAGTCGGCGTCGGGCTCACGGGCGGCAGCTCAGGAGTCACCGGGGCTGGCGTGACTTGCGCGATCGGCTGCACCGGGACTACCGGCGCAACCATGTACTGCTTCCAGTACGAAACCGCGACGCTCCTCTGCCAGAAGCGTGGAATCAGCAATAACAGCAGCATGAGTTGGCTGACGGCAAACGCTCCGAGAATGCTTTCGGGCGAGACGGCGTGGCTCCATATCCAAAGACCGGCCCATAGCAGAATCACCGCCACAATCGCGGCGACAATGTAGCTTCCCAGCAATCGTCCCAGTCCACGAAAGGTGTGGCGGAAACCTGCTGCAATCGACTTGCGCACCGCTTTTTGGTCGTTCAGGACTGTATCGGTCTCGGCGAGATCGAACCATATACGCAGCGTGGTCATGATCAGGAAGATCACACCGAGCCCGATCATTCTCAGTTCAAACGGAAGGACTTCGTTCGTGCTCGCTCCGGCTTTCTTCGCGATTGCACCGTTGATGCCGAACAGTATTCCGGCGACGATTCCCATGATGAAGCCGGAGATGATCAGGATCCGAATGAAGCGCCACAAATTGCGGCCGCAGGCACGGAAGAAATCCTCCCGTGGCAAACGATATGTCGACGCGTATCCCGCAATGATGCCGGGCAGAAAAAGCGCCATGGCAAGAAAAAACACGACCGCGGAATACACTGCCGGTAGCGTGGTCGTCGTCATCGGGCCAAATTCCGGACGGATCATGAGTTCGATATACACGCTCAGATCGAACCCGTGCGTGAGCTTCTGCGCATAGAGGCTGTGATCGAGAATCGTGTGCGCGCTCTCGCGCAGGCCCACCGTCCCGATGGCTGCAAGCGCGATGCTGAGCAGCCAGAACCAGACGATGTAACGCTTGTTGTGAGTCACCATGCCGAGCCCGTTGCCCAGCAGATTTTTCTTTTCTGTCATTCGATTTTGCCCTTCCGAAAATTCCTATCGGAAATCTGATTTTCCCGTGAATCGCGTTAAATCGCCCACCACGACAGTGCCTGGCCGCACCACTGCGTCAGGAACATCCAATAGTTGTTCAGCTTGTAAGTCGGCTTCGTATTGGGCTCGACGACGTAACTGTTGTTGAAATTATTGCGATCGATCTGAACCGTGTGATCGGGATCGAGTTCCGCCGAAACGACCTTCGCCTTCTTCTGATAGCTGTACCGAATCCACCGGCTCTGGCCGTCCCAGTGCTCGCGGACTTTCTCGCCGGTCGAAAACTTGATTTCGACCTCGACCGGCATGGTGAAGTCGCCCTTGCGATGCAGGGCCACGTAGGTTTGATACACCGTATCGTCCTTCGCGTTCTTCTCCGCCTTCTTATCTTTCTTATCTTCGTACCAGTTCGCCGGGAAAGATTCCGCCTGCGAAACTTCGTAATCCATCACCTGCGATCCGTAGACCGCCTGATTAAAGTACCAGTGCAGATCTTTTCCCGCGGTCTCCTCGATCGTCTTCAGGAAATCTTCTTTCGTGGGATGCGTAAACCGGTACTTCATGAAGTACGCACGCATCGCCTTGTCCATCGTCTCCTGGCCGATGATGCCTTCGAGCGTGAGCAGCACGCTGGCGGTCTTGCCGTAAGTTACGCCTCCATAGGAATTGAAGCTGTAGTAGTTGTAAGCGTTCTCCGCCATCGGATCCATATCAGCCACGCTGAGATAGCTGTCCCGCTGCTCCTCCCGTTCACTCACCGTCGCGCCGCCAAAATTCATGACCGACGTGTTCTTGCCGAGGATGGAATCGAGCACCTTCACTTCGGTATAGCTGTTGATGCCCTCGTCCATCCACGCATCTTCGAATTCGTTGGTGGCAACCATGCCGTACCAGTACTGATGTCCGAATTCGTGCTCGACCACCAGTTCGGGAAGATGCAGCCCTTGCGGCATGAACCAACTCGTGTCGCCGGTAATAAAGGTCGGATATTCCATGCCGCCCGCAGCCGAGTCTGGCTCGGGATCGACCACCGTCAAAGTCTTATAGGGATACGGGCCATACCACTTCTCGAAGTGGTCGAGCGTTTCGCGCGTGATTTTTTCGTGGCGCTCGGCCTGGTCCCAATGCGCAGGCTGCATCAGAAAGCGTAGCTTCACCGGCCCCATCTGCGCCTGATACGTCGCCTCTCTCACCTTGTAGCGCGGGCTGACGGTCCATGCGAAATCGTGTATGTCGTCGCCGTGATACGTAACGGTCTTGGTGCCATCCGGATTGTTCACGCTGCTCACTTCCACCCCGCTGGCGCCCATCACTTCGTATTGCGGCACGGTAAGTTTCACGTCATAGACGCCGAAATCGGCAAAAAACTCAGTCGTGGCGTGATATTGGTGGCAATTCCATGCGCCGTGCCACCAGACGCCGACCTTCGGGAACCACTGTCCGCCAAGCAGGAAATCGCGCTTCCATCCGGAGCGAGCCTGCGTTTCCGGAAAGTTCGTTTGAAACGCGATCTTGAACTGCACGAACGCGCCGGCCGGAATCGGTTTCGCAAGATGTAGATCGACGACTGTCTTGTCATCTTTATTGCCGTCGTCGGGAGCGATGTATTGCAGATTCTTCGTCAGATCGCCCTGGCCCACGACCTCGATGCTCTTGATGTCCTCGGAGCCGTACTCTTTGCTTTCCCATTTGTTGTAGCTGGTATCGCGGCTGCCCTCGAGCTTCGATTCACGCACAAAGGTCGACTGGGGTTGAAACGCATTCTGATAAAGATGAAACGGAAAGTGATCGAGCGCCTGCCCGGTAAGGTTGTGATAGGTGAGCACCTCGTTTGCATTCACCGCGTGCTTTGAGGCGTCGTATTTCGCGTCGATTTCGTAGTGGACGACGCGCTGCGACATCGGCGTCGGCGAATTGATCGCAATCGTCGTGTCCGGAATCGAAAGTTCGCTTCCCTGCCGGGACGCGGCAGTCGCTTTCGTTTCAGTTGCAGGCGGAGCTGCGGCCGCGGTCTTTCGGCTGACGAATGCCGCAGTCGAGAACATGACCAACATTGCGGGAATTACCCACTTCCATCGAATCGACATGATTTTTTTCACCTGAGAATCGCGGCGCCCAACGGCGCAATGCTATTTCGCGGCAGTTATGGCACGACTGAAGCCATGCCCTGATATAAACCCGCATTCAGCTTATGCCGTGAATCATACTCTAAACGCCGCTTTTCGCGGGCTGCAATGAGAGACTTATTCACAAAATGTAGGTGCGCGAATCCTCGCAACGGGCGAGTACAATCGCTTCCGCAAAATGTTTAGTTCTTTGCAATCGAAGTACCGAAGGAGGAACTATGCTTCCGGTCAAGCAAGGAGATCTCAGCCTTCTGCAGCATCCTGCATCGCAAGAGCTTCTTACATCGAAAATTCCGGCCCGCCTGGCTTATGTCTGGATGGACGCAACGCCTCGCGTCGTTCCCATATGGTTTCACTGGAACGGACGCAACATCGTGATGGCTAGCCCTCCGAAAGCGCCCAAGCTGAAGGCTCTGGCGAAGAATCCAAAGGTCGCGTTGACCATCGATGGAAATGTGTTCCCGCACAAAGTGCTGCTGATTCGCGGCACGAGCCAGCTGGAAAAAGTCAACGGGATCGTGCCGGAATACGAAATGTGCGCGGCACGTTATTTCGATCCTGAAACGGCAAAGGGCTGGCTGAGCCAGCTGAGGACGATGGTTTCCTCGATGGTGCGGATCACCGTAACTCCGGAGTGGGTCGGCCTGCTCGATTTCGAGACGCGATTCCCGAGCGCGCTGGCGGGCTGAACACGGGAGGCTTCCTGGATTTCACCTGGACCGGTATTTCGCGCTTAGGGTAGGCTCTGCGCTTGCGCTTTTCCTATCTCGCCGACGATACTGGAAGGTTATTCCCAATCGTTATGATGAAGACGAACATTTCTCTCTCTACTCCCGCTGAAGTTGAAACCGAATCCCTTGTCGCCGTGGTCCTCGACCACTCGAACGCCAGCGCTTCCGAAAAGGACAAGAAGCCCGAACTGAAAGTTGCGTCTGCCGACAAGGCCGTGAGCACTGCCGCCGCCGACCTGCTGGCCAGCGGCGAACTCAGCGGCAAGCCGTTTGAAACAAATTTGCTGCACAAACCCGCCGGCCTCAAAGCGAAGCGCCTGCTTCTGGTTTCCGGCGGAGGCGCAAATACATTCGCGAGCTACGATCTGCGGCGGCTGGCCGGAGCGGCCGCGCGGACTCTCAAGTCCCGCGGCATTCGCAGTTTCTCCTTCATCGCTCCGACGGGAATCCCCGCCGAAGAAGCGGTCCGCGCGATTGTCGAAGGTGTGCTCGTCGGCAATTTCGATCCCGATTATTACCGCAGTGACCGCAAAGATCAGAAGATCGACGCCGTCACGGTCGTCGCGAGCGGCGACAAGAACGCGCTCGAGAAAGCCGCGCACGAGGCGCAGATCATCGGCGAATCGCAGAACTTTACTCGCGATCTCGTCAACGAGCCTTCGAACCGCATGACGCCCACGATTCTCGCCGACCGCGCAAAGAAAATGTGCGCCGAGGTTGGACTGAAATGCGAGGTGTTCGGTCCCGACAAAATCAAAGAGATGAAGATGGGCGCCTTCTGGAGCGTCGCCCAAGGCTCCGACGAACCACCCGCCTTGATCGTGATGAAGTACGAACCCGCGGGAGCTCCAGCGAAGCCGGTTCTGGGCCTCGTCGGAAAAGGAATCACCTTCGATACCGGAGGAATTTCCATCAAGCCCGCAGACGGCATGGAAAAAATGAAATACGACATGGCCGGCGGCGCAACCATGATCGGAGCGATGCGCGCCATCGCGCTGCTCAAGCCGAAAGTCAAAGTCATCGGTATCGTCTGCGCCACGGAAAACATGCCCTCGGGAAAAGCGCAAAAGCCTGGCGATGTTCAGATCGCAATGTCCGGCAAATCCATCGAGGTCATCAACACCGACGCCGAAGGCCGCCTCGTGCTCGCTGACGGACTCCACTACGCGAAGCAACTGGGCTGCACAAATCTGGTCGACGCTGCGACTCTCACCGGAGCCGTCGTTGTCGCGCTCGGCTTCTCGAACGCCGGCGTTTTCGCCAACGACGACGACATGTACAACCGCTTCCAGAAGGCGAACGCCGCAGCAGGCGAAAAAATGTGGCGCCTGCCCCTCGATGACGAATACAAGGAGCAGATCCGCTCGAGCATTGCCGACATCATGAATACCGGCGGACGCTGGGGCGGTGCGATTACCGCGGCCATGTTCCTCAAAGAATTCGCCGAGGACACGCCCTGGATCCATCTCGACATCGCAGGCACCGCATGGATGGAAGACCAGAAGCCTTGGATCGCAAAAGGCCCCTCCGGAATCGCCCTGCGCAGCCTGGTGGAATTCGTGAAAAGCTTCGCGGGATAGAAGGCCGCACTGCAAGTGCGATTCCGTGTCACCGTCTCGTGTTAGCGATTCAAATCGGGGCGCGCATTCATGCGTGCCAATAAGCCGATGGAAATAGCGAGCGCTTTTGCGCGGAAGATCGCTTATCGCTCGCTGAGAGATCCTCACGGGCTGTTCACTCGTGCCCTTCGAAGCTCACCAAACTTGTGGTCTTCAACCGCAGAGGAAAGACCCGGGTCACTTCACATGCGCGCAGTCGTTGAGCGAATCTGAAGTGATTGTTATAATCGTCTGCGTCCCACGCGTTTCTGCTCTTGGGTTCGGTCAATAGTCCCGCCAGAGGCAGACCGAGCGGAGCGTCCTCGCACCCGCGAGGATGAAAAAGTGGCCAGGTAGCTCAGGTGGTAGAGCGCAGCCCTGAAAAGGCTGGCGTCGGCGGTTCAACTCCGTCCCTGGCCACCATCATTCCTAAATA
>Ga0209168_10003618_pt1 | contig 10548 bp, 8 predicted proteins | sample Coa_R1_FD_187156 | JGI IMG/M metagenome (GOLD analysis project Ga0209168, IMG submission 187156) | Surface soil microbial communities from Centralia Pennsylvania, which are recovering from an underground coalmine fire - Coalmine... | ecosystem: Environmental > Terrestrial > Soil > Unclassified ... | reverse complement strand
CCTTAGCTGGTCACTTGTCAGTTGTCTGTCACAGGAGGTCTCATGCCCGCTCGTCGTTTTGTGGCGGATAGTCTTCTCGCAGCTTTCTTATTTTTATTTTTTACCTTCGCAACCTGTCTGGTTTTCGGCTCCCTGGCATACGGCCAGTGGACGCCGATGAATCCCGTCCGCAAAGTCCAGCAGGAGACCGATGGTCTCATATTTTCCATGGGCACCGGCACGCTAAAACTGCAGGTTTGCTCGGATTCCATCATTCGCGTCCTGTACTCGGCGACGAATTCTTTCCCTGCGAGGACGGACTACGTTGTTCTGAAGCAGACTTGGCCGGCGACAAAGTGGGCCACACAATCCACCGACTATGCCGTCTCATTGAGCACTTCGAAGTTGAAGATCACGGTCACCCGCAAAGACGGAGCGATCAATTACGCGGACGCGAACGGCAATTCGCTGGTCCAGGAAGCGTCCCGCAAATTGACTCCTGCAAAAGTAAACGGCGAAGACACGTATCGCGCCGAGTCGTTCATCAACATCTACGGCTCGCATGAAGGCTTGTACGGACTCGGCCAACATCAGTCCGGCGTTTGGAACTACCGCGGCGAATCGGTCGACATCTCACAGGACAACAGCAACATCGCCATGCCTATAATGCTGTCCAGCAAGGGCTACGGCATTTTCTGGAACAACACTTCTCGTACTCGCTTCAATAATCGCTTTGCCAATTACCTGTACATCAGTTCGGAAGTCGCCGACGTCATCGACTACTACTTTCTGTGTGGACCTGAGTTCGACAAAATCGTTGCCGAATATCGCGATCTGACCGGACAGGCGCCCATGTTCGGCAAGTGGGCCTACGGATTCTGGCAATGCAAGAACCGCTACAAATCCCAAGACGAGATTCTTGGCGTTGCAAAGAAGTATCGCGACCTCCACATCCCCGTGGACAACATCGTGCAGGACTGGTTTTGGTGGAACCGGAAAGGCGAGTTCGTCTTCAACAAGAATTATCCCGACCCCAAGGGAATGATCGATCAACTGCATGACGAACACTTCCATTTGATGATTTCCATTTGGCCCTTTTTCGAACCCGGCTCGAAGAACTATGACTTTATGCAGAGCAAAGGATGGTTCGTCGACAAGTTCAAATATGCCAAGCCGCCATATCACACCGACGCCATGGCCGTATACGACGCCACCAATCCAGATGCCCGCAAGTATTACTGGGACGAAGTGAACAAAGGACTGTTCAGCATCGGGGCTGATGCCTGGTGGATGGATACAACTGAACCGGAAACCGAGGGCCAGGAAGACAACATTCTTTTAAATCACAAACTCGCAGCCGGCAGTGGCAATCGCTATGTGAACGTGTACCCTCTCCTCGATGCGGCGGCCGTGTACCAGGGACAGCGCAGCGCGTCGGATCAAAAGCGCGTCTTCATTTTGTCGCGGTCGGCATTCGCCGGATCCCAGCGCAACGCCGTCACCGCATGGTCGGGGGATATCAACTCCGACTGGTTCAGCTTCCGTCGCCAGATTCCGGCAGGTTTGAATTTTGCCGTCTCGGGGATTCCCTATTGGACGACTGACATTGGCGGATTCGTTTTCGGCAGTCCCACCGATCCGGGGTTTCGCGAACTTTTCATCCGCTGGTTTCAGTATGCGACCTTCAATCCAATTCTCAGAGTTCACGGCACCCGCAAGCCCGATGAGAACGAATTGTGGTCCTACGGTCCGGATGCGCAAAAAATTCTCGTGAACTTCGATCGTCTCCGCTACCGCATGCTTCCTTTCATTTACTCGCTTGCCTGGAAGACGACTTCGGAGGGCTACACGCCGATGCGGCCGCTTGTCATGGACTTCCGCGACGATGTGCGCGCCCAGAATGTTGGCGATCAGTTTATGTATGGTCCCGCATTTCTCGTAAATCCGGTCACCGAACCACAGGCTGAGACGCGACCTGTATATCTGCCGCAGGCGAAGTGGTACGACTTCTGGACGGGCTCGGCAATCGATGGTGGGCGCATGATGAACGCGATTACGCCCCTTGATCGATTGCCGGTCTACGTCCGCGCAGGATCGATTGTGCCTTTCGGACCGGACGAAGAATGGTCGACTGAGAAGCCGGCCGATCCAATTGAGCTTCGCATCTATCGTGGCGCCGATGGCGACTTCACCATCTACGAAGACGAGAATGATAACTACAACTATGAGAAGGGCGTCTACGCCACGATTCCCCTCCACTGGGATGATGCGTCGAAGACGTTGACGATTGGCAATCGCAAAGGCCAATTTCCGGGAATGCTCGAGACTCGCACCTTTCGGGTGGTTTTCGTGCAGGAAAACCACGGGGTTGGAGTAAACGCGACCGACGAAGCGGACAAGGTCGTGCAGTACTCCGGAAAAGCCCTCACCATCACGCCTTAATCATCGGATAAAAATTTTTGCCTTGCAAAAAGGTCGGGCCTGGTGCAATATGGCGTTATACGACATGTCGCCACAAGTCATAAACGACAAACTTCCCTTAACCGAACCGGTGCTTCTGATTCTGCTGAGCCTGGCCAGTGAGCCGCAGCATGGCTATGCGATTTTGAAAGACATCGAGCGCATGAGCAACGGCCGGGTCGTGCTGAGCACGGGAACACTCTATGGCGCCCTTCGCCGTCTTTTGGAGGACGACTGGATTGAGCGCTTCGAGGAAGAAGACACCTCTCGCGGGAAGCAGGCATACCGTCTCACTCCCCAGGGACGAAGGAACTTGCAGCTTGAAATCGATCGGATGAAACAGATCACGCGTCTGGCATCCCTGCGGGTGGCGCTTAAGGAGAGGTGATCCATGCTGAGGGTTTATCGCAAACTTCTGCGCCTGTACCCGACCGAATATCGGGAACTGTTTGGCGAGGAGATGATCGCGGTTCTTCTGCAGGAGCGCGACGAGAATGCGAACAGGAAATTGGCCGCTCGCGCCCGGCTCGCCTTGCGGGAAATTGCAGGTCTGGTTGGCGGAGCTCTGCACGAGCACGTACGAGTACGGTTTGAATTTCGAGATGTGCTGTTTCTTTACGACGGGAGGTTTACCATGCGCAACGGATTCCGTTTTCCCAAGGCCACCGCTGTCTTGATGACGATCATTCTGGCGGGCGTCATCGTCGCCATCCGCAAGGGCGAAGTGATCGCGACTACACTCCCGCCGTTCAGTCAACCCGTCACGCCAGTTCATCCGGCGCATTCGTATCTGTTGCCGGGCGTCATCGCGGGGATTCTCTTCTTTTATGCAGTGGGCCTGGCAGGGTGGGCCATCGTGTTTGCGCTGCGGCGATCTGGCGTCCATCGCCTGGCTGATGTGTCTGGCGAACAACACTAGTTCCCGCATCAGGATTTACCGATCGAGTTTCGGGGCTCGACGTTCATCTTCATTCCGAACTTCGGACGTAAGGTGATCAGCGGTTCCGGCTCGACGGGATGATTGGGGACAAGATTCAGTTTCCAACGCTGTGCTAACGTCGCCAGCATCAGCACTCCTTCCATCAACGCAAACGATTCACCAATGCATTGGCGAAATCCCGCGCCAAACGGGAAGTAGGTGAACTTCGTGCGCCGACCCTTGGCTTCTGGCGTGAAGCGCTCCGGATCGAAGCGAAGAGGATCCGGGAAAAAACGAGGGTCGCGGTGCGTGACGAACTGGCTGATCAGCACAGTCGTTTTGGCGGGCAGGAAGTAGTCACCTAGCTGGAAATCATTCCGCGCGTAACGTCCCATCGCCCACGCTGGTGGATAGAGACGCATCGATTCCGCCAGCACCATCTCGACGTAGCGGAGACGCGGAATGTCTTCGTAAGTTGGAACACGCCCTTGCAGCTCGAGGTTGATTTCAGCATGCATGCGACGCTCGCATTCGGGATTCTGCGACAAGAGATACCAGGTCCATGAGAGCGCGTTCGCAACCGTTTCATAGCCAGCGAGGAAGATCGTGATGACCTGATCTCGGAGAGATTGCTCGGAAGCCTCGCTTCGATCGGGAGACGCCGCCAGCATCATGTCAAGCAGACTGCCGGTATCGGCATGCTGACGACGATGCGCTTCAATCATGCGGTAGACCACGGCATCGATCCGCTTGCGTGCCCGCACGAACGCGGCTAGGCCCGGAGGGCGCACATGCACCAGCCATTCGGCAGCCGGCAACATGACAAGGAAATTGTAGAGACCCATGATGCGGTTGATGGCGTCGGCTAATTCGTCGACTTCGCCGCGAAGGTCTGTCGCAAACAACGTTTGCGCGACAACGTTCAGCGCGAGATGCATCATGTCGATGGAAATATCGCGCTGTTCGCCTGACTTCCATGAGTCCCGCATGCTCACGGCTTCGCGCACCATCGTGCTCGCGTATTCGGGAATGCGCTGACGATGAAAGGCGGGTTGCGCCACCTGCCGCTGCATGCGGTGCTGCGCGCCTTCGGCGGTGATCATGCCCTCGCCCAGCAGCATCTTCGACCGCTGAACGGTGCGCTCCTTGATGAAGTTGTCGTTCTGGACGACGAGCACTTCGCGGATGTAGTCGGGATGATTGAGGAAAAGGATGTGGTGCCAACCGATTTTGTAATGGGCGATGTCGCCGTATTCGTCGGCAAGGTGCTGGAAGAGCAGGATGGGATTCGCCGGTCGAAATTTGCGCAGCGCGAACCAGAGCAGGTTCCGCTCGAGTCCGCGCGGGAAGTAATACTTGCCGACGACTTTCCCTGGCTCCCGAACATTCTTTTGGGCGGCGGGCTTTTGAGTCGCGGTGTTTTGAGCGGCGGTCGCCATGGTGTCAGTTTACGATGCCTCGCGCAGTCAGTAGGAGAACGTCGGCGAGGGAAAGGCCCGTGAGCGAGATCAAGGATATCGGCGTCCGTCGTTTTTTGTCTCGACGCGATAAAATCTTGATTAAAAACAACTTAGCTCGCCGAGGTGAGCTATTTGCGTTGCAAAATCTTGATTCCAAAGCGTTTACACGCAAAATATTGCAAATAAACGAGTTAGTCGCAAAACGGCGGAGTTTTGCTCCTAGGCTCCGGTCCGACAACTGCTGTGTTTTGTTAAGGTTACAACTTTCAAGGGGTCGAATGAGGCGCCAAAATCTTGATTGCAAAGAACTTACAGGCAAAATCTTGACAGGCAAGGAGTTATATCGGCGACTAGTTGGGGATACGCAGCCGAACTGCTTTGGCTCTGAATGACGTTCCGTGAATGAGGAAACCGCGTACATGGCCCCAGTGTCCTCTTTCTGCAGCCTGAGTAAAGGTCATTCGTCACACGATCTGAGATTTTTTCGTCGGAAGGCTGTGGAAAAAAGGACAGTATCCACGAGGTTTTCGATGTAGCCGCTTGCAACGCACCTTAATGAATTGTCCTGGCAGGTTCAACCGGCGGGAAACAGACGCATTCATAGAAACGGTGCGGCGTTTGGCAGGATTTGAGCCTTTACCGCTTGACGTGCTCACTTCTAAAGAAGGCCCAAACGTAGAGCACCGCACTGGCCCACTCGTGTATACCCACAAATGTCTGTAATATAGCCACAAATGGCTTGACTACTATTCTGAGGGGGATATAGACTTTGCTGATAGCGCACCTCGGAGGGCCGACTGTGAAGAACATCTATGACGTCCTGAAAGCGAAAGAGGCGGAATATACGGCACTGATTGCACGTTATCGGATGATGGGGGAAGATGTGTCGAAGTTGGGTCGCGAGATTGAAGCGATCAAGACAACAGTCAAGCTGCTAGCGGATTCATCGGATCCAAAGAGTGACGAGCAAAGCGTCTCGCTATCACAGCCTCAGATGATTCAATCTGTATTAGCTGAGCATGGTAGCGAGATGCATTTGTCTGCGATCTTGTCCGACGTTGAACGAAAATTTCACAAGAAGTTAAATCCTAAAGTTACGGCTGCGGTGATTTTTCGTTACGCCAAGCGCAACAGCGTATTTTATAAGTCCCCGTCAAAACCGAACACATGGGGTCTTCTATCATTTCGCGCGGACGCGCCCCAAACGGATTCTATATTTTCCGCTACTGGGAGGGTCGTCTGAATTTTATGAAAAGAAGGTAGTAGCTGACCGCACCACTGCCTCACCGTGCGGGAAGCCATAACACGAAGGCCCCGACCAAGGATTCTGTGAGGGAAGCACTGGCAAGGGCCGTGGTGATCGTTTTACTTCGCCTTATCGGAGGGCGACTAGTTGGCACTAGGAGCGGTCTTATAAACCGCAGTTCCTTCATTGGAACGGGGTCCGATCCCCCCGCCCTCCGCCATTGTAGCGCAGTTTGTCAAATAGCCCCACAGGAGGGGCGTTAGGACATGGCAAATACTGGCCTTGATGGCCCATTTCCGCTCACCAAATTGGGCGTAGCGAATGCCGTTACGAAAGTTTCGGCTGGAGCTTACGCTCTTGGTCACACAAACAGCAATAGTCTATTTGAGGTTGAGTACGTTGGGCGCTCTGATGACGACCTTGCAAAGCGCTTACAGGACCACGTCCCAGAACCCTATCAGCAGTTCAAGGCTCGCTACTTCCCTTCAGCCGAAGAAGCTTTCAAGAAAGAATGTCATCTGTACCACGACTTTCCGAACAGGAACAACAAGGTACATCCGGCTAGGACAAAGGAGAGGAATTGGTCGTGTCCTGTTTGTAGGATTTTCGACTAGAAGCTTCTTCTCGAGTCAGAAATCGCATCATGTCCTTGAGGGCAACTAGGTAGCCGTAATGCCAATAGACGCGCTCTTGGCTGCCCTCGTCTAAATGCCGCTGCTCTGTGGAGAAATCTCCGCCATTGTTCTTCAGCCACTCCGATGTATCCCTGATTCGGCGTTCGATATCCGATAAATCCTGAATGCAGTCTGGCTTCATCTCTTCCCGACCTTACGGCGGGAAAGATTGGATGAGAATATCTCTGAAGATGCTGCCCTGTCGTTTTGAGTGTCTAGATTCATTATCTTTATGTCGCGTAAATAATAATCAAAAAAGACAGCACCTTTCGCGACATCTCGCCTGTCGTTTTCGGACGCGCGGACAAAACAGGTGGTGCCGTCTGGCTGACGCGTGATGCCAGGAGAGACGGAGATCCTTCGCTTCGCCTGAAAAACGGCTCCGCTCAGGATGACGACCGGTTTCAGCAGTCTTAGGGCTTAGTTGCCGCGGCCTACGATCCGTGATAAACCGGGTGGACGATCCAGAGGGCGTAAGAGCCTGCAATCCACGGCGCGGCCTGTAGCCCGCTGAGTCGCAAACCTTCCTCGCAGGTGCCGTCATGAGCTTTCGTCTAGAACTTCTCTGGACCGCCAAATTTCAAAACAGGCTTTCCAAGGTAGCCGGGTTGATTGCCGTTGCGCTGCTTCCGGGACTGCTGCTTGCCCAGCAAGCCGGTGCGCCTCCACAGATGACCTTGCTCGATCCGGTGCCCGCACTGCTTAGCGGCCCCGGCGTGACCAATAACGTCAACGTGCTGGCTGCGAAAGGCCGACCGGTGCAGGGAGTCGCGGCGGATGCGGTGACGGAGGTAGTGCTGCGCGTTCCGGCCAACTCCGCCGGGGAGCAGTTTACGTTTACCGTCATTAACGATCAGGGCCAGCAAAGCACGTCCTCAGCCGAGGACGGTGGCCTAGGTGTGATCGGATCGACGGGTTTCACGGCGAGTCAACTGACGGTGGCTGCGGTGAGCACGTCGAAGGGACCGATGGCGTTTGCCATCTATGGCGTGCCTGTCGATTTTCCACGACCCGAAGGACAGGATGCGGGATCGACCGAGCGGTTCATCACGCTGAACGTTCTGGCAGTCGACACGGGTCTGTCGTCGAATGCGTCGGTAACGATTTTGCGGCCGCCGCTGGCGCTGATTCACGGGCTGTGGGGCAGTCCGGCGTCGTGGGACGATTTCACGCCGCTGATCAGTGACACGCGCTTTAGTATCGTCCGCGCGAATTATTCGGCGGTGATCGGTCCGCAGATCAAGTCGTATAAGCCGTCTTACCCGTCATGGGCGATAAGCAGCTTACAGAGTGCACAGCAGAATTCGCTGGGCTTCGCCTACAACGCGCCGATTGTGGGCAAGCAATTGGCAACATTCATCAACGGGTTCAAGATGGGCACGAATCCGGAGGTCATTGCGGTGGCTGCGGTGCAGGTTGATATTGTGGCGCACAGCATGGGAGGCGACATCACGCGCACCTTCCCGCAGTTCCCTCAGTTTTACAACAACAATACCTTTGCTCTGGGCTATGTACACAAGGTGATCACGATTGGGACTCCGCACTGGGGTTCGCCAGTGGCGACCGATCTTCTGGACAATAACAATCAATGCGTGCGCGGCGTGCTGGCGCTCTCGGGAAGTCCAAGTTTCAGTTCCGTGACGTTCAAGAGCGGTGCCACTACAACCGGCGGAGTGGGAGATCTGGAAGGCGATGGGTTTGGTGGCGGGCTAAGTCCCGCGCTGCAGAAGCTGCAGAATCCGATTGCGCATCCGCTACCAACCGCGTTGATTCAGGGATTGGAGTCGCAGGCACAGTTGGATGGTCTCAATAGTTCCTCAGTGGCGGCGTATATCCGAATATTTTGCTTTACAGATTATTTGGCGAAGCATCTGACGTCCAAGGGTTGGCCGGAAGTTTTCAACCAGCAGAGTGATTCCATTGTTCCCGCGCTCAGCGCAGTGGCAGGGTTGGCTGACTTTACGGCGGTGAATGGCGTGATTCACTCAGCCAGCGCAGAGCTTTTAGGATTTGGCCCGCCGGCAGAACTGGACGCGGCGGGAGGCATCCCGGAGACGGTGACGGATCTGCTCAACACACCGGTGACGAACGCGGTGTACGTGGGGCTGCCGCAGCCGTAGGCACGGAGCGGTCTCGACCGTCTTACTCCGTCGACCCAGCTCCGTCGACCCAGCTCTATCGACCCTGTTCCTCGACCCCTGTTCCATCGACCCCTGTTCTGTCGACCCTGTTCCATCGACCCCTGTTCACCGATTGCTGTCCCCAGATTTCTATCCACTGAATCCTCTCCAGCGATTCCTGTTTTTGCTTGCCCCAGGAGGACAGTGCTCGAGTTGTGCGAACGGGCGGCGGTCTTTTGTACCGTTCGGTGTTTGTTCTTTTTCTGACATGATGCAGATGAAAATCTCGTGAATGGTCCCAATTTCCGTTGACAGGCCGTCGGGGATTCCATGGAATAGCGGTCACGCGCAAACAAAGGTGTACAAAATGAAAGCTATCACTTTGTCGAGAGCAGCTTATCTGGTGGTGTTGTGTATGGCGGCGGCAAGCGCGTCCGCACAGACATTTCAAACAGCGGTCACCTTCACGGAGGCAAACGGCGCGGTTCCAACCGCTGTTTTAGTGCAAGGGACGGATGGAAATCTCTATGGCACGACGCAATACGGGGGGAAAGCAGATTTCGGCACCGTTTTCCGGCTGAGCCTGAGCGGGACGCTGACAACGCTCTACAGCTTTTGTTCACAGAGCCAGTGCGTCGATGGCAGCCTGCCAGACGCCGGGCTGGTCGAGGGCACGGATGGCAACTTCTATGGAACGACGTTCTGGGGCGGGGCCCAGAACCAGGGCACAATTTTCAAAATCACGCCGAACGGTTCTCTGACCACGCTGTACAGCTTTTGTCCGGTGGGAAACTGCCCAGACGGTGATAATCCGCACGCGAGTTTGATCCAAGCGCCCGACAACAACTTTTATGGAACGACCGCGGGGGGCGGGGCGACGAATCACGGCGAGATATTCAAGATCACTCCGAGCGGCAAGTTCACGCCACTGTATAGTTTCTGCTCGCTGACAAACTGCGCCGACGGCTCATCGCCGGAGGGCGCGCTGCTTTACGCGAACGGCAGCTTGTATGGGACGACATCTACGGGCGGTGGCGCGACCAACGGAGGGACGGTTTTCCAACTCACGAGCTCCGGGCTGACAACGCTTTATAGTTTCTGCTCGCTGGCGAAATGCGCGGACGGTGAGTATCCATATGCGGGGTTAGTAAAAGGCAGTGACGGGAATTTCTATGGGACGACCTCAGGTTCGGCACCGAACACGTTGGGAACGATTTTCAGAATCACTCCGAGCGGGACGTTGACGACGCTTTATAGTTTTTGCTCGCTGGCAAATTGCGCGGACGGCGAGTATCCGTATGCAGGGCTGGTGCTCGGGCAGGACGGCAATTTCTACGGTGCGACCGAGATTGGCGGGACCAACACGAGCAAGAACTCGTGCCCTTTTGGTTGCGGGACCTTCTTCCAATTCACATCGAGCGGAACTCTGAACACGCTTTATGACTTCTGTTCCGTGGTCACTTGCACGGACGGCGCTCAGCCAGTCGCAGGTGTCGTTGAGACGACCGGCGGCATGTTCTATGGAACCACATCGAATGGAGGGACGTGCACGGCCAGGCTGGGGGGTTGCGGAACGGTATTTGCCTGGTCACCGAATGTCGTTCTTCCGCCGACACTCATGCCCACGTCGTTGAACTTCTACAATCAGGCGATCGATACGACGAGCACACCAAAAACGGTGGCCATCAAG
>Ga0209168_10003615_pt1 | contig 10558 bp, 8 predicted proteins | sample Coa_R1_FD_187156 | JGI IMG/M metagenome (GOLD analysis project Ga0209168, IMG submission 187156) | Surface soil microbial communities from Centralia Pennsylvania, which are recovering from an underground coalmine fire - Coalmine... | ecosystem: Environmental > Terrestrial > Soil > Unclassified ... | reverse complement strand
TCGACGCGCTCACCACGATGGGCATTTCGCCGATGGAATTCCTGGTGCTGCCGCGGGTGATCGCGCTCATCCTGATGATGCCGCTGCTGTGTTTCTACTCCGACTTGATGGGCGTGCTGGGCGGCGCGGTGGTCGGCTCTGGGGTGCTGGGACTCTCGTTCACGACCTACTTCAGAGAGACCCTGCATGCGGTCACGCTCGGCGACGTGCTCGGAGGCGTGTTCAAGAGTTCCATTTACGGAGTGATTATCGCGATCTCGGGATGCCTGCGCGGCTTTCAGTGCGGCAACAACTCGTCGGCGGTGGGCGACGCGGCGACCTCGGCGGTGGTGACCGGGATCGTTTTCATCGTGGTCGCCTGCGGCTCGTTCGCGCTGGTGTTCAACATTCTGGGTTTCTGAAGCGATGGGCGAACCGACAGCAGGGACGGAAACGAATGTGGCCGAACGGCCGGCCTGCATCACCGTGCGCAATCTGACGATGGCCTTCGGCAGCTTCGTCGTGATGCGCGAGATCAACTTCACGGTCCGCCGCGGCGACGTCTTCGTCATCATGGGCGGCAGCGGATCCGGCAAGAGCACGCTGCTGCGCCACATGATCGGCCTGCTCGAGCCCGCGGCCGGCGAGATTTGTTATGGCGATTTCAACTTCACCAAGGCGGACCCCAAAGAGCGCGAGCGGATGCTGCGGCGGTTCGGCGTGCTCTACCAGGCGGGCGCGTTGTGGGGCTCGATGACGCTGGCGGAGAATGTCGGCCTTCCGCTGGAGGAGTTCACCAACCTGTCACCGAAAGAGGTTCGCCAGATCGCCGCGCTCAAGCTGGCCTTGGTCGGGCTCAAGGGCTTCGAGGATTTCTATCCGAGCCAGATTAGCGGCGGGATGCAGAAGCGGGCCGGCCTGGCGCGCGCGATGGCGCTCGACCCGGAAATTCTGTTCTGCGACGAGCCGTCGTCGGGCCTGGATCCTATAAGTTCGCGTCTGCTCGACAACCTGATTCTCGACTTGCGCGACAATCTCGGCGCGACCGTCGTCGTGGTCTCGCACGAATTGGCGAGCATTTTCGCGATCGGCAACAACAGCGTCTTCTTGGACGGGGAGTCGCGGACCATGATCGCGGGCGGCGACCCCAGAGAACTGCTGGCGCACAACCCCGATCCGCGCGTACATCGATTTCTTACCCGCGACGAGGAACATCAACGCCGTACGGCGTAACGCTTATGGGAAAAAGAATCAGCCCGACTCTAGTTGGAACCTTCGTGCTGGGCGCGATCGCGCTGGCCGTCGCCACCGTCGTAGCGCTTGGCTCCGGCCGTCTGTTCACGCATCAGAATCTGTTCGTGCTGTACTTCAGCAGCGACGTCAACGGCTTGAAAGTCGGAGCGCCGGTCAAGTTCCGTGGCGTGGAGATTGGCACGGTGAACGCCGTACTGTTGAGCGTGGGGACGCCGCGCCAGAACCGCAACGCGGAGAAAGCGGCCCGTCAGTATCGAATTCCCGTCATCATCGACCTCGAGACCTACACGCTGGTCAGGCGCGGCGCGGCCACCAACCTGGACGATCCGGACAAGGTCGCGAAAGCGGTCAAAAGAGGATTGCGCGGGCAGCTTAACGTGGAGAGCCTGGTGACCGGACTGCTCTATGTCGATCTCGATTATCGTCCCGACACACCGGCGATATTCTATATGGGCTCGGACTCGCCATACCCTGAGATTCCGACCGTTCCAACCAAGCTCGAGCAGGCCGCCACGACGCTGTCGAAGATGATGGCTCAGCTCGAGCAGATTAATTTCGACGAGGTCATCAGATCGCTGACTGAGACCGCGGTCGCCATAACCAACCTTGCGAACTCGCCAAAAATCCAGACCGCGGTGGATTCGCTCAACCTCGCCGCGAAAAGTATGGGCCAGGCTTCCGCCAGCGTGAACCATCTTGCCTCCAGCCTCGATCGCGAGATCGGGCCGATGGGCGACGAGCTGCGCCTGACGACCGAGCAGGCCCGCGCCACGCTCAAGCAAACCCAGGCCACGCTGGCGGCCGTGCAGGTGACGCTCGGTCCGGACTCGCCGCTCAACTACGAGCTCGCGCAGACGCTGGAGCAGACCTCTTCAGCCGCGCGTTCGCTGCGCCAGCTTTCCGACTACCTGCGCCGCAATCCCAGCTCGGTCGTGCGCGGGCGCGATACCTCGGAGCAGGGAAACTGATGCGCCGCCGTTTCTCGGTGATCGTCGGTGCCGCGGTTTGGTTGGCCGTGGCCGGCGCCGGATGTTTTTCGCCGCAGCCGGATAGGTCGAAGTTTTTCGTGCTCGCGCCGTCCGCCGACGTCGCCAACCCGGTCGCGCCGGCCGGACTGGGCGCTACTTCCCTGGCTACAATCATCGGGCTTGGTCCAATCAAGCTGCCCGAGTATCTCGACCGCGACGAAGTGGTGACGCGGGTCGGTCCGAACCGGCTCGAATTGTCCAGCCGTGATCTATGGGCGGAGCCGCTCGACAATAACTTCAAGCAGGTAATCGCGCAGGATCTGACGCAAGCTCTGAGCACCCATTCGGTCACCTTCTATCCGTGGCCCGGGACCACCCGGGTCGATTACCAGGTGCCTATCGACGTCTATCGTTTCGAGACCGACTCCGCCACCAAGGCCAATCTCGTCGCGCATTGGCAGCTCCTCGACGGGACCGGAAAGCTCCTTTACGCCAGTGATTCCAACATAAGTGAGCAGGCCCGGACGGGCGAAACGGTCGCGGCCGCGTTAAGCCGGACCGTCGACAGCCTCGCGCGGCAGATAGCGTCGGCGATTCAATCGATGCCGCGTCGCAGGCTGCCGGGACAAATGTAACCTAGGGCACACAATCTCGAGGCCGCCAATAGTTTGCCTCCGTTATCCTATTGATAGAGTATTGCTCAGGAGTGTGGCTTCGGCTGAAGCCGGACTTCGCTAGAGTTTTCGCTCGAGCTTTTAACTAGACGATTCGCTTGATTAGGCAAATTAGGCTGCCCGCGAAAATTCGTGAGGCGGGGAGGCTTCGGACAATCCGAGGCATGGGGCGGATAATTTGAACGAAATGACCGGCGCGGAAAAAAAGAAATTCCTGGTCGAGCTGATCAAGCCTTCGCACTACGACGACCAGGGCTACATAATTCAATGGTGGCGCGGCTTCGTCCCGTCCAACTCGCTGTCCTGCCTTTATGGCCTCGCGCTCGACGTGCGTGAACGGCGCGCGCTGGGCGAGGATGTGGATATCGAGATCGAGGTTCGCGACGAGACCAACGTCTATATCCCGGTAAAAAAGATTATCCGGCGCTTCGCGGAGGCCGGAAATTGCGGCCTGGTATGCATGGTCGGAGTGCAAACCAATCAGTTCGCGCGCGCCGTCGATATCGCGCGCGAGTTGCGCGCGGCGGGAATCCAGGTCGCGATCGGCGGTTTCCACGTGAGCGGCTGTCTCGCGATGCTGCCCGAGCTGACCCCCGAACTTAAGGAAGCGCTGGGGCTCGGGATCACGCTGTTTGCGGGCGAGGCCGAGGGGCGGTTGGAGGAGATTTTCCGCGCGGCCTGCGAGAATCGCCTTCAACCGATCTACAATTTCATGAAGGACATGCCGGACCTCGGAAATCGGCCGCTGCCGTTCCTGCCCGAGCGTTACGTCGCGCGCTACGCGGGGAAGCTCGGATGCTTCGACGCGGGCCGCGGCTGCCCATATGCGTGCAGCTTCTGCAGCATCATCAACGTGCAGGGCCGCAAATCCCGCTACCGCACCGCGGATGATATCGAGCGCGTGATTCGCGCCGGCTATGCACAGGGCGTGCGCAGCTATTTCATCACCGATGACGATTTCGCGCGCAACAAGAATTGGGAAGCCATCCTCGATCGCATCATCGAGATGAAGAAAAAGGAACGGCTCAAGATCAACATCATCATGCAAGTGGATACGCTCAGTTATAAAATTCCCAATTTCGTGAAGAAGGCCGCGGCCGCTGGTTGCCGCAAAGTCTTTATCGGGCTGGAAAACATCAATCCAGAAAGCCTCAAGGGCGCCTCCAAGGGGCAAAACCACATCAGCGAATACCGCACGATGCTGCAGGCCTGGCGCAATGTCCGAGTGCTCACCTACGCCGGCTACATCCTCGGCTTCCCGAGCGACACGCCCGAGAGCATCGCGCGCGATATCGGCATCATCCAGCGCGAGTTGCCGATCGACATCATGGAATTTTTCATGCTGACTCCGGGGCCGGGCTCGCAGGACCATCAAGAGCTCTACTTAAAGGGCGTCCCGATGTCGCCCGATACCAACCAGTATGATTCCGAGCACGCGGTCACGGCACATGCGCGGATGACCGCCGAGGAGTGGGAGGGGATATACAAGCAGGCCTGGCATCTGTACTACTCGCCCAAGCACGTGGAGACCCTGCTCAGGCGTGCCGCGGCCACCAACCTCAATACTGGCCGCGTGGCCTCGATGATCTTTTACTTCTACGCGAGCCACGCCTTCGAGGGCGTGCATCCGTTGCAGTCCGGGGTGTTCCGGCGCAAGCGCCGTTCGCAGCGCCGCCCGGGGCAGCCGCGCGAGAACGCGATGATTTTCTATCCACGGCGAGTCGCCGAGATGATCGGCACCTACATTCCGGCGCTCTGGTACCTGGCCCGCCTCGAACTGCTGCGCTGGCGAATCGGCCGCGATCCCGAGTCGAAGAATTACAGCGACATCGCAATCTCGCCGGCCGCCCAGGACGACAACAGTCTTTTCGAGTTGTATCGTCGCCCCGCCGCAACCCAAGCGGCGGGCGGCGCTCCCCGAAATTCGCTACCCGAAACTGCCGCTCTCTGATAAGAGGCATCTACGCGGCATCCCGGACGGGGGTCCCGCGGCGGCGCGCGAGCCTCCAACGGCTGCGACCGCCGACCGCACAACATTGGGGGTTCGATACATCATGGCGACCGAGCAATCGCACCCAACCGGCGCTGCGGCTTCGGGCAACGAGCGTGACTCACAGCCCGCGATGGGCAGCCGCGTCCCTGCGCTCAACAGCCGGGCTCTGGTTGCCGGGCGCGGAATCTACGTCGGCGACATCACGCTCCCTGGGATGCTGCACATGGCGCTCGTGCGCAGCATGTACGCTCACGCGCTGATTAAATCGATCGACACCAGCGTGGCAGAGAAAACGGCCGGGGTCGTATGCGTGGTGACGGGCGAAGAGATTCGCCGCAACACCAAGCCGATTCCCCAGCCCTACAATAAGGCGGGAATCGGAGTGCATGCCTACGACTGGTATGCGCTCGCTCACGACAAGGTGCGCTACGTGGGCGAGGCCGTGGCCGTGGTGGTCGCCGAGGACAAGTACACCGCGCGCAAGGCGGCGGAACTGGTCGAGGTCGACTACGAGGAATTGCCGGTGGTCGCCGACGCCGAGAGCGGGATGGCGCCGGGCGCGCCGCTGGTCGAACCTTCATGGGGCACCAACCTGGTGATGGAGCGAGTATCGGATACCGGGGACGTGGCAGGCAGCTTCGCCGCCGCTGACGGCGTTATCAAAGGATGCCTCTCGACGCAGCGCTACTCGGCCTCGCCGATGGAGCCGCGCGGATACGCCGCGAGTTATGACACCTTCCGCGATCAGCTCACGGTGTGGGCCTCAACGCAGTGTCCGCATCCGTTGCGGACCTACATCGCGCATATTATCGGCATGGAAGAAAGCCGTGTGCGGGTGATCCAGCCCAACGTGGGCGGCGCGTTCGGCTCCAAGATTCCCACCTACCAGGAAGAACCGCTTACCGCCTATCTGGCGCGCAAGCTGGGGCGGCCGGTCAAATGGATCGAAGAGCGGAGCGAAAATCTGCTCACCGGCGGCCACGCGCGCGAGCAGAAGGTTCACTTCGAGGCCGCATACAAACGCGACGGCCAGGTCACCGGGCTGAAGGCGAAAATCGTCGCCGACGTTGGCGCACCCGCGGCGCTCGCGGGATGGGAGATGAGCCTGGTCACGACCTTCTGCATTCCCACCGTCTACAAGATTCCCAACTGCCACGTCGAACTTTATCCCGTGGTGACCAACAAGTGCCCGTGGAACGCGTACCGCGGTTTCGGCAAGGAGACCGCGTCGTTCCTGATGGACCGGGTCATGGACGGCGTGGCGCAGGCGACCGGACTCGACCGCGTGGCAGTGCGGATGCGCAATTACATCCAGCCCGACGAATTTCCCTACCAGCAGGTGAGCGGGGTGATTCTCGATAGCGGCAATTATCCGGGCGCGATGCGCAAGCTGCTCGACTTGATCGGCTACGAGGATTTTCCCAAGCTGCAGGCTGAGGCGCTGCGCGAGGGCCGGCGCATTGGTCTTGGGCTTGGCCAGGAACTGGTCGCCGAGGGCTGCTCGCTGCCGACCTCGCTGCTGGTCGCGGGCTACGACGGCGCCACCGTGCGCGTCAACCCCTCGGGCCAGGTGACGGTGCTGACGGGAGTGACTTCGCCCGGTAGCGGCAACGAAACCTCAATCGCGCAGGTGGCCGCCGATACTCTGGGCGTTGACGTAAATACGGTGCGCGTAATCCAAGGCGACACCGAAACCTGCCCGTGGGGGCTCGGCAACTACAGTTCGCGCGCGGTCATCATGGGCGGTTCCGCCACCTTCGTCGCGGCGAGCGAGCTCAAGGAAAAAATTCTCAAGGTCGCGGGCCACATGCTCGAGGTTCTGCCGGCCGACCTGCAATGCCAGGGGGGCAAAATTTTCCCCAAGGATGCGCCCGCGCGTTACGTCTCGTTCAACGAGGTCGTCAACACAATCTACAGCGACACCTTCGGCATTCACGCCAAGGAGATCGAACCGGGCCTCGAGGCGACGCGCTACTTTCGCCATCCAAACATCTACCAGGAGGGGGATCCCCAGGGCCGCTCCTCGGCCTATCCTTCGTGGCCCAACGCGGCGGTCGGCGCGGTGGCCGAAGTCGATCCCGCTACCGGGGGGCTCAAACTCCTGCGGGTCTGCATGGTTCACGACAGCGGAGTCGTGGTTAACCCGATGCTCGCAGAGGGCAATGTGCATGGCGGCATCGCACAAGGCATCGGTGGCGCGATTTACGAACATCTGGTGTACGACGAGAACGGCCAGTTCAAGACCGGCACCTTCATGGATTACACGCTGCCGACGGCGGTCGAGATCCCGCCGCTCGAACTCGCGCATCAGGAAACGCGCTCGCCGTTCACGCCGCTGGGCACCAAGGGCGTCGGAGAATCGGGCGTCCTGGGCATTCTCGGCGCGATCTGCGGCGCGGTCGAAAATGCCTTGCCAGAACTCGATCTCCGGCTGCTCGAGATGCCGCTTGCGCCTGAGCGGTTGTGGCGCGCTATCCAGGCAGCGCCGAAGCGCGCGGCTAACGGGGGAGGCTCCGTCAGATGATTACCCAGGAATTCGAGTTTCGCGCGCCCAACAAACTCGACGAGGCGCTAACCGTTCTGGCCGAAGGCGGCGACGACATCAAGCTGCTCTCGGGCGGGATGAGCCTGATGCCGATGATGGCGCTGGGGCTGGTGCGGCCGCGCCTCGTGCTCAGCCTCAATCGAATCGACGGCCGGAGCTTTGTGCGGGAAGATCGCGACGCGCTGCGGATTGGCGCAGGCACGCGGCACTACGAAATCCTGCACGACCCGCTGGTTGCGCGCCACTGCGCGGTGCTGGCCGAGGCGGCCGCCTTCGTCGGTGACATGCAGGTGCGCAATCGAGGCACCATCGGCGGCAGCCTGGCCCATGCCGATCCGGCGGCGGACTACAGTCCGGTGCTGGTCGCGGCCGGCGCCCGCGTGATCGTGCGCAGCAAAAAAGGCGAACGCGAGATCGCCGCGGACAAATTTTTTACCAACCTGATGGAGACGGCGCTTAGGCCCGACGAGATCGTAGCCGAGGTGTTGGTGCCCAAGCTGGGCGCGGCGCGCGGCGCCTATACGCGGCTCCATCGTGTCGAAGGCAACTTCGCGATCGTCAATGCCGCGGCGATCCTGAGCGACAAGAGCGCGCGGATCGCGCTGGGCGGCGTTGGATCGACCCCGGTCGCGCTCGACGTGAGCGCGGAGCTCGCGCGCGGGGTCAGCGCCGACGCGCTCGAAGCAGTTGGCCGACGCGTACGGGCGGCCTGCACCGATGCGCCCGCGGACCTCAACGCCAGCGCCGACTACCGCCGCCAGATGGCAGCCGTGTACGCCGGGCGCGCACTCTCGGTCGCCGCCGGGCGTACGCTATCGCAGCACACTCCCGAGGCCGGGAGAAAGTCCGCGCCATCCGCGTTAACGCCGCGCCAAACCGCGCCCGGCGCGGTTGGCGGGAGGCTGCGCACGGCGGTCGCCGTTTCGGTTAACGGACAGCCGCGGCGCGTCGAGGCCGACAATCGGATGGTCCTGGCCGACCTGCTGCGCGACGTGATCGGTCTGACCGGCACGCACATCGGCTGCGGCACGGGAAGCTGCGGTGCGTGCACCGTGATGCTCGATGGGCGCACGGTCAAGAGCTGCTCGGTGTTGGCCGCGGATGTCGACGGATGCGCGGTCGAGACGATCGAATCGCTGGCCTCCGACATCCATAATCTGCATCCGCTGCAGGAGTCCTTCGTGCGCAATCACGGCCAGCAGTGCGGCTACTGCACGCCCGGGATGGTGATGTCGGCGTTGCAACTGCTGCGCGACAATCCGAATCCTGACCCCGCCGCCATCCGGCACGGAATTTCCGGCAATCTGTGCCGATGCACCGGCTACCAGTTCATCGTCAACGCGATTTCCGACGCCGCGCGCGCGCTTGGCGCCGCTAAACCGACATAGCGCGAACGCCCGCCGACACCGCGGTTGGGCGGGCGCTCAGCCGCGGCTGGCCGCGGGGTCGGCGGCGTTGCTGGCCGATTGCCCGTTTGCGTGCATGCCGCCCGTGAATACGTCCATCGGTACGAGCGGCGGGCGGCGGCGGCGCTTGAGTTCGTCGAGTTCGGCCTGGACCTTGGCTTCGCCGTTGCGGCGGCGAATCTCTTCGAGTTTCTGATCGATTTCGGCGCCGTGGATCTCGCGATTCACACCCGACTGCGTGAGCATCTGCTGAATCGACTCGCGCACTTCCTGCAGCGCCCGCAGGTCCTCGTCGTAGGAAAGCCCCTCGAGCGCCCGTTCCACCCGCATCCGGGCCTGCGCATTGCGTAGCCGCGCCAGCATCCTGACCTTCTCCGTTTTGAGCCGGTCGATTTCGCTCTTGAAGCCGACGAGATTTTTCTTTGCGTCCTCGGCCTCGACGGTGAGCTGCGCCAGTTCCTCCTTGACCCGCTCGCAGTCGCTCTCGAGCTCGTGCTTGCGCCGGATCAGAATCAGCGCGCACTGGTCCTCGTTAAGGTCGGCCGCTTGTCCGGCCTGCTCCGCGGTCTCGGCCAGCTCGGCGGATTTTTGCTTCAGTTCGCGCTCGAGCTTGTTGCGCATGTAGATCGCGCCGGCGGCCGCGTTCTTGAGCTGCTGATAGCGCCGGATGCGATCCGAAATCGCGGCCTCGTAAACCGCCTCCGGGTCATGCGCTTCGCGCGACTTGAGCCAGCGGCTGAATTTTCCACCAATCAGGCTCTTCAATCTGGAAATGAACATTGCGAATTTCTCCTTTCCGCTTGCCGCGGTACGTCTGACCGGTCAGCTACAGCCAGCGCCGGACGCGCCGCTTGTAGTCGAGATACTGCTCGCCGAACAGCCGCTCCATCGTGATTTCCTCTTCCGGTATCAGCATCCGATCGATCGCCAGGTAGAAGATGAGCGGCGCGATCAGCATCACTAGCGATCCGAAGAACAACGCGAAGCCGAGCGTTACCGCCGTCAGTCCGAGGTACATCGGATTGCGCGTAAACGTATAGGGCGCGTCGGTGACAAATGCGGTGGGTTGCCCGTGCGGATTCCTGGTGGTGGAGTGGCCACCGAAAAGCGCGGCGGCATAAGATGCGAGCCCCACGCCTGCGGCGACCAGCAACAGGCCAAGCAACTGATGCGGGTGGACGAACCGATGATGATGTCCGCCGAGCAGATGCAACAGCAGGCCGCCCAGCAACAGCAGGCCGGCGAGGGCTGGAGGTGAAATCCCGAGCGCACCGCTTTCGGGCGGGTGGAAATCCGTCTCGTTCATATTTTTTCTCCAAATGACCTGCCCATGCGCAAACGATCGCCGTCAGTCGTCTTGCGTCTTCAGGCCGAGGTCGTCGATGCTGATTCCAAGCTCGCGCATCTTCTGCTGAAAATTCTGCCGGTACATTCCGGCCCGCTCCGCAGCGCGCGAGATATTGCCACCGCTGGCCCGCAGAGCGTTGAGGAAAAAATCGCGCTCCCACTGCTCGACGAATTTTTCCTTGGCCTCGCGGAACTTGACCTCGTCGCCAGCGCCTCGGGCGTCAGGCGCCGCGGGCGCCGGCGGAATCCGGGTCTTGTCGTTGTTGGCGGCAGCTTCGGCCTTCCCGCTCGCACCGCCGCCGAGCAGTTCGGCCGGGGTGATTTCAGAGCCCGAGGATAGAATCACCGCTTGTTCGATTGCGGCCTTGAGCGAGCGCACGTTGCCGCGCCAC
>Ga0209168_10003613_pt1 | contig 10563 bp, 9 predicted proteins | sample Coa_R1_FD_187156 | JGI IMG/M metagenome (GOLD analysis project Ga0209168, IMG submission 187156) | Surface soil microbial communities from Centralia Pennsylvania, which are recovering from an underground coalmine fire - Coalmine... | ecosystem: Environmental > Terrestrial > Soil > Unclassified ... | reverse complement strand
GAGAGCGCCGTTCCCGGCGTCGCCGAGCAGGCCAGGGCGCTCAACGTGAAGGCCACCGGTTACGCGGACGTGGACGTCTGGTCTGTGGTGTTCCGCGGGAACGGCTTCCTCGGCGCGGTGACCATCGTCGGCCCGGACGCCACCGAGCGCACGGCCACTGTGCTGGCCAGGGCCGCCTACACGAAGGCGGCCGAAACCCTGCGGGCGAAGGTGCGCTAACCCAGGGCCGCGGTGCAGACTGGAGGCATGACTGACGCCTCGCCACGTTTCCGGGCGGTGCTTGACGGGTTTCCGGCTTACAAGCCAGGCCGGACACCCGTCAGCGCTGCCGGGAAAACCCACAAGCTGTCCTCCAACGAGTGCCCCTACGGGCCGCTGCCGTCGGTGGTGGAGACCATCGCCGAGGCGGCGCGGGCGGTCAACCGGTATCCAGACAACGGCGCGGCCGAGCTGACCGAGGCGCTCGCCGCTAGGTTCGGCGTGCCGGCAAGCCATGTCGCGGTCGGCTGCGGCTCGGTGGGCGTGGCGCAGCAGCTTTTCGAGGCGGTCGGCGAACCGGGCGCCGAGGTGGTCTACGCGTGGCGCTCATTCGAGGCATACCCGATGCTGGCCGACCTGGCCGCAGCCGAGTCGGTCCGGGTGCCGCTGCGCGACCAGGTCCACGACCTGAAAGAGATGGCCGCGGCGATCACGCCGCGCACCAGGGTGGTGTTTGTCTGCAACCCGAACAACCCGACCGGTACGGTCGTCCACTCCGGTGAGCTGACCGCGTTCCTCGATGAGGTGCCACGGGACTGCCTGGTCGTCCTGGACGAGGCCTACCACGAGTACATCAGGGACGCCGCGGTGCCCGATGGCGTTGACCTGTACCGGGACCGGCCTAACGTTGCGGTGCTGCGCACGTTCTCCAAGGCGTACGGCCTGGCCGGGCTGCGGATCGGGTTCCTGATCGGCCACGAGCCGGTAGCCGCCGCGGTGCGCAGCACCATGCTGCCATTCTCGGTGAACCGGATCGGCCAGGCCGCGGCGCTCGCCTCGCTGGCCGCCGAGGACGAGCTGATGGAGCGGGTCGAGCTCACCGTCAAGGAGCGGACCAGGGTGCGTGAGCAGCTCATCGCGGACGGCTGGACGGTGCCGCCTACCGAAGCGAACTTCGTCTGGCTGGAGCTGGGGGAGCGGACCACGAACTTCGCCGCCGCGTGCGAGATGGAGGGGATCGCGGTCCGGCCGTTCGCCGGCGACGGTGTCCGGGTCAGCGTCGGCGACCCAGAGGCCAACGACGCGTTCCTCGAGTTCGCCCGGGCCTGGCTCGCCCACGCTAACGCGTAACGCGACGGGCGCCGGGGTAAACAGTGGCTCGTGCGACCTGGCTGGCTGCTGGACGCAGGGCCGGATGAGGGCCGCGGGCGAACCGCGCGGCCGTGGCATCGCGGTACACAACCACGCGACGGCGGTGGTGGTGGTGCCCGCCAGTTACCGCCGTTATGACTCGAGGGTGATGTCGGCACCCAGGGCGTTGAAGCGCCGTGCGATGCTCGCGTGGCCGCGGTCGATGAGATAGCCGGGGGCGACGACGGTCTCGCCCTCGGCGGCCAGCCCGGCGAGGATCAGCGCGATCCCGGTACGCAGGTCATGCGCCACCACCTCGGTGCCGCGCATCACCGCGGGGCCGTGCACGATCGCGAGGCTTCCGTCGAACTCGACCTTCGCCGCCAGCTTGTTCAGCTCGGCGACCAGCGTGTACCGGCCGTCGAAGATCGTCTCGCGGATGTAGCTCGTGCCGTCGGACAGGCAGGCCAGCGCCATGATGGGAGATTGCAGGTCGGTGGCGAAGCCGGGATACGGGCCGGTGATGACGTTGATCGGGCGCAGCGGCTTGTCCCGGCGGACCGACAGCACGGCACCGTGCGTCGCGAACTCCACGCCCATCTGCTCCAGCTTCCACCGCACCACGCCGAAATGCTCGAGCGAGGCGCCCACCAGGTTCAGCTCGCCGCCGGTGATCGCGGCTGCCATCGCGAACACGCCCGCGTCGAGCCGGTCCGGCATCACCGTGTGCTCGGTGGCGGTCAGCTCGGACACCCCGTGCACGGTGATGAAGCCGGTGCCGCCGCCGGTTATCTTCGCGCCCATCTTGGTGAGGAACGCGATGACATCGAGTACTTCGGGTTCCTGCGCGGTGTTGTCGATGACGCTGGTGCCGGGGGCCAGCGATGCGGCCATGATCAGGTTCTCGGTGCCGGTGTGCGACGGCGTGTCCAGGTACAGGTGCGCGCCGCGAAGCTGGCCCGCCTTGATCCTGATGACCGACTCGCCCTCATCGACGGTGGCGCCGAGCCTCGTGAAGCCGCGATAGTGGAAGTCCAGGTTGCGGCTGCCCAGGTTGCAGCCGCCGATGCCCTCGATGACCGCCTCGCCGAACCGGTGCAGCAGCGCTGGCACGAACAGTACCGAGGCGCGGAACCGGCGGGCGATCTCGGCCGGCAGCACCGGGCTGGTCAGGTTGGACGCATCGACCACGAGGGTCCGCTCCGCCTCGTGAAACTCCACGAGTGCGCCCACCGCCTGGGCAAGCTCGACCGCGCGCCGCACGTCCTCGATTGGCGGGACGTTGCGCAGCACCGTTCTCCCGTTTGGCGTCAGTAGCGACGCGGCGATCATCTTCAGGGCAGCGTTCTTCGCTCCCTGGATGAACACGGTGCCGCGCAGCGGGGCGCCGCCGCGCACGCGGTAACGGGTCTCGGGTGCCTCGGTCATGGGTGTCAGCTTAGCCGCGCGAGACGCTCGAAGACTGGAGCTAGCCGTTGTGTGTAACGTTCCGGCCGGAACGCGTCCGCCAGTTCCGCCTCGGGGAGCGCCTGCCCGCCAGCTGCGGCCTGCTTGCGCAGCGTGTCGGCGAACGGCGTGCCGCTGTCCCAGGTCTCCATCGCCGCCTTCTGCACCAGCGTGTACGCGTCTTCGCGGGACATCCCGGCGCTCACCAGGGCGAGCAGCACAGCGGAGGAGTACAGCAGGCCGCCGGTGGCGTCCATGTTGGCGCGCATCCGCTCCGCGTCCACCACCAGGCCCTCGACCAGGCCGGTGGTGAGCGCGAGCACGTAATCGCAGGCGGTGGACGCATCCGGCAAGGCGATTCGCTCGGTCGAGGAGTGGGATATGTCACGCTCGTGCCATAGCGGGATGCCCTCGGCGACCGGCGTCACGTACCCGCGGATGAGCCGGGCCAGGCCAGCGATCCGCTCGGACCGGACCGGGTTCTTCTTGTGCGGCATCGCGGACGAGCCCTTCTGGCCCTTGCCGAACGGCTCGGCGAGCTCGCGCAGCTCGGTGCGCTGGCCATGCCTGACCTCCAGCGCGATCGCCTCGCACACGGTGGCCGCGATCGACACCGCGCTGACCCACTCGGCGATGCCGTCGCGGAACACCACCTGGGTGGCGACATCGGCCGGCCTCAGGCCAAGACGCGGCATCACCGCCGCCTCGATGGAAGGGTCGATGTTGGAATACGTGCCGACCGGGCCGGACAGCGTGCCGACCGCCACGGCAGCCCGGGCGGCGCGCAGCCGATCGCGGGACCTGGCCATGGCGAACGCGAAATCGGCGACCCGGTGACCCCAGGTGTCGGGTTCGGCGTGGATGCCGTGGGTGCGGCCCACCCTGAGCGTCTCCTTGTGCGCGAGCGCGTGATCGCGCAGCACCGCCACCAGCCGATCGGCCTTGCCGATGAGAAGGTCGGTAGCCTCGGCGAGCTGCAGCGCGAGCGCGGTGTCGAGCAGGTCGGACGAGGTCATCCCGTAGTGCACGTACGCGGCGGCTTCCCGCGGCGTGGTGTTGTCCGCCCACGCGGTGAGGAACGCGATCACATCGTGGTCGGTGACCTTCTCCACTTCGGCCACGGCGGCCGGCGTCGGCGGCTGCGCGTTCCGCACCGGCTCCACTGCCTCACGCGGCACCGTGCCCGCGTCGGCCTGCGCCTCCAGCACGAGCACCTCGACCTTGCACCACAGCTCGTACTTGTGCTCATCGCTCCAGACGTGACCCATCTCGGGCAACGTGTACCGCTCGATCATGGCTCAACAGTATCGATCGCGGCCCGGGATTCGGCCATGAGCATGGCGCCCACGAGTGCGGCGAGAAGCGCGACCTCAAGTGCGGAGCTGACCAGCCCGGTAGCGCTCGCGGCCACCGCCAGTACCGCCGTCACCGCGCGGTAGTGGCGGAACCCGATCCGCAGCGCGTGCCGGAACCACACGTCGCCGGCCAGGAACAGTGCCACCCCGCCGCCGAGCGCGAGGCTCGGCCGCCACGGCAGCCCGCCGCCCTGATGCCGCGGCTCTCCGGCGACCTTGATGCCAGCGGCGACCGCCACCACGCCGAGCAGCAGCGGGATGTAGGCGTACCAGTAGGCGTTCAGCGCGAGCGCGGGCCTGATTGCCGGATCGGCGCGAACGAACGCCGCCTCGGCCCGCTCGTCGTCACCGCCGCCGAAGAACGCCCACCACAGTGCCGCCGCAAGCGCCAGGCCGAGTACCGCCTCGGCGATCGTCTCCGGCGTCAGCTCATGGCCCGACGCGCCGATCCCTATGTCCGCCACTGACTCGCCGAGCACCACGATGACTAGCGCGCCGTGCCGCTCGACGAAATGCGACGGCGTGATCGCGAACCTGCCATGCGGCTTGACGATCAGCGGCGATATCACCGGCCCGGCGAGCGCCACCGCCCACAGCGGGTACGCAGCGGCACCGCCGGCCAGGCCGGCCACGATCACCAGCGCGGCGGCGGCGACGTTGAACGGCACCACCCGCAGGATGTTCCGGTTCACCCGCTGGTACAGCACGCCGTGCACGGCGACGACCAGCACGTACCCGACGCCGAGCGCCAGGCCGTCGCGGCGGCTGCTGAACGCGCCTGGGATAGCCAGCCCGACGATCAGGAACCCGGCCATACCGAGCAGCAACAGCACGCGTTCCGGCGCCTGCGACGGAATCCGGGTGTTGGTCAGCCAGGCGTACCCGCCATACATCCACCACATCACGCCGAAGATCACAAGCACCTTGAGCGCGTCGGCGGGCGCAACGTCGTTATGAGCCAGCAGGCCGGTGAGCTGGGTGATCGCGAACACGAAGACCAGGTCGAAGAACAGCTCCAGCGTGCTGACCCGCAGCGGCGGGTCGTCGAGGACCGGCATCGCACCCGCCTCAGCGGGGAGCGGCGATGTCGTGCCGGTACCAGCCACCGCGCATCGATACTCCGGCCGCACGCTGGTACGCGGCGTGCCTTGCTGTCGGGACGTCCGTGCCGGTGCCGACCACGCTGAGCACGCGGCCGCCCGCCGAGACGAGCTGGCCGTCCTGGCGGGCCGTCCCGGCATGCAGGACGTATGAATCGGGCTGGTCCGCGCCCAGGTCGATGACGTCCCCTCTGGCCGGCTTGCTCGGGTAACCTTCGGCGGCGATCACCACCGTCACTGCCGCGCCGTCGCGCCACGTGGGTGCCGCCGCTTTCGTCAGGTCGCCGGTCGCCGCCGCGTACAGCAGGTCGCCAAGGCTGGCGCGGAGCCGGTCGAGCACCACCTGGGTCTCCGGGTCACCGAACCGCGCATTGAACTCCACCACCCGCAGGCCGTCGCTGGTTAGCGCCAGCCCGACGTACAGCAGCCCTCGGTACCGTGTGCCACGCCGCCGCATGGCGTCCAGGGCGGGCTGGATGACCTGGTCCATTGTCTGCCCGGCCAGGTCGGGCGGCGCCCATGGCAGCGGGCAGTAGGCGCCCATGCCGCCGGTGTTCGGCCCCTGATCGCCGTCATGTGCGCGCTTGAAGTCCTGCGCGGGCAGCAGCGGCATCGCGGTGCGCCCGTCGCAGATCGCGAACAGCGACACCTCGGGCCCGTCGAGGTACTCCTCGATCACCACCGTGCCGCAGCTTTCCGCGTGTGCCAGCGCGGCGTCGAGATCCGCCGTGACCAGCACCCCCTTGCCCGCCGCTAGCCCGTCGTCTTTCACCACGTACATTGGCCCGAACGAGCGGAGCGCACCCTCAGCTTCCTCCCTCGTCGCGCACGTCGCGGCCTTTGCGGTGGGTATCCCCGCCTCGGTCATGACCTGCTTGGCGAAGGATTTCGAGCCCTCCAGCATCGCGGCTGCCTTCGTGGGCCCGAACGTGGTGATGTTCCGCTCGGCGAGCGCGTCGGTGAGCCCCTGTACCAGGGGTGCCTCGGGGCCGATCACGACCAGGTCCGGGCCGAGCTTCCTGGCCAGCGAGACGATGTCGGTCTCATCCCGATGGACCTCGGCCAGCGTCGCGATGCCCGGGTTACCTGGCGTGGCGTGCAGGTCGTTACCCCGGTCGCTGCCAAGCCCGCGGACGATAGCGTGCTCCCGACCCCCGGACCCGATAACAAGAATGCGCACCCCCAGATACTAGGCCGTCACCCGCCCAGCCCCCGCCGCGCTTTGCCCTCCCCCCGCGCCCGCGCCATCCGCGGCAGCCGCCCCCCGCGCCCCATGCGCCGCCCCCTGCCGCAGCTGCCCGCTTTCAGACGATGTCGCGGATCTGGAGCGTCTGGTCGCGGCGCGGACCGACTCCGACGGCGACGATGGGCGCGCCGATCAGCGCCTCGACCGCCTTCACGTAGGCCTGGGCGTTGCCGGGCAGCTCGCCGAAGCTGGTGGCCTGCGAGATGTCCTCCCACCAGCCGTCCAGATACTCGTAGACCGGCCTGGCGTGGTGGAATTCGGTCTGAGTCATCGGGATCTCGTCGTAGCGGACACCGTCGACCTCATAGGCCACGCAGACTGGGACCTTATCCAGGCTGGATAGCACATCGAGCTTGGTGAGGAAGAAGTCGGTGACACCGTTGACCCTGGTGGAGTACCTGGCGATGACCGCGTCGAACCAGCCGCACCGCCTCGCCCTGCCAGTGGTGACGCCGTACTCGTGCCCGGTCTTGCGCAGGAAGTCGCCGCTCTCGTCGGTCAGCTCGGTGGGGAACGGACCTTCGCCGACACGCGTGGTGTAGGCCTTGACGATGCCGATCACCTTGGTGATCCGAGTCGGGCCGATGCCGGACCCGGCGCACGCGCCGCCAGCCGTGGGGGAGGAGCTGGTGACGAACGGGTAAGTGCCGTGGTCCACATCCAGCATGGTGGCCTGCGCGCCTTCGAGCAGCACGACCTCACCCGCGTCCAGAGCCCGGTTCAGCACAAGTCCGGTGTCCGCGACGTAGGGGCGCATTCGCTCGGCGTAACCCTGGTAGGTCTTGGCGACCTCTTGAGGGTCGATGCCGCGCCGGTTGTAGACCTTGGTGAGGATCTGATTCTTGTCCCGCAGCACCAGGTCGAGCTTCTGCGCCAGGATCCCAGGGTCGAACAGGTCCTGCACGCGGATGCCTACGCGGGCGATCTTGTCGCCATAGGCAGGGCCGATTCCGCGCCCGGTGGTGCCGATCCGGTTGCTGCCCAGATACCGCTCGGTCACCTTGTCGAGGGCCCGGTGGTACGGCATGATCAGGTGCGCGTTCGCAGAGACGAGCAGCTTCTCGCAGCTCACACCGCGCTGCTCGAGTCCGTCGATCTCGTCGAGCAGCACTTGCGGGTCGATCACCACGCCGTTGCCGATTACCGGCGTCACGTCCGGCGAGATAACCCCTGAGGGCAGCATGTGCAGCGCATAGCTCTGGTCGCCGACCACTACCGTGTGGCCAGCGTTGTTCCCGCCCTGGTACCTGACCACATAGCTGACCCGGTCGCCCAGCAGGTCAGTCGCCTTGCCTTTGCCCTCGTCCCCCCACTGCGCACCGACAAGCACGATGGCGGGCATTCTCCGTGCATCCCCCTTCGCGGGCCACCGATCGGCCGCGCGCACTAATCCGGACGCTGGCCGCACCGGACATAAACGAAGCCCCCGCTCAGCGCAAGCGCGGCAGGGGCTCTTGCGATGTGAGCCTACCCGGTAAACCCCCAAGCAATCATCCGAGGGAACAAGTCGGAATCATCCCGTTATGCACCATCACCGCCCTCCCGCGCCCCGTCACCTCCTGCGCGCTCGTGCGCGGCTGCGCTCGCGTCTCCCGCGCCCGCGCGCGGGATGCGCGCCGCCCGCGTTGCTACCTTCGAGCATGGCCTTAGCCTGGCGGGCGCATCGCGGGGTCCCATTTGTGCGCATATGGGCATTTCGATCAGGTCCGGCCGGACAACAGCCTGAAGACTTCGTGCAGCGCGAAGAGAAAGCGGCTGGAAAGCAACCGAATTCGCTACCTTGTGCGCAAACCCTTCGCCCTAGGCGTCCGATATGCGACTTCTATCCGTTCTGTGGCCCTGGTGGTTTGGAGCGCACGGGTATAAGGGGCTCCACGTTCGGCTGTGGCCATCGGAACACACGGGTATGCGGGCTACACGCATACCCCGCACGCTTGGCGGACCGGATGCAAGGCCGACTGGACGGATGGCCGGGCGGCGGCTGTGCGCCGGCTGTGCGCCGGGTGGCCGGCCGGGTGCGGGCGGGTACCGCGTGCCGGGTCGGTACGGACGCTGTCCCGGCACGCGTTCAGAGGCGGGTGCGGATGTTAACTGGCGAGGGTGCGGGCGGCTTCGGGGCTGCTGTCGGCGAGGAACTGGCGACAGCGCTCTGCCTCGTCGGTCTCGCCGATCGCGGCGGCGGCCGCGCCTAGCATGTACAGCGCGCGGAGGAAGCCACGGTTCGGCTCGTGCGACCACGGGACAGGTCCGGTGCCGCGCCAGCCGGATCTGCGGAGCTGGTCCAGGCCGCGGTGATAGCCGGTGCGGGCGAAGGCGTACGCGGTCACCGGGTCGCCGGCCGCGAACGCCTGCTCGGCAAGCGCTGCCCAGGCGGCCGAGTAAGACGGATGCTGGGCGGCGACAGCTTTCAGCGCGGCCACGCCTTCGGCGGTCGCCAAGTCGCGCGCCGCCTCCTCGTCGTCCAGCAGGAAAGTAGCGGCCGGCCCGGCCATCAGGTTCTCTCGTTCCACGTTCCCGAGCCTACCGACACCAGTTTCCTGCGGGCGGGTGCGGGCGGGAACTGGGCGGGTGCGGGCGGGAACTGGGCGGGTGCGGGCGGCGGCAGCGGGGAGTGGAGGGCTGCCGCCGGCGTGCGGTGTGCGGCGCGGCGGGGTGGTGGCTATGTGAGGTGGGTGCCGGCGGAGAGCAGGTCCTGGCAGGCTTCGACCACGCGGGCGGTCATGCCGGCCTCGGCGGACTTGCCCCAGCTGCGCGGGTCGTAGGCCTTCTTGTTGCCGACGTCGCCGTCCACCTTGAGCACGCCGTCGTAATTGCTGAACATGTGACCGGCGACCGGGCGGCTGAACGCGTACTGGGTGTCGGTGTCCACGTTCATCTTGACCGCGCCGTAGCCGATCGCCTCCCTGATCTCCTCCAGTGCCGAACCGGAACCACCGTGGAAGACCAGGTCGAACGGCTTGTCCTTGCCGTACTTGGCTCCGACCGCGTCCTGGATTTCCTTCAGCACTGGCGGCCGCAGCTTGACATGGCCGGGCTTGTACACGCCGTGCACATTGCCGAACGTCGCGGCAAGAATGTACCGGCCGTTCTCGCCGAGACCGAGCGACTCCGCCGTGGCCAGCGCGTCCTCCGGCGTGCTGTACAGCTTCTCGTTGATCTCCCCGACGACGCCGTCTTCCTCGCCGCCGACGACGCCGATCTCCATCTCCATGACGGTGCGCGCCGCGGCGCACGCGGCAAGCAGTTCCTGGGCGATCCGCAGGTTCTCGGCGAGCGGCACCGCCGAGCCATCCCACATGTGCGACTGGAACAGCGGCTCCCGGCCGGCCCGCACCCGCTCAGCCGATATGGCGACCAGTGGGCGCATGAAGCCGTCCAGCTTGTCCTTCGGGCAGTGGTCGGTGTGCAGCGCCACGTACACCGGGTATTTCGCGGCTACCACGTGGGCGAACTCGGCCAGCGCGACCGAACCGGTCACCATGTCCTTGACGCCCTGGCCGGATAGGTATTCGGCACCGCCGGTGGACACCTGGACGATGCCGTCGCTGCCGGCCTCGGCGAAGCCTCTGAGCGCGGCGTTCAGCGTCTGGCTCGACGTTACGTTGATGGCGGGGTACGCGTAACCGCGCTCCTTGGCGGTGTCGAGCATCTGCGCGTAGATCTCTGGCGTCGCGATAGGCATGGCGAAGGCTCCGGTCGTTATCTGCTGGCGTTCGGCACCACTCTAGTAAGAACCGCGAGCATAGGCAGCAGGGGCGGGACAGACCCAGGTCAGGCTACGCCGAGATCGGCCAGGTCGAACGCGGCCCGGTACGTGAGCCCCGCCGACGCCACCCGCTTCGCCGCACCACGGTCGACGAGGGTGGCGACGCCGGCCACGTCCGCCCCGGCCTCGCGCAGCGCATCGACGGCGGTCAGCACGGAGTTCCCCGTGGTCGAGGTGTCTTCTACGGCGAGCACCCGGCGGCCGGTCACGTCCGGACCCTCGATGCGCCGCTGCGTGCCGTGCTCTTTAGTGCTCTTGCGTACCACGAACGCGTCGACCGGCGTGCCGCGGGCGGCCGAGGCGTGCATGATCGCCGCGGCC
>Ga0209168_10003610_pt1 | contig 10565 bp, 10 predicted proteins | sample Coa_R1_FD_187156 | JGI IMG/M metagenome (GOLD analysis project Ga0209168, IMG submission 187156) | Surface soil microbial communities from Centralia Pennsylvania, which are recovering from an underground coalmine fire - Coalmine... | ecosystem: Environmental > Terrestrial > Soil > Unclassified ... | reverse complement strand
CCTTGAGCGGGTCCCGGAGCAATGGGTTCTCGCAAAGATACAGCATGCCGAGGGAGAGATAATTGCACGCGCGCCAGTACGCATCGATTTTGCGCAACTCATCCGCAGAAAGCGAGGTTTCGGATGCGACCGCATCGGGTATTTCGGCAATGACTTGATTCATAAGCTTTCTTCCTCCACCGATCGCGAGTCCCCTTCAGCTTCGTGAAGAGTGGCAAACGCTGACGGAGAAGTACACTTTCCCAGCGGCAGGCGGTATTCGATAAGCCTTCTACGATTAAGATTGGCCGGATGCGCTCATCAGGTGCTCTCGAGCCGCGCTTGTTCGCTTGTCCGCAGGTTTTGCAGCTACGACCTCCAAGATGCCCTTATCCAGCGACGCCGAGACTTTGTTGACATCGATTTCCGAGGGGAGGCCGAACTGTCGGCACAGTTTGTTCTCGCTGAATTCACAAAAGCGAAGCTCGCCATCCGATCCCGAATGTTCATGGTGCGTATTCGCCTCCACGATAATGGCTTCCGGGGTTGCGGTGACCCTTAAGTCTCGTGCCTCTGCTCCCGGAATGGCAACCCTGAGCTTCAACTCCTTGTCGCTTTCGACGAGCTCGGCCGCTGACGGTCCGAGTACCTCGCGCTCAGCAAGCAACCAGTTGTCCAAGTCAAAACCTGGAAGTCCACCATGTTGCTTGAAGAGGCTAAAGGCCCTTTGTTGAATCTGCTCTGTCGTTTTCTTCACCTCTGCGAATGCCGGCGGCTTCTCTTCCCCCTTTAGATGTCGGACTCTTTCAATTAAAACAGTAGACATAGCCTCGCTCCTTCCTGTTATCAGACAACAAAAAGTTCTAAACCTATCCTCAGCAGTCTGGCGCAACAACAACTTCTCCCGCCCGTTCTTGTCGAGCATCTTTAGACTCGGCATGATAACGTCGATCAAAACCAGCGGCTCGATCAGTTCATCTTCAGCGCGTTACCTTCAGGACGATCAATTCTTTCAAGAGAGGTGGCGCTGCTGTGATCCGTTCCGGACGCCGCTTCCGCGGGCCTCAGAAAAATGTCCACAAGTTCACTCTAAGGGAAGAGTGGTCAAAACGGCGTCAAAGTTCGCGGGCCGCCGGGTTTGGCCGTCCGCTCCGACAGGGAAAACGTATGCCAGTCGAGTTGCCAAAGGCACCGTCTTCATTCGCGACGAAGAACATCTGGAATCTTATTCGGCGGATATTGCCTTCATACGAAGGAGTTCGATATCTCGCTGGACCTTGTTACAGCGGCACACCTGAACCCGCCACGGTGGCGTGTAACGCCAACAGCGCACCGCCGCTTCACATCGCATCCTCCAGAAGTGATCGGAAGCGCAGTCAAACGAACGTCAAATACCCTGAAACCGGTCGAATTTCTTCGCCCCAGGACTGCCAGCAACTCGCGCCGGAAGACGGGTCAGGTGAATCTCCGATTAATCATTTTTGACCCCGCTTTGACGTTCTATGCGGTAGATTTTGGAAGATTACAGTGACTCCGCAGGCACGCGGAAAGGGGCTGTGAAATAGAACGAGAAGGGGCGGTTGAAAATGGCGAATCTCGTTTCGGATGCATTTGTGTTCTTTGGTGCCACTGGCAATCTGGCGTCCAAGCAGATCTTCCCGGCACTCCAAGCTATGATCCGGCACGGACACTTCGACATGCCGATCATCGGAGTGGCGAGGTTCGCGGAGAACCTCGACCAGCTTCGATCCCATGCTCGCGAGAGTCTTGAAAAACACGGCGGCGTGGACGTGCGGGCGTTCTCGACGCTCTCGGCAAAACTCCAGTACGTCAGAGGAGACTACAATGCTCAGAAGACCTTTGGCGATCTGCGAAAGGCGCTCGGGAAGGCGTCTCGACCTATTTATTACTTGGCCGTCCCGCCAAGCTCGTTTGCAACCGTCGCGGAAGGACTTTCCAAGTCGGGCTGTGACAAGAGAGCACGGGTGGTCGTTGAAAAGCCATTTGGCCGCGACCTTTTGTCCGCGCAGAAACTCAACCGAACCCTCCGCAAATCCTTTCCCGAATCGTCGATTTCCCGGATCGATCATTACCTCGGCAAAGAACCGGTCCAGAATCTGTTGTACTTCCGGTTTGCGAACTCATTTCTGGAGCCGATATGGAACCGCAACTACATCCGAAGCGTACAGATCACAATGGCCGAAACCTTGGGTGTAGAGGGTAGAGGACGTTTCTACGAAGAGGTGGATGTGATCCGCGATGTGGTTCAAAACCATATGTTGGAGGTGGTTGCGTTGTTCACGATGGAGGCGCCGATTAGCAGCGATCCAGACGGCTTGCGGGCTGAAAAGCAGCAAGCTTTTCGAGCCATACGGCCCCTCGCTCCTCGCGATGCCACCTGCGTCCAGTTCCGCGGCTATCGAAACGAGAAAGGCGTCGCTCGGGATTCACAGGTGGCAACATTTTCAGCCCTGAAACTGTACATTGATACTTGGCGATGGGCGGACGTTCCATTTTACATTCGCGCTGGCAAACGATTGCCTGTCACCGCGACCGAGGTATTGGTTCGACTCAAGCGACCCCCGCACGCCGTGTTTGATCCAATCGCGCAAAGCGAGGCGGATTACTTTCGTTTTCGTCTTAGTCCCAACGTATCGATTTCGCTAGGTGCGCGAACCAAAAAAACCGGAGAGGCAATGGTCGGCGAACCAGTGGAGCTGGTCGTGCGCCAAGCCCCAGGCGATGAGACGACGCCTTACGAGCGCCTCCTCGGCGATACCATCCGGGGCGACGCTACGCTGTTCGTACGTCAGCAGAGCTTAGAAGCCGCGTGGAGCGTTGTCGATCCAATTTTAGGAAATGCGATGCCAGTTCATGAATACGAATCAAACACCTGGGGACCAGCCGAAGCGGACCATATCGTTGCCGGCGATGCCGGCTGGCACAATCCCGAGCCGATGAAAGAGACAACGAAAGGAGCTGCAGAGTGATTCCGGCGAGTAAAGCCGTACGGGAGAGAGAGGTCGACCGGGACGCGCTTGAGGTCCGTCGGGCTGGCCAAGATCGCGAACGCTATCTGAAGCGTGAAGAGGATAGGGAGTCAAAAATAACCAGCGCGGCCTTCGGCTGGCCTGGCATCGAGCCAAGATGGACTCATGGCGGCAAAGATGGAATCGGCACAGCCTACGCAGCTTCCAGCCGGATTTGGTTGACGCTTTGGAATGGCATCGTCACCGAGGTGTATCATTCGACGATAGATCACCGGCAGATTCGCGACCTTCAGTATCTCATTACCGATGAAAAGATTTTCGGCTCTGCCGACTTCTTAATGGGAGCTGCCGGCTCAAGCAGTTGGCGCGGCACATTTTCCACAGAGCGTCAAACCCTGCAGCAATGCAGGGTCAAAATGGTGTCAATAAGTTGATGCTACGCAATGCAGGGCAGACCAATAGCAAACATCGTGGTTGCAGAGCTGTCGTGAAAAGGCAGGCGACTCGAAGGATGCTGACGCTACCTTGACGGCTATGACCTATTTGTTGACGGGGTTTGCCAATTCTCACTCTATACTTGATACTTGGCTTTGGGTGAGTCGCGCAGAACAACACAAGGAAAGGAAGAAGTAACACTGAGGAGGACTGGGCTAAATGCAGAAGAGGATTTGGGGGTTCTTCTGGACGCGCAGAGACTTCCCTTCTCATCGATATCAGTGGAAGCTAGAAGATGGTAATGTGAACGTCGCAACGGTCCCGCCTTCCGGGCGGCGTTCTACCCAGATGCGTCCTCCATGGGTTTCTACAAGCCCCTTGCAGATGGAAAGGCCCAGCCCTGCTCCTGGCGGTCCCGCCGACGTTTCGCGGTAAAACTTATCGAAGACGCGCTTGAGATCATCCTCTCGAATCCCCTTCCCGCGATCGGAAATGCGAACCTGCAATTGGTCCGCCGCGATCTGAGCCTCTACCTGGACAGGTGCGAGGCTTTCAGAGTACTTGAGGGCGTTGTCCAGCAGGTTCACTATCACCTGCACAATAAGCGCAAAATCCAGAGGCACGAGCGGCAGCTCCGCGGCGAGGTCGACAGTAATCTGCCGTTGCCGTGCGGCCTCCCCGAGTTGGTTTATAGCCGTGCTGATAACATCCTGTATATCGCATTGCTCGGTGTTAAGATGCAGGGCGCCGCCTTCGAGTCGGGTCATGTCAAGCAGGTTCTGCACGAGCTGATTCATTCGCCTCGCTTCGCTTTGTGCTGTCTCCAGTAGTTCGCGTTGTGTGCGGACATCCAGCAGTTTCCAATCTTCTAGAACGCTGTCAAGAGCTCCGGTGATGGATGCAATGGGCGAGCGCAAGTCATGAGAGATGGAATTCAGCAACGCCTTCTGAAGCTTGTCCGTCTCTTGAAGGCATTGGGTTCGCTGCGCCTCCGCCTCCAGTTTGCGTTCCAGGGACAGCAAGGTTTGATATGCCGCCGACGCGAAAGTGCTTAGATCAGTCATTACGCGGAGGTCTTCGGAATCGAAGCGAACTCTTTGGTCGTGGGCGATTACCCAAATCGTGCCGACGCCCTCGCCGTCCACGTAAAAGGGAAGCAAAAGGCCCTCATCAATGCAAGGAGGTACGTCAGCCAAGTAGCTGAAATGACGCTCGGGGTGTGAAAAGAGCAGAGCGGCGTCGCGATCTAGAACAGTGCCGCACGGGCCAAAGCCGCGTGGTGTTCCACCTCCTAAGTGAGCGGCCCACTGCCCTGCGATGGCCTTCCACTGGAACCTCGTTCGGCCTTCCTCTAAAAGACTGATTCCGGCCGAGTGTGCGCGGCACAGGACCAGGGCAGTTTCAGCAAGTTTCTGTAACATGCTGGCGGGTGAGGTAGCCAGTTCCCGCGCCAATGCGATCAAGGCCCGGTTTTCCTCCGCGTGGTTTGGAGGGTGTGACGGTCGCCGGCTCAACTCAGCCGTCGAGATAACCGACTCCAATTCAGATATGCATGGAGGAGCAGCGCTAAATGCCTTCATTTCTGCTTTCTGGGACATCATAATCCCTCCCCGTCAACCCGCGCCAGCGGGCACTACCTACGCAACTCCTCTTAGCCTTACGGCTGCTGGAGCCATCCCATCGGAGCATCATCCGATGAACCAACGGATCAACATTCCGGTCCGCTACCTCCTCCGAGGCTAACTACAGATCAGATCTCATAGCAACCCCATCCTCTCATCCGGAATTTCCGTTTTGGCTTTCCGTATCGGCTGATTATACTCCCAACCACCCTTGGTCGTGTCTGGCCTGTTCAATTTTTTGTCCCGAGCCCTCGGAGGGCAGGGAACGCCCAGATTGATCTCGTCCGAGTACGAAAAAGGCCGCAAGCACCTCCTCGTGAATTTTCTCCATTCAGTCTATCGATGCTTGCTCAAAGCGTTCTCAAAGCGAGGAGGGCCGAGCGTCAAGAGAACATCAATGAGCGACGCCGCAAATCCCCTCAACGATCCGCATTGCTGTCGAAGGGGGTTGAAGTTTGCATTCGGGCCTCAATCGAACTTCTGGGCCAAGCTGTAAGTTCACAGGGGGCGCAGTAACATTTGCAGAATCAGATACTTGCAGCCTATTGGATGCGCTGTCGCAGACGAACGGCTTGTGGCTAGTGGGCGTTAACAATTTTTTTGACGACCCGTTGCCGTTCGCCCGCTCATTCTTGACGGCTTATTGAGATCACTTGACGTAGGCTTGTTGAAGTGCAATACGAAATTGGAGAGTGCAGGAGTGGCTGACCGAATGGGTAAAGAGATACAGTGGAGTTCGCCGTTAACCATAGGTGATTCCTGCGACCACCGGTGGAGCGTAATCCTTGCTGGAGGCGACGGAAAGCGGCTACTTCCGCTGACCAGAAAGATTGCCGGCGATGATAGGCCGAAGCAGTTCTGTGCGGTCTTGGATGGTGACACTCTTCTCGATCAGACGCGACGCCGGGTCAAGCGAATCATCAAACCATTACAAACTCTGCTGGTTGTCACGAAAACACACGAGCGTTTCTATACCGATCAGGTGGCCGGCAGTCCTCCCTCTTGTGTACTGGCACAGCCCTGCAATCGAGGCACGGCGCCCGCCATCCTGTTTTCACTAGTCCGGCTGCGCCAATTGGACCCACGAGCCGTAGTCGCATTCTTCCCTTCGGATCATTATTTTGCCGATGAAGCGGACTTTAGCGCCCATGTCGATTCAGCCTTCGATGCGGCGCGGTCTTTTGGCGACAAAGTAGTGCTGCTGGGCATTGCGCCAAGCAGCGCGGAGGTCGAGTACGGTTGGATCGAACCCGGCGCGCCTTTCACGAATCAAATATCCCGCGCGGTTTTCCGCGTCCGCCGTTTCTGGGAGAAGCCGGATCTCTCAGTGGCTTCCGCGCTGATGGAACAAGGTTGCCTGTGGAATAGCTTCGTAATGGTCGGTCAGGTTGATTCATTTTTGGGTCTAATCCGTCGTACGCTTCCAAATCTATTTGCACTCTTCGAATCGATCCGCCCATCTTTGTTTACGTCGGAGGAGCCAGCGTCACTACTTAAGCTCTTTTCGGGCATCCGTGTTAGTAGCTTTTCCGGTGACGTTCTCGTACCGTACCCGGAACATCTCGCCGTCCTTCCCTGCGGCAACTTGGGCTGGAGTGATTTGGGAGAAGCCAGTCGCGTTCTCTCGGTTCGCGCCAACAAGGGCTTGAGGGCCGAGTGGCCGAGTGGTTATCGCGAGGAGCAAGAAGCTACGGGATGATCCGTTCGCGCAGAATAGTCCGTAATTACGAAAAGACGAGGAAATCCATGACCGCAAGTGAAATCAAAAGGTTCAAGATCATGCTTGAGAGTCGGCTAGCGGCGCTCTGGGGCCGAGTCCGAAATCGAAACAGCATCGCAATCGAGAATACAGCAGACACCATGGACGAGGTTCGACTCGCCGAAGAACGCGATCTCGCCATTCAGATTCTAGGCCGTGATTTCGCGGAACTTCGTCTCGTGGAGGCAGCCTTAGCTCGTCTAGAGGATGGATCGTACGGCTCTTGTCTCCGATGCGAGGAACCGATTAGGTCGAATCGGCTGTGCGTCATGCCGCATGCCGCGTTCTGCGTCGGTTGTCAGGAACTCGCGGAGTCGGAAATGACCGAGTTCAGCCCAGCTGAGGCCGCAACATCAATGGTCCGTCCTAAGCCTAACGAATCAACAATTCATTCGCCTCCAGGGCGGCCTCCGCGACTTGCGCGGCCGGTGCGTCGGAATCCGACACGAACGGTAGCAGCTTGAAAATAATAGGAGCAGCTCGTAGACTAAGAATTCGCCACTGTTTGCTGAGGATCGTAATGCAAGCAGAGTCTCCCTACGCCGCAGGTCCAAAGCTGTTGACCCACTTCGGCACTGACCAGAATTCGACGGCCCGCTCAATGCTGTCGTGGAAGGACCGGATTCTGCGACTGGAAGAGCCGGCCGCCGGCCAAGACTGGCGTGGTGTCCCGTCAAGCTTGGCGATCGTTGGATTTATTACAATTACCGGCTTTTGGATTGAGCCGCACATTAAAGGATCGAATCTTGCGATCTTCTACATGTTGGCAGTCGTATTTAGCGCAGTGAGATGGGGGCGCCGAGCTGTCGCCATTAGCGCTATATCGAGTGCGGTGCTGTTTGATTACTTCTTCGTTCCTCCGTATCGGAGTTTTGTAATCGGCGATGTGTGGTATTTGATCACGCTCATTGGACTCCTCGCAGTTGGTCTAACTGTCAGCACGCTAATGATTGCCACCAAGGAAGAAGCGCGGGCGAGCCGGCGGAGCGAAGCCAATATCGCGGCGCTGTACGCCCTTACAAAGTCCTTGGCCGCGGAAAGCAGATTAGATCGAATCGTCGACGTCCTCGAGCGCCATGTTCTCGAAACATTTCGGCGTCCCATTATTCTCATGTTGCCGAATGCTGGAGGCTCGAATGTGTCCTTCCGTAGTCCAGGTTTGGCTTCTGACGATCGAGAAGGCGCGGCCGCAGCTTGCGCCTTTGAGAATGACCGAGAAGCCGGTTACGGGACGGACAGGTTCGCCGATTTGCCGGTGCGCTACCTGCCACTCAAGGCGTGGGGAGGCATTGTCGGAGTGGCCGGAATCCAGGCCGAGGGTTGGAAGGAGTGGCATTCAATCGATCGGCAGCAACTCCTACGTAGCTTTATGAGCCAGGCGGCTCTGGCAATTACCCGAGCAGATCTTGTCAATAAGGCGCAGCAAGCGGAAGTGCTTCAGGAAACTGACAAACTTCAAAAAGCTTTGTTGAATTCCGTTTCTCATAACTTGCGGACACCACTCGCGTCGGTCATTGGAGCCATAAATACCGTATTAGAGGATGGTGCGCTGCTCGACGCACCCACACAACAGAGCCTATTGAAGACTGCGCAGGAGGAAGCGAGAAAGCTAGACCGGCTCGTTCAGAACTTGCTCGACATGACACGGCTGGAAGGCGGCGCGATACGCGTTAGAACTGAGCTTTGCGATGTGCATGATGTAGTCGGTGCGGCTCTAGAACAGCTTGGCGACGCAACTCGCGGTCATGCCATTTCAACCACTTTTCCCCCCGACATGCCCCTTGTGCCTATGGACCAGGTTCTCATCGTGCAGGTACTGGTCAACATGCTCGACAACGCTCTGAAATATTCTCCAGGCGAAGCGACCATCGAAATCGAAGCCCGGCTGAATTCTGGCCAACTGGAGGTTCGGGTTCTCGACCGCGGGATGGGAATCTCGGAGCAAGAACTCGAACGTGTGTTTGAGAAGTTTTATCGTGGGACGCCGCACGGAGCGGCGAGGGGGGCCGGCCTTGGCCTTTCGATCTGTAAAGGCTTTGTGGAAGCCCACAATGGCCGAATATTGGCGAAGTGTCGTGCGCAAGGTGGGACGGAAGTCGCCTTCTTCCTGCCGGTGCAGGCGAAATAGTGACCGAATTGGGACCGCGGGTGCTGATCATTGACGACGAAGCTGGAATCCGCAGATTTCTCAGCGCTTCTCTCGGGGCGCACGGATACTCTATCCAGGAAGCCTCCTCCGGAGAAGAGGCATTGCAAGTCGTTCCAGCATTTCGTCCGGATCTTATCCTTCTCGATCTTGGTCTCCCTGGCATCGACGGCAAGCAGGTCACAATCTGTCTTCGGGAGTGGACTCAGACACCTATTATCATTCTGTCGGTTCAAGGAGACGAATCTGCAAAAATCGCAGCCCTAGATGCAGGTGCGGATGACTACCTCACGAAGCCTTTCAAGTCGGGAGAGCTCTTGGCCCGCATCCGGGCTGCCTTGCGCCGAGCCAGTCAACAAGATAACGGTGTAATTTTTGTGACGGGAGACCTGAGCGTCGATCTTGTCGGAAGGGCCGTGCGACTCCGAGATGGCGAGGTGCGGCTTACCCCAACAGAATACAGTTTGCTCAAGGCATTTGTCGTCCATGCAAACAAGCTCCTGACTCACCGGCAACTGGCACGTGAAGTATGGGGTGGTGCGCACTACGAGGATATTCAGCACCTGTTGCGAGTGAATATCAGCAACCTCCGACGAAAGCTAGAGGCCAACCCCGCGCGCCCACAATACATCATCACCGAACCGGGAGTGGGGTATCGACTCCGAACGGAGCCTGGCACGTCAGCAGCGCCGTCCAGCGTTTAACGAGCCTTGGCGATCTCTGTGGCATCTTGACATCACCTTGATATTGCAACTGATAACATCGACTTGTGGAGTGCGATATCAAGCGAGGGTCTGTGAACGATTCGGGATCAACGATTCTGCTGGTTGATGATGAGGAAGCGCTCCGTCGGATTCTCAATGTGGCGCTGACCGCGCGAGGGTATCACGTTCGCGAGGCGAGCTCGGGTGAAGACGCCTGCCGAATCGTTGCAACACTAGAGCCGGACGTGATCGTTCTTGATATTGGCCTCCCAGATATCGATGGCGTGGAGGTTACCCGTCGCCTCCGCCGCTTTATTCACACACCAATTATCATCCTTTCGGTTCATGCCACGGCATCCGACAAGATCGCTGCGTTGGAGGCTGGCGCTGATGATTACCTTACCAAACCATGCGAACTAGACACTCTGCTCGATCGCATCCGCAGCGCGCTGTGTCGGGTCATGCCACACGATGCAGGAGTTTTCGCATCTGGTGATCTTACTGTTGATTTGCACCGGCAGCTGGTTCAACTCGGCGAGAAGCAGATCCAACTTACAGAAACTGAGTATGACCTGCTAAGAATACTTGTTCTCAATCCTGGCAAACTCTTGACGCAGCGCCGTCTGGTTCGGGAGGTCTGGGAGGGAAGCGGCGATGAGGAGGGACTGCAGATGCTCCGGACTACGATTAGCGCTCTGCGCCAGAAACTGGATGGCCGTTCGGAGCGTTCCTGTCATATCATGTTGGAGCCTGGCGTAGGGTATCGTCTCCGAGTCGTGCCGTCAACATAGTCATGAACTGTGTGTTGTTAGCATGTGATCTGTCCGGTCGAATTAGCACGTGATCTGTCCGCTTGACCCAAGGGGCGGGTGATGCTGGGAAGTGGAACCAACCAATCCCGCGATCTCCGCCGCGGAAATGGAGCGGATG
>Ga0209168_10003609_pt1 | contig 10566 bp, 7 predicted proteins | sample Coa_R1_FD_187156 | JGI IMG/M metagenome (GOLD analysis project Ga0209168, IMG submission 187156) | Surface soil microbial communities from Centralia Pennsylvania, which are recovering from an underground coalmine fire - Coalmine... | ecosystem: Environmental > Terrestrial > Soil > Unclassified ... | reverse complement strand
GCTTCTGCTTGGCGGATACTGCATATTCGGATGTCGGATATTTGCGGACCACTTCCTCAAGCGCCGCGATCGCCTTCTCGGTGCGGGTCTGGTCGCGGCTCACGTCGGGAATCTGGTCGTAATGCGAGGCCGCAATCAAATATTGCGCGTAAGCTGCATCCGGGCTTCCCGGGTGCAGGGTGACGTAACGGGTCGCCGCCCCGATGCAGCTGTCATATTCGTTGGCCTGGTAATAGGCGTAAGCCGACATCAGCAGCGATTTGCGCGCCAGGTCGGAATAAGGGTGCTGACGATCGACTTCCTCGAATTTCTTCGCCGCCTCTTTCGGATCGCGTTTTTCGTTCACCAGGAACAAGCCCTGATTGTAGAGCTTTTCGGCCGGCTCCTCGACGAAGGTGTCATCCTTGGAGAAGATCTTGGTCGTCGAATCCCACACCTCGGAGGCGGAGCTGCACGCGCCGAGCGGAACGGCCAGCAGCATCAACCCTGCGCTCACGCGCAACAGGCGCGCCAATCCATCAGGGCGCGCGCGAAGGAAAAATCGCTGGTCTGGGAGCGTCATAGGCTTTGTCGACATGGAGTTTTGACCTGACGCCTTTCGGAAGCGATGGTCGCGGGCCAAGACTTAAAGCGCGGGACCGGCAATGAAGAGCCGACCCTGTTTATCCAAAATAAGTCCCTTGACCAACCGGTTACGCAGCCATTTCGCCCGGATTAAGGCGGGTTGAAGGCGCGCCGATTTCATCCCGGTTGCCCGGCAGAACGCGAGCAATTTCGAGGCCTCGCGCCAAAACCGGGCATCGCGAGGCTCGCGGCAATCAAGACGCAAAATCGGGCCTTCAAAAGGCTGCTTCAGGAAACGTCCGGACCATAGGCCGGCGCAATCATGCCACCGACCATGCCGCCGGCGAGCTCGGCGTAAGTGCGCGAACGGCGGCCCATCTCGGCCTCGACCACCCGGTAGCAGGTGCGATCGGCCAGCAACGCCGTCAAAACGGCGTGGTTGAGCTTATGGCCGCCGCGGAACGAGCGGTAGACGCCGAGCAACGGCAGGCCGGCCAGCGCCAGATCGCCGATCACATCCAGCACCTTGTGCCGCACGCATTCGTCGGCGTAGCGCAGGCCTTCGGTGTTGAGCAGGCGCTCGTCGTCGAACACGAGCGTATTCTCGAAGGAGGCGCCAAGCGCGAAGCCGGCGCTCCACATCTGAGCCACGTTGTTGACGCAACCGAAGGTGCGGGCGCGACAAATCTCGCGTCGAAACCGTTCCGGGGAAAGGTCAAGCGTATAGCTCTGACGGCCGATCACCGGATTACTGAAATCAATCGCCACCTCGGCGCGGAAGCCGGTCGCCGAGGGACGCAACTCGCCGAAGGAATCGCCGATCGCCACCTGCACCGGCTTCAGTATCTGGATACAGCGGCGCGCCGCCGACTGGCTGACAATTCCGGCCTGATCGATCGCGGCGACAAAGGCAGCGGCGCTGCCATCCATGATCGGAACTTCCGGACCGTCGATTTCGATGGTGGCGTTATCGACGCCCATACCGCGAAGGGCGGCCAGCACATGCTCGGCGGTAGAAACCACCGGCCCGTCGCGGCCGCCGAGGACGGTGGCAAATTCGGTGGCGATGACCGCCTCAGCCGTGGCGCGGACCTCGTGGTCGCAGCCGTCAGGGGCTGTGCGGACAAAAATAAAACCCGCATCGATAGATGCGGGCCCAATTGTCAGATTGACCGGTAACCCGGAATGCACACCTACGCCCGTGACGGTTGCTTGCGAACGCAGCGTTGTCTGCCGGCCGAATTTCATGCAAGAGTGCCCACACCGACTTACCACGAGACGGCACCGGCACTCATACTGCGCCGATTCGACTCAACGGTTCCCCAAGTCACTGTCGAGAATAAGCTTTGCCCTAAAGCCCGCCAACTCACGCTTTTTTACCGATTGTTACCCTAACTCTGCCGCATTCGCCGCAAGCTTGACCTAATTTTGCCTTCGAGCACCATTCACGAAGCATGGAGCTTGGGTCAGAAAACTAGATTAACCTTTTAATATCAAATACTTATGTCAGAGGCACCCAGGCGTGCCAACCAAAAGGAAAGGTCCCGGCGGGATAGACCGGGACCGTTTCTTGTCGTCACAATTCAGTTCACCTGCCGGCGCAGGAAGGCGGGGATATCAAGATGATCGTCGCCGTGTGGCATTGCCGCCACAGGTGCCGGCCGGCCATGGACATCGAGACCTTGGGGAGCCGGCCGCGGCGCATATTCCGATACCGGCGGGTTATGGGCCGCGATTTGCTGGGCAACCGAGCGCTGCGGCTTCTTCTCCGGAAGCGGCGGCATGGCGGGAGCGGAGGCGCGCGCCGCGACCGGCGGCTCGGTTTCCTCTTCGCGGCGGCCGAGGCCGACATTGGCCAGGCGCTGCAACAACGACATCCGGGTCTTTTGAGGATGCTCGTCCTCAACTTCCCCGCGCGCCTGCCGGATTTCATTCTGCGCCGGCATCGGCAGCTCCTCGAATTTGGGCATTCGCGGCGCACGGGTCGGCGGACGCTCGGCCGCTTGCGGAATGAAGGTCTCTGGCGGGGTCGAATCGGCCGCGGGCGCGGCTGTCATGTCCGGATCGGGGAACAGTGACGGCTTTTGCGCGATCGGGCGCACGGTGACGTCGCCATAGGCTGCCGGCTGCAGCGGCGGCTGGCTCGGCGGCGCATCGGGCGCGACCGCCGCGGCAATCGCGGCTAACGCGGCGCGCTCGACATTGTTGGAGGGCCGCTGCGGCGCTGGCCGTGCAGCCTGCGCGCCGCCGGACGTCTCGAGCTTCTGGGCGCGCTCGGCGAGCCTGGCATTATCGGCGCGGAGCCGCGCGGTGAGTTCGGCCAGACGCGAATCCGGCGATCCGTTTCCGTTATTGGCAGTCGCGGACGGCGTCGAAGCGGCTGCGGCATTGCGCGAAATCTGCGCCTGCTCGATGCCGGTGGCGACGACCGAGACGCGGATGATGCCATCGAGCGCCTCGTCGAAGGTGGCGCCGACGATGATGTTGGCGTCCTGATCGACCTCCTCGCGGATCCGGGTTGCAGCCTCATCGACCTCGAACAGCGTGAGATCCTTGCCGCCGGTGATCGAGATCAGAAGTCCGCGCGCGCCCTTCATCGAGGAATCGTCGATCAGCGGATTGGCGATGGCCGCTTCCGCCGCCGTCAGCGCGCGCTTGTCGCCGGAGGCCTCGCCCGTGCCCATCATCGCCTTGCCCATCTCTCTCATCACCGCCCTCACGTCGGCAAAGTCGAGATTGATCAAGCCTTCCTTGACCATCAGGTCGGTGATGCAGGCAACGCCCGAATAGAGCACCTGGTCGGCCATCGCGAAAGCGTCGGCGAAGGTGGTCTTTTCGTTGGCGACGCGGAACAGGTTCTGATTCGGGATGATCAGGAGCGTGTCGACCACCTTGTGAAGCTCGGTAATTCCGGCTTCCGCCGTGCGCATGCGGCGCTGGCCTTCGAAGTGGAACGGTTTGGTCACCACGCCGACGGTGAGGATGCCCAGGTCGCGCGCGGTCCTGGCAATCACTGGCGCAGCCCCCGTGCCGGTGCCGCCGCCCATGCCTGCGGTCACGAACACCATGTTGGCGCCGGAGAGATGGTCGCGGATCTCGTCGATGACCTCCTGCGCGGCGGCGGCACCCACATCCGGCTGCGAGCCTGCGCCCAGGCCTTGGGTGACCTGCGTGCCCATCTGGATGATGCGCTCCGCCTTCGACATGGTCAGCGCCTGCGCGTCGGTGTTGGCGACGACGAAATCGACCCCCTGAAGCCCGGCGGTGATCATGTTGTTGACGGCATTGCCGCCGGCCCCGCCGACCCCGAATACTGTGATGCGCGGCTTCAACTCGTGGATGTCAGGGGGAGTGATATTGAGTGCCATGGTTGCCTCTCGCTTACGCGCGCGTTGGTTCGCCCCGGCCGGTGGCCGCGGGCTTTGGTGAAAGTCGAAAATGGGGGAAAAGATTCATCAGAAGCCCTCGCGAAGCCATCGTCCGACTTTTCCGAAGTAACCGTCAGTCCCTGTCCTGAGCAGCCGCGTATACCGCGGTTCGACGTGTTCAAGATGAGCGTATTGCGGATAGACCAGCAGGCCCGCGGGAACTGCGAAGGACGCGCTCTTGGCTTCATTGGGAAGCCGGCTGAAACCGAGCGGCCGGCCGATTCGCACCTCGCGGTTAAGGATGCGGGTCGCAAGCTCAACGGTGCCGGTGAGCTGGGAAGCGCCGCCGCTCAAGACAACACGGGCTTTCGGCTCCGCCGCAAAGGGAGAATCCGCCAGCCGGTCCCTGACCATCTCAAAAATCTCCTCGGCACGGTGGCGGACGATATTGGCGATCGTGGCGCGTGACACGATCTGCGGAACATCCAGCTCGTCGTCGCCGGCAGACGGCACAGACATCAACTCATCCGTGTCGGACCCGCCGGTCAGCACGGTGCCATATAACGTCTTGATTCGCTCGGCATCCGCAATGCAGGCGGAGAGTCCCCGGGCCAAATCCATGGTGATGTGTTGCCCGCCAAGCGCAAATCCACTGGCTGAGGTGAGGCGCCCCCCCGAATAGGTCGCTATTGTGGTGGTGCCCGCCCCCATTTCCACCACCGCCGCCCCAAGGTCGGCTTCGTCGTCGGTCAGCACCGAAAGCCCCGCCACATAGGGACTTGCCGCCATGGCCTCGACATTGAGGTGGCAGCGCTCCACCACCAGCATCAGGTTCTTGGCCACGGTGGCGTCCGCCGTCACGACATTCATATCGACGCCAAATTGCCGCGCGACCATGCCCTTGGGATCGCGGACGCCCTTCACGCCATCGATCGAATATCCGACCGGCAGCGCGTGCAGCACGGTTCGACCCTCACCGGTGGCGTGATGCATGCCGGCGGAGGTGACCCGCGCAACGTCGCCGGACGTAACGGCGCCACCCCTGATGTCGGCGGCCGCCTCGACCAGATGTCCCTGCAACCGCCCGCCCGACACCGACAAAAGGACGGATTCGACGTGGACCTTGGCCATGTCTTCGGCAAGCGAGACCGCCTGGCAAACCGCCTGTTCGCATTCGGCGAGATCAACGACCGCGCCCCCCTTGACCCCCTTCGAGCGGATCTGGCTATAGCCGATCAGCTCAGCGGCATGACTGCGGCCGCAAAGGGCGCCGTTCGGCGCGCATGGCCTCAGGCGCGCGATCATGCAGGCGATTTTGCTGGTGCCGATGTCGAGCGAAGCGACCAGCGCCGTGCGCTTCGGCATCGGTCGCGTCTTCGGCGTCTGTTTGCGATCGAATCCGCTCATGCGTCGCCGACCTTCTTCTTCGGCTCCTTCTTCTTGAGCGCGTCTTCGCGAGCCCTTGCCGCATCGTCGGACAATTGCACGACCAGCCGGTCCGGCAGCCGCAAATCCACCGCGACGATGTCCTTGGCGAAGAGATGGTCCTCTCTGTCGAGCGCGCTCAAGGTTGCAAGCGCATGGCCGACATCGTTTTCCGGCAGGCGGATATCGATGCCGTCACTGAGCCTGAGATTCCAGCGCCGCTCGCCGACGAAGATCGCCGCTTTTGTCACCGAACTGACTTGCGGATACCGCGACAACAGGGCCAGGAAATCCCTGGCGTGGGTCTCGGCGCCCTTGCCGACGACGAGCGGCAGCGTCAGGAAGGGTTTTGAGACATAGGCCTCCAGCACCGCGCCGTCGTCGGAAATCACCGAAAGGTGCCCGTCCCGCTGCCACAGCGCGAACGCCTTCCGCTCGACAATGTCGATTCGCAAGTGGCCCGGATAAAGCTTCAGCACGGTGGCATCGGCTATCCAGGGACTGGCCCTCAACCTCTCGCGCACCGAGGCCGCATCGAGGAACAACAACGAGGAGTGGCCATTGACGCCGCCGACGGCGAGCACCTCGTCTTGCGTGAGCTGCTTGCGGCCATTGATCGCCACGGACGTGATGCGAAATCCGGCCGAATTCGCCAGCGCGTTGCGCGTGTCACTCACGGTTGCAAGGAATTTTTCGAGATGGCCGCCCTTGACGATGCCAAGACCGGTGCTTGCCGCAAGCAGCAGGAGCGTCGCGGCAAGGCCGGCGCGGCGCGGCAGGCGCTCGACAAGGGCGATCAGGCGGCCGGGCTGCTCATCGCGTGCCCTACCGCGTGATTTGGCAGGTGGCGAGCGAGGGCGCAGCCGCGCGCGCAAGGCCACCGCGGCGCCGATGACGGCGTCCATCAGATCGGACCGTTGCCTCGGCGATCGCTGCGACCGGGCGAGGCGTCCTCCACCATCCATTACTCGAGCTCGTCAACCGTTGTGCCCGCAAATATTGCGGAGCGAGCGCATGACGTCTCGAAATGCCGGGATCAAGGTTTGGCCTTCGCCGTAAGACGAGGCGCCAACTTCCTTGGATTGCGACCGCTGAATGCAAGGATTGCACGAACAGCCCACATCCCGGCAGCCAAGCGCGCATACGCCGCCGGCGTTAACCTTCGGACTTCCTGGTAAACAAAGGGTAAATTTGCTTCCGCAACGGCGCATTTTCGCCTGCCGCGAGAAGGATTTGGCCGGTAACGTTAGAATTCCGGTAATACTTTATAAGTTGCGTTTACCAAGTCGGGCGGCCTAGCCCCGGGCCCGCCGCTCCGCGATCACGATCTGGTCGCGCAAGAAATCCGCAAAATCGATTCCCTGCGCTTTCAACGCCTTCGGATAGAGCGAGGCCGCGGTCAAGCCGGGCAGCGTGTTGGTCTCGAGAAAGATCGGGCCCTCCCTGGAGACGATAAAGTCGGTGCGGGAATAACCGGTGCAGGACAGCGCCCGATGGGCCAGGAGCGCGAGCTCCATGATCTTCGCGCTGATTTCGGGCGAAAAGCGGCCAGGACAGATTTCCTGGGTCGATTTGAGGAGATATTTGGCGGTGTAGTCAAAGGGGCCATCGGCCGGCACGATCTCAATCGGCGGCAGCGAGAAGACTTTGCCGTCGGACTGTTCCAGCACAGCACAGGTGGCCTCGACGCCGGCAATGCAGGGCTCGATCAGATATTGGTCCAGCTTCGCCGCGCTGCGGACCGCGACGATATCCTGCTTCGAATTGACGAAGATCAGCCCATAGCTCGATCCATCCCGCGACGGCTTCGCAATCAGCCGGCCATATCTGGCGAAGGCAGCCTCAATCTCCTCAAGCGCAATATCGGCCGGGCTCTTCACGCCGGCAATCTCGACAAAACGTTTCGCCGCGAGTTTGTCGAAGGCCAAATGCGATGAGGCCGAACCCGAACCGGTGAAGGCGACGCCGCGCAGCTCGCACATCGCCTGCAACTCGCCGTTCTCGGCGCGGCCGCCGTGCAAGGCTAGCACCAGGAGACGGCCATCCGCCTTGGCCCGATCGATCGCTTGCTCGATCGAGGGGCTTACGCGCACGCCATCCGGCTTGAACGGATCCTCGAACGGTCGCGCATGGCCGCGCAGCGCCTTGCCGCTTGTCTCATGCACGCTGTCATCGGCCTCCCAGAACCACAGATCGGCCTCCGGCAGTGCCATATGCAGCGCCTGCGCCGATGCCACCGACACCAGGCGCTCCTTGTTCGTGCCGCCGAAAAGAATCGTGGTCCGCATCAGTTCTTTCCGTTCACCCGCTTGACGTCATTCCGGGGCGATGCGGAAGCATCGAACCCGGAATCTCGAGATTCCGGGTCTGGTCCTACGGACCATCCCGGAATGACGGTTACTCAATCCCGATCCGCTTGATTTCCCAGTGTAGCTCAATTCCCGAACTTTGCTTGACCCGGGCCCGAACGGTCTCCCCGAGCGTCTCGATGTCATGGCCGGTCGCGTTGCCGGTGTTGATCAGGAAATTGCAGTGCATTTCCGAGACCTGCGCCCCGCCGACGCGCAGACCTCTGCATCCGGCGGCATCGATCAGCTTCCAGGCGCTTTGACCGGGCGGATTCTGGAAAGTCGACCCTCCGGTCTTCTCGCGGATCGGCTGCGCCGCCTCGCGATGGGCGGCCACCTCGTTCATCCGGGCGCGGATCGCATCCGAATCGGCGGCTTTTCCCCGAAATCGCGCGCTGGTGAAAATCACCGCGGGGTCGACGCCGGCGTTGCGGTAGGTGAATTGCATTTCCGCGTTCGTGAAGACTTGCTTGGCGCCGTCGCGTCCGATGCCAGTCGCCTCGATCAGGACGTCCCTGGTCTCCGCCCCATTGGCGCCGGCATTCATGCGTAGCGCGCCGCCGATCGTGCCGGGAATGCCGAAAAAAAACTCAAGCCCGCCGATATTGCCGCTGGCCGCGACCTCCGCCACGCGCTTGTCGAGCGCGGCGGCACCCGCGGTGACGACGTCGCCTTCCGCGCGAACCTCGCCGAAGCCGCGTGGCGGCAAACGAATGACGATGCCCGGCACACCGCCATCACGAACGATCAGGTTCGAGCCGACGCCGACGGCGGTGACCGGCATCTCCTTCGGAAGGTTTTCCAGAAAATAAGCGAGATCGTCCTCGTCCGCCGGCGCGAACAGAATCTGCGCAGGCCCTCCGACACGGAACCAGGTGAGCTCGGCGAGCGACTGATTGGGCGTCATCCGGCCGCGGAGCAGCGGCATCGCGGCTTTCAGTTCGGCGGTGAGATCGGGGAAGGTCATGGTTAGCCGTCATGGCCGGGCTTGTCCCGGCCATCCACCTGTCGCCGCAGATCGCGCTCTGCTCTCTCCCCCCTTGTGGGGGAGAGGTGGAGAGGGGGGTATAGCGAGCACCGGAGCAAGAGGCTTACCCCCCTCCCTAACCCTCCCCCACAAGGGGGGAGGGAATGGAGAGAGCGAGTTCGTTCGCTAAAACAGAACTCATTCACGATCTTGACCCCAGCGCCTTTAATTCATCCGGCAGCGCGTAGGCCCATTGGGTGATGTTGCCCGCACCAAGGCACACCACGAGATCGCCCTTGGCGACCAGACCCTTGATGATGCCCGCAAGATCGGAAGCTTTCGGCAGCGGAATCACCTCGCGATGGCCATGCGCGCGCAAGCCAAGCACGTAATGGTCGCGGTCGATGCCCTCAATCGGAGCTTCGCCGGCCGGATAGACTTCGGCGACCACCACCGCATCGGCATCGTTGAAGCAGGTGCAAAATTCCTCGAACAGCGATTGCAGGCGGGTGAAGCGATGCGGCTGCACGACGGCAATGATCTTGCCGCTCGTGGAGTCGCGCGCCGCCTTCAGCACGGCTGCGATCTCGACGGGATGATGGCCATAGTCATCAATGATGGTGACGCCATTCCACTCGCCCGTCTTGGTGAAGCGCCGCTTCACCCCGCCAAAGGTGCCGATCGCGTTGCGGATGGCGTCATCGGAAAGCCCGAGCGCGTGCGCAAGCGCAATCGCCGCTGTGGCGTTCAATGCATTGTGCCTACCCGGCATCGGTAACGTAATGTCAGCGATCTCATGCGCCGCGTCGCCCTTGCGATCGCGGATCACGACCTTGAACCTCGAGCCGCCGCCCACGGGCGTCAGATCGACCAGTCGCGCATCGGCCTGCGGATTCTCGCCATAGGTGATGATACGGCGGTCCTCGATCTTGCCGACCAGCGTCTGCACCACGGGATGATCGATGCACATCACGGCAAAGCCGTAAAACGGCACGTTCTCGACGAAACTGCGGAACGCGTCCTGGATCGCATCGAAGGTCTTGAAATGATCGAGGTGCTCCGGGTCGATGTTGGTGACAATCACGACGTCGGCGGGAAGCTTCAAAAACGTGCCGTCGCTCTCGTCGGCCTCCACCACCATCCAGTCACCGGCGCCGAGACGCGCATTCGATCCATACGCATTGATGATGCCGCCGTTGATCACGGTCGGATCGAGCCCCCCGGCATCGAGCAGCGTTGCCACCATCGTCGTCGTCGTGGTCTTGCCATGGGTGCCGGCAATCGCGATGCAGCTTTTCAGCCGCATCAGCTCGGCCAGCATTTCGGCGCGGCGCACCACCGGAATTCGTTGCGCGCGAGCCGCCATCAGCTCGGGATTGTCACGCTTGATCGCGGTGGAAGCGACGACGACATCGGCGCCATTGACGTTTTCCGCCTTGTGGCCGACCGTGACCTTGATGCCCTTGCCGCGGAGCCGCGCCACGTTGGCGCCTTCGGAGGCATCCGAACCCTGCACGGTGTAGCCGAGATTGCATAAGACCTCGGCGATGCCACTCATCCCGATACCGCCGATTCCGACGAAGTGAATGGGTCCGATCTCGCGCGGAAGTCTCATGAGGTAGTCCCTCGGTGGTCATCGTCCGCCACCGGGTCGACGCAGAGCGCCGCCCGATGACAGGCTCCTGCAGACGATCCGGTACGAAGTTCGCAAACGTGGCTCCGCAGAATGGTACGAACTTCGGAATCGGGACACTATGGTTACTGGATGCCCCGCTTTCGCGTGGCATGACAAGGGGGATTTTTGGTCATTCCGGGGCGATGCGGCAGCATCGAACCCGGAATCCCGAGATTCCGGATCAGTCCGCGTTCCGCGGCCTTTCCGGAATGACTGACG
>Ga0209168_10003607_pt1 | contig 10571 bp, 9 predicted proteins | sample Coa_R1_FD_187156 | JGI IMG/M metagenome (GOLD analysis project Ga0209168, IMG submission 187156) | Surface soil microbial communities from Centralia Pennsylvania, which are recovering from an underground coalmine fire - Coalmine... | ecosystem: Environmental > Terrestrial > Soil > Unclassified ... | reverse complement strand
CTGATCCCCCTTGTCTACAGGGAACTGCACCGGCTGGCTCATCATTACCTGCGTGGCGAGAAACAGGGTTTGACCCTGCAAAGCACCGCCCTGGTTCATGAAGCCTACATGCGTCTTGTGAGCCAGAGCCCCGGCTGCATCCAGGACCGCTCGCACTTTGTGGCGATCGCGGCACGCATCATGCGGCAGATTCTCGTGGATCATGCGCGCACGCGCCGAGCCGCCAAGCGCGGACCTGAATACAAGCTCGATCTTGAGGAGGCTTCCGATCTGGCGCAGAACTACAGCATCGATATCATCGCGCTCAATGACGCGCTGAATGCTCTCTCCCAGCACGATCCACAGCAGGAACGCATTGTGACCATGCGGTTTTTCGGCGGCCTGACGGTGGAAGAAACCGCGAGCATCCTGGGCATTTCACCCGCAACCGTTAAGCGGGATTGGGTTATGGCGAAGGCGTGGCTGACGCGTGAACTGGGGAAAATCGCGAGTGGAAAAGACAAGACAGTGGGAGCAAGTTAAGGAGCTCTTCGAGGCGTGTCTTGAATGCCCGCCCGAGCGACGGGATGAATTTCTCGATCATGCGTGCGTAGAGAATCCGACTCTCCGCCTTGAGGTCGCGTCGCTCATCTCAGCCTACGGTCACTCTGACGCGCTCTCGGTGCACCCTTGGACCGGGGAATTTCTCGAAGAGGGCGAACCCGACAAAGTCATCGGGCAGTACCGGCTTATCCGCAAGATCGGCGAAGGCGGCATGGGACAGGTGTGGCTGGCAGAACAGAGCGAGCCACTCAAGCGGGAGGTCGCGCTCAAGCTGATTCATGGAGGCATCTTCGATCCTGCCTTGCTGAGGCGCTTTCAGGCGGAGCGACAGTCGCTCGCCGCTATGGATCATCCGGCGATTGCCAAACTCTTCGATGCGGGAGCAACCGCGGCCGGCCAGCCGTATTTCGTGATGGAATACGTGCCAGGCGAGCCGATCACGACCTATTGCGATGCGAGAAAACTGACGGTACAGCAACGGCTGGAGCTCTTCATCCGGGTCTGCGATGGGGTTCAACACGCGCATCAGAAGGCGGTCATCCATCGAGACCTCAAGCCCGCCAACATTCTCGTGGTCGAAGTAGACGGGCGGCCGATGCCGCGGCTCATCGACTTCGGGCTGGCCAAGGCCCTGCGGCAGTTCGCGGACAATGCGAATTCAGCAACTCGAGCGGAAGGCGTGGTGGGGACTCCGGGTTATATGAGTCCGGAACAGATTGGTTCGGGTGACATCGATACGCGCACCGATGTCTATTCGCTTGGCGTTGTGCTCTATGAATTGCTTACTGGACAGTTGCCCTTTGATGCAGACAAATTGAAGCAGCTGCCGCTTTTCGAGATTCTGCGGATAACTCAGGAACAGGAGCCGGTGCGTCCCAGTTTGCGCGTGGGACAGAACACGAGCAGCGCGAGGTGTGGCGCGGAGAAAAGGCAGTCGGATCCGAAAAGGCTGGTTAAGCAACTCAGGGGCGATCTGGATTGGATCACCATGAAAGCCCTGGAGAAGGATCGTACGCGCCGCTACGGGACACCGACCGACTTGAGCAGGGATATACGGCGGTATCTGGACGATGTTCCGGTCGAGGCCGGGCCCGGAAAGGTGGGGTACCGGGTCCGGAAATATGTCCGTCGTCATCGCTTCGGTCTAGCCGTCACGGCTCTGCTCTCGATGTTGCTCCCGACTTTCGCGATTCTGCAGGCCATCGAATTGCACCGGATTGCTCGCGAACGGGACAGGGCCGGCAGGATTACCGCGTTTATGACGGAGATGTTCAAGGTCTCGAATCCGGGTGAGGAACGCGGCAACCAGGTCACAGCGCGGGAGATTCTCGACAAAGCGTCGACGAACATTAAGACAGGGTTAGCGCAGGATCCGGAGACGCAAGCGCAGATGATGATGGTGATGGGAAAGGTTTATGACAACCTGGGCCTGTATGCGCAGGCAGACTCGCTTGAGCGCGAAGCCACTTCGATTCGACGTTCATCGCTGGGAGCAGAAAGTCCGGAGACCGCTGCCTCGATGCTCGAATTGGCCTGGACGCTTGACCACGAAGGGCGCTATCCCGAAGCCGAAAAGCTGCAGCGTGATGTGCTGGATTTTCAGAAGCGAAAGCTGGATGCGGAGAACCCCGACACCGTCACGACTATGGCTGACCTCGCAGTCACTCTTACCTACGAAGGCCGCTACTCCGAAGCTGAGAAGTTGCAGCGCCAGGCGCTCGACCTGCGACGTCGCCTTCTCAAACCGGACGATCCAAACATAGCTGCTTCCCTCGAGAATCTAGGCACGGTCCTCCAGTATGAAGCTCATTATGCCGAGGCGGAAAAGCTGGACAAGGAAGCGATTGCGATTCGCACACGCGCTTTTGGCCCCGATCACCCCGATACGATCGCGACGGAAAACAATCTCGCCAACGTTTTGTATTTCGAAGGCCGTTATCCCGAGGCGGAGAAGCTTGACCAGCAAGTCATCGACGAGCGGCGGAAAGTGTTCGGTCCTGAGAATCCTCTCACTCTGAAAACCATGAGCAACCTGGCCAATGTGCTTCACCGCGAGCACCGCGAGGCCGAAGCTGAGACGATGTGCCGCGAAACGCTAGAGATTCAGAAACGCGTGCTCGGTCCCGAGCATCCGGAGACGCTGATGTCGATGAACAATCTCACGGCGATTCTGAGCAAAGAAGGCAAGTACGCCGAAGCGGAGCAGATTGGCACCGAGGTTCTCGAGATGCGACGTCGTGTTCTCGGGCCCGAGCATCCCCTCACCCTGCGAGCCATGAGTAATCTCTCCGACAGCCTCACCAAGCTCGGCAATTGGAGCGATGCGGAAAAGCTGCTGCGCCAAGCGTTGGCAATCCAGCGTCGCGTGCTCGGGCCCGACCATCCGGACACGGCGCTGTCCACTTACAATCTCGCCTGCGTAATTGCGCATCAAGGCAAAACCACACAAGCGCTGGCAATGCTGCGGGAAGCTGTGGACCACGGACTTGCGGCATGGGTGGTGCGGGAGATGAGCAAGGATCCCGATCTCAATGCGCTCCACAACGACGCTCGGTTCAAGGATCTTGTCGCTTACGCCAATGACCGAGTCACAATCTCAGAGAAGAAGTAGTAGCAGCCCCTAATCTATTTAGGTTCTCCAATTGCATTCGGTTGATTACGAAGCTGCGGATTCACTCGTAATTAACTCATCACCGCCTATCATGGAGGGGCGATTCTTTAGCTGTACTCGACCGCAAGATGCGACCGTTTTTACAAAAGGTATGAACGACGCGTATCCGCGGCTCGCGAAATTCATGGTACAACCGCAAAAAACGCTACCGAAAGTTCTTCACCAACATGAGGTTGGATTCTGAGAACTCATTCTGAATATAGACAATGGACTTGCCGTCCTGTGACAGGCTCAGGCCCCATCCAGGTTCTTTTTCCAAGAGCCAGATGGGAATTATTTTGCCGGTTGCAAATTCAAAGAAGTCGATGCTCACGTGAGGGAATTTTCCGAATTTAAGAAAGTAGATTCCATCTGGACTTAGCCCCCAGTTGGGCCAGCTGCCACCTTCGACATCTGTTAAGACTTCAATTTCCGGACCGCCCTGCAATGGCATTCGCCAAATCCCGCCTTGCTCATACTTGCTGTAATAAAGGAAGCGGCCGTCTAACGACTCCACTGGAGAAATGCCACCATTCTTTGTAATTCTGGCCGGAGAACCGCCCTGTACGGGCATTTTCCAGACTTGGAACGGTTCCGTGCCGCGCTTCGAGGCAAAATAAAGCCACTTGCCATCCCGGGACCAGCTTGGCGAGAGATTGTCAGCCCCCTCAATGCTGGGCACAAGGTGAGGGAGTCCACCTGGAATTTCGGCAATGTAAATTTCGCTTCGCTCCTTGGGATGAAATTCGAATGCGATATAGCGTCCATTAGGAGACCATCGAGCACGTCCCGCGGTTCCGTGCAAAGAGGTGACTTGGTCACAATGATTGCCCTCGACATCGCAGGTCCATATATCCCAAAAGCCCAGGCGGTTGGATTCGAAGGCAATCTTCTTCCCATCTGGAGACAATTCCGGCCGCATTTTGTCACCTTTTTCCGAGACTAACGCTGATGGCGGTCGAGCATGGTGCTTTGCATCCTTCAGGTCGAGTCGCCAGATATTGAATTTGGATTGTCCCTGCTCGTAAACCAGGGCGTCGCCCTTGGCTGGAATGGACGGCCAAGTGGCCTCGCCCACTGGACCAGCCACCGGCCGAGGTATGCAGCCCGTTGCCGAGACTCTCCACAAACCGGTCTCGGCGCCTCGATCGGAAGAAAAAACTATTTCACGGCTGTCGGAAGTCCAGGTGGGAGGGCCCATGATCGGGCGATCGTCAAATGTCAGGCGTTTGGCTTTCCCGCCGGCGGCCGGCATCACGAAGACGTCGTTACTGACGCCAGCTATCGTAGAACGGATAAAAGCCACCCTAGTGCCGTCAGGAGAAAATGCCGGCTCGTGATCGTGCCAACCTGGTGGTGGAGACGTAAGTACCCGTATGCTGGAATCTGTAAGAGAGAGCAGGGATAGGACGGAGCGAGTCGGATCTGCGGGATTGGCTTCCGGAAAAACCAGCGAGCCGCCATTCGGTGACCAGGACAGCCCCGCTCCCATGGAAGCCGGTCCACGATACACGCGATGTTCCGTTCCACCCAGAGCAGGAATTGTGAAAATCGAGGCACTTTTATCAGAATACCGAACAAACGCGATCTGTCGGCCATCAGGAGACCAAGTAGGGCAGCAGTCCCCTGGATCCGCGGTAAGCTGCAGTGACTTCTGCCCTCCTACCACCGCCGCGAAGATTCCTGTGTGATGCGCGCCATCACTTTGGCGGAATGCCACCAGCGCGCCATCGGGCGAGAAAGCGGGTGTGGCTTGGAACCCACGCAAGCCGATCAGAGGCACGACTTCGATGCGTTCCAACTGCGAGTCGGGACTTGGCCGGTACATCGCCCACACAGTAAGGGCGCAGAGGAAGGCCAAACAAAAGGTGCTGCCCATCCAGACTCTTCCCGGAATACGGCTTCTGAGCGGTGGGCGGTTCTGAGCCACCGAATTAATGCGGGACACCGCTACTGCCGGTGCCGCGGTTTGCAGCGGAGCTATAAAGCGATAACCACGCTTCGCGACCGTCTCGATAAATCGCGGCTTCTCCGCAGAATCGCGCAGAGCTTCCCGGAGCCGGGCAACCGCGCTGTTCAGGCTATGATCAAAGTCGACGAATGTATCAGCAGGCCAGAGCTTTTCACGCAGCTCTTCCCGCGTAACCACTCCACCGGCTCGCTCCATCAACAGAAACAGAACACGGAAAGGCTGTTCTTGTAGTTTGACTCGCCGGCCTTCCCTGCGAAGTTCCCCAGCCCGGAGATCAACCTGGAATACATCGAAGCAGACTATTGCCTCAGCGAACCGCGTCTCGGACATTTGCCACCGCTAATTGGACGTGAGTGTGTGGCCAACGTTAGTGATCTCCTTCCCGATGGCTTTCTTTGGTTGCGTGATGTGCCGAGAAACTTCATTTAATTCGTCTAGTTGGCTTCGTTACCCACGCGTGTAGAAGCGGTGTGCAGCGTTGCATTGCCACGCAAAGCAATCGCGGTCAGAGTTGGGGCAAGAAGCCACGCAGCGAGCAATTGGCTTGACGTTTTACGCAAACGGCGCCCCTGCGATGTAAAGGAGATTGGTATGAACCCACGCGCACTCTTTCTGGTTACGTCGCTAGCTGTGGTTTGGTTCTGCTTTTCCGCAATTGGGGCCGTACCGGTGCAGAAGGCAGAGCCGGCGGCTGGCGCAAAGAAGGTCCAAGCTGATTTGGCTTCGCTTCAGCAGCAGGCCCGCCTCGGAGATGGGAGAGCAGAATACCTCCTGGGCTGGGCATTCATGACTGGCACAGGCGTTTCACAGAACTACGTGGAGGCAGCAAGGTACTATCGTCAAGCCGCAGCAGACGCTTCGCCCGACGCCGAATTTGCCCTTGGTTATCTCTACGAACAAGGCAAGGGCGTTCCGCGTGACTACCATGAGGCCGTTATCTATTACACAGCCGCGGCCGGACAGGGACACCTGACCGCGGAAAACAATCTTGGTTCCATGTACGAGAACGGCCGTGGCGTCCGAAAGAACGTTGGCCAGGCTGAACATTGGTATCGGATGGCGGCCGAACAGGGTGACGTTACAGCGCAGTGCAACTTGGCGTCATTGTATTTTCGCGGAAGGGGCATCGCGCGAAACTACTCACAGGCGGCGGAATGGTTTCAACGCGCAGCCGAGCATGGTTATGCGCCCGCTCAGGAAGATCTCGCCTGGATGTACTTCACCGGGACCGGCGTACCTGTGGACTACACCAGAGCAGCGCAGTGGGTACAGATGGCTGCTGATAGGGGGTACGCGCGTGCACAATTGGACTTGGGCTACCTCTACGAGCAAGGAAAGGGCGTTCCGCTCGACTACGTCAAGGCCTATATGTGGTACAAAGCCGCGGCGTCCGGCGGAGAGCAACGGGTTCTCGGCAGACTGAAAGGCTTGTCACGGGTGATGACCAAAGAACAGATCGGTCAAGCCAGTGTGGCAGCGGAGCAGCTTTCTAAATCTATGCCAAGAGTGGATGCGGCGGCGGACTCAAGATCGATCGGGACGTCATTCTTAGGCCAACACCAATGAGCGCCTTAAGGTGGATAGACCCGGAATCCCATGAATGCCTGGCGGTCGGAGTCAATCGCAATGGAGTCAGATCGGTAACGGTAAGTCCTGGGAAAAGTCGGCCTGTGTAAATCGATTGCACAAGGATCTTGGATCACGAGTAAACCGAACAGTGCGAACTGCGGCCAGTCTAGTCAGACTAGCTCATTAACGTTCGCAGACGCCCCGATTAGCCACTTCGAATCCACCCTCATTCCACTTGTGTTCAAAGACCGGCGCGTCCCCCGGGGGCGATCGAAGTTCAGTCGGCCTAAACGAAGAAGGATGTCTCAACGGGAGTCTTTGAGGAGGCTTTCCAGTGAGATTTCTTGCTGAACCGGAGCAGACTCTGCAAGGGTTCATTGATGTAACCCGCCGTGGCCTGCATCCTTGACCGCTTCGCGGCTAAACCCGGACTTGGCCTGCCGAGCATTTTCCCGACATTCTCCTATTTACTGGTTTCATTGAGCAGCGTAATCGTGGCTGCCGGATGCAGTTCGAGGCAGCCCTGCGGGCCACAGCGCGAACCTTCCCGACGCATGCGCTTGCTCTCATGCGGGTCTACGACGAGACTTCCGGTGACGCGGACACGCTTGCCATCGAGTTGCTTGTCTTTTCCCGACAGGTTGTCGAAGACGGGCGACCGGCCGTTGGTGTTGATCTGGATGGGCTGACCATCGAATAGCACTTTCTCCTTACTTGAGGCTTGCCAACCGGGAAATATGGCGTTGCCTGCGCGATCCAGCGCGTAAGGCACGATCTCCACGTGAATTTCTGTGGGGAGATCGCGCGCGTTGGGCCCGAGTTCGTGCTGAAGTTGCTGCTGCGAAGGCGCGTCGAGTTTCAGGCAGAAAGTTACGTCGTCATCGTGTTCTTGGTGGACGGAGTTGAGCTGAACATTTCCGGATAGGGTGATTGAGAGGGAGATGGGGAGAAGGCGGTCGCCCATGGGATCGGGTGTGTTGGTGGCTTGGCGTAATCGGTCGCTCAGTGCGGGGGCAGTCGCCCTCGGCGGGACGTGGTGGCCGAGGCCGCTGTCGCACCATGGGCGAGTTTGAGCATGCGCGGCGACGGCCAGAATCATCGTTAGCAGCGGAACGATCGTGCGGAGATCTTTCACGCGAGCACTCCTTTGGCGGGATTGAGTATAACGTGTTGACACCGGTGTGCTTCCCATTTCGCCTGGCATAGCACACACCGAAACGGTCCCTACCTGTATTCAACGCTGGCCGGGCTTTCGTCTGGTTGCAGCCCGCATATCGAGTTTTTGAGGTCCTCTCCCTCCCATGGAATCTCATCAGCTCCACCCAGAGCTGCTACAGCGCAAGGTGCGTGTCTTAGTTGTGGGCTGTGGCGGCAACGGCAGTGCCATCGCCGCCGGGCTGCCATATTTGCACCAGGCGTTGCTCGTGTACGGCCACCCGGAAGGCTTGCACGTCACATTATTGGATCCAGACATCATCACTCCGGCAAACTGTGTGCGACAGCCGTTCAGTCGATCCGAAATCGGACTGTATAAATCAGTCGTTCTCGCAAACCGCGTTAACCTGTTTTGGGGACTCGACTGGGAAGGAATTCCGGAACGTCTCGACGGCAAACGGAAGCTAACCGGTGTCGATATTGTGATCGGCTGTGTCGACACGCGGGCGGCGCGGGCGGCCATTGCAAAGTGCGTAGACTGGAGCGAGGTCGATTATTGGCTGGACCTGGGCAACAACGCGGATAGCGGGCAGTTTGTTCTGATCGAGGGCCAACTCGACCGAGGCGGCCAACCAAGTTGTAGCGCCGCGGAAGCGCTGGAACGGCAAGAGCCCTTCGTGAATCCGACATTAGCGAATCACGCACTTACGTTGCTTGCCCGGTTGTTTCGATACGGCACGATCCATTATCACGGAGCATTGGTAAGCCTATCCTCCCTTGGTTCCGTGCAGGGTTACGTGTCGATCCGTCGTACTGGCGGCATTTGCGCCGGAAGCGGGATTGAGAGAGATCTCGCCCCATGACTCGGGGATCACAGCTGGTTACTGCTCGGCAACTATATTCGCACCACTTGGCCTGATATCCTCAGGATGAGCCTGAGGACGGATCTGGCGAGGGAACATGAGCACTCCGCAGAATGCCTGGAAAACACGACTCGTCGAGGGCGGATTCCCGGATCGTTCATTCGACATCGAGTTCTGGCAGGAGCAAGGGGATGAAGCGATTTTTGCCGCGGCATGGGAATTGGTGTTGCTAGCCGAGGAAGTCAGAAATGGCCGAGAACCCACACTACAAAGAACTATTACAGCTCTTAAACGAATTTGACGTCGAGTATTTGATTGTCGGCGGCTTCGCGGTTATGAAGTACGGCGAGCCGCGTTACACCAAAGATCTCGATGTGTGGGTAGACAACTCGCCGGAAAACTCCGCGCGCGTGGTTGCGGCACTCAGGAAGTTCGGGGACCGATCGAACAAGACCACATTACCGCCGAGACCTTCACCGACAAGCAGATCGTCTATCAAATCGGGGTCGCGCCGATACGCATCGACATTCTGACCGAGCTCACCGGCGTTGCGTTCCGCCAAGCCTGGAAAAGCAAGGTTGCAAGCACGTTCTTCGGTGTTCCAGTGAACTTCATTTCGCTCGATGACTTAATCGCGAATAAACAAGCTCTCGGGCGAACCAGCGACGTGAACGACCTCAAACAAAATTGGAAGTCCGGGCGTTCAAAGAAATAGCGTGCCACCGTGGAACAATCTCCGAGAACGTGGCCGCGGATTTTGACGAAAACGCAAGCGGCCCGGCGCCGCGAGAAGTGCATCCAATTGACTTAAGCGTGGCCACGCTTCACGAACACATAGGCTTCTTTTGCTAGTTCCAGCCAGTCGGGCCCGCCTTCCGCAACCACGACCCACTCCTTCATGAGACGTCCATGGCCGGGATCGAAATTCTTGCTCGCTCCATCTTTCACAAGGGCATCGACGCGGGCCTTGGGAAGTTTGGTGACGAACTGTTTTCGGCCAAACATCGCGAATATCTTCCCGTTCACCTTCAAGCCGTAGGAAGACATCATCTTGGCTCTGGTTACGTCCCGGTACTGCGAAGGCGTCGAGCACGGGCCGGAAACGAGGATCAATCTCGGCAGCCGTTGGGCGGTGTTTGGTTGTCTTCCTTGCCATGGGCCATCCTCCTCGCCATCGCCGCAAGTGTAACAGTCGAGATCGAGTCCTTTTCGACTGACGAATTGAGGTACAGCTTTGAGTTCGAATGGACATGCAGACGCCGACGCCGCGAATTCCCTGGAGAGCGGCCTCATTTCAGGTTCGGCCGCCGCGGCGCTCGTAACAAGTCCCGAGGAGATCAAGCGCCTGGTTCGGGAACTTGAGCTTCCGTTCGAAGCGACATCCATCGATTGGAGAGTCACCAACACGAACCATCTCTGGCATCCGTCTCATTTCAGGAATCTACTTCGCGGATCTCACGATTTGAGCTGTGCTAATTGCTTGTTCGCGTCGGCACTCTGGCACGTACAAGATCTGGTCGATCTCTTTCAAGAAGTCCTAAGGTTTGGCGACAAGAACGGGGTGTCCGATATTCCGAGAGTTTATATCACCTTGGGATGGGGACTCGGCACGGGAAAGCGGCTGGGCGAAGAATGCAAGATGCCGGCTCTGGGCGCGAGTATCGCTGGCATCGAATCAAGCGCCAAGCCTGCTGTTGTCGCGTTTCCTGATCTGCCATCGCGGCGCGCAGCATTGTCCATCCCCAGAATCGACCCTACCTAGATAAATCGGTCTCACTCCTAAGACCGTACCTGACTCGGACGGATTAAAAGCCGAAGC
>Ga0209168_10003603_pt1 | contig 10575 bp, 9 predicted proteins | sample Coa_R1_FD_187156 | JGI IMG/M metagenome (GOLD analysis project Ga0209168, IMG submission 187156) | Surface soil microbial communities from Centralia Pennsylvania, which are recovering from an underground coalmine fire - Coalmine... | ecosystem: Environmental > Terrestrial > Soil > Unclassified ... | reverse complement strand
GGCCGGGAAGGCGCGGAAATTCAATTCGGACGGATGGCTTCGGGGGCCGGGCGGGGGACCATGCGGGCCGTGCCGCTGCCCGTCGTCGACACCCCTGTCGCGCAGCAGAAATTCGTGCGCCTGCCCCAGGAGGCCGGCCGAGCTCTTCTCAAGGTCCGAATCGACCGCGCCAAGCAGAACGCGATCGATCGTGACCTGGACAATGCCGCCGAGGATCGCAAGCAGCACCGCGACCGCCGCTATGTTCCAGATCATGAGGCGCGATCGCACCGATTGCGCCTTAATCCGCAAGGGAGCTTTCAACTTGCGAGCTCTTCCATGGGCCTGCTTACGCGATAGCCGAAGCCTCGCACCGTCTGGATGAGCTTCACGTCGAACGCGGCGTCGACCTTCTTGCGAAGCTGGCCGACGCAGACGTCCACCACGTTCGAGTAGCTCTCCTCGTCCTGCCAGACACGCTCCTGGATCGTGTCCCGGGATAGGATTACACCCTCCTGCGCAGCAAGCGCCTCCAGCAGGAGATACTCCTTATAGGTGAGATGGATTTCGCGGCCGGCCCGCGAAACGCGGCGCGTCCGCGTGTCGATCTCCAGGTCGGCGACCCGGATGGTGCGCGTCCGGTTTACGCGCTCGCGGCGGATCAGGGCGTGCACCCGCGCCAAGAACTCGCCGATATCGAATGGCTTCGGCAGATAGTCGTCGGCGCCGGTCTCGAGTCCCTTGATACGATCGCCGATCGACCCGCGAGCGGTGAGCATCAGGATCAACACGGTGCGGCGGCGCGCCCGGAGCTCTTCACATATTCGCAGTCCGTCGATGCCCGGCAGCATCAAGTCCATCACGAGCAGCCCGAAATCCCCGTTCAGCGCCCGCTGCAGGCCAGAAACGCCGTCGGTCGCGATCTCGACGTCGTGGTGCGCCTGCTCCAGACCGCGCTTCAGCCCCTTCGCCAGGGCTGCCTCGTCCTCGATGATCAGTACTCGCATCGCAACTCCTCCGACATTATGCTTCGCCCACAATCCGCGACTGCCTTCGGCGCGGCAACGGGGCGATCGTCTTACGAATACGCACCGCACGGGAATTCGGGCTACGTCCCGCGCATTCCGCTGCCTACAAGGTAGCCCGGGCAGATGAGAATTAGATGAAGGAACGCCCTATCAGCCTGCCACGTCCTAATTTTTCGGGGCCCTCATGTTGTCCTAATGTTTGCGGGATACCGTGAAGCGCGAAGATCGGGAACAGGGAGCGTGGCGAATGGCAGCAGGTTTCGGGGGATGGAAACGATTGGCGGCGGGTGCGCTCACAGGCGCCCTGTTCGTCTGCGGCGCCGGCGCGGCCTTCGAGCGCGGGCTCCAGGCCCAGTCCGCGGATACCAGGATACTGCGGCGAAGCGAGGCGCTCTATAACACGCTAGTCCGGGTTCACGGTCCGATCCACCAGGCCGAGACACAGTTCGACATTCGGCGCGCCGACGGCGACCTGGTGTCGCAGGCGCAGATCGAAATCGGACCGGGGGGCGACGGCAAGGACACGGTTTTCAACTGGAACCGACGGACCGGCGACCTGATTCGCCTTCGCATGCCCCCGATTGGGCAGCTGGATCTCCGCACCGGTGTTCTTGACAAGGACCAGGCGGCGCGTGTCGGCGAGCGGTGGCTCCGAATTCTTGGAGTCGCCGGGCGCTCCGCGGAGTGGAGGCTGGCGAGCGACCCCGCGCACGACGACCACTGCCGCTACACGGTCACCTGGATATCTGGTACGCTGCGCGTTCGCCTTATCGAGGACGACCGGGACGGCGACCTCCTCCAGGCCGACATCACACCCCGCTCCTTCGCTCCTTAGTGCCGCGCTTCGGGCCGTCGGCCTGCAACATTCTCATCGGGAATCTGCGCGGACCTTCCGATAGAAGAGTATGCACTGCCCGGAACATATTCGAGCCCGACCGCCGGCACGCGTCCCCACGGGAGGCCGCCGGAGATGCAAGCCGCCGATTCGGCCTCGCCCAGCCGCCTGCGCGTCGGTGCAGCTTCCATCAATCAACGGGAACGACGTTCCAAGCGATTGCCACGAGACCTCCGACGGCCTCGACCCCGCCGACTGGGAAGAGGTTCGGCGCGCGTTTCACGAGGCGGTCGATGCGTGTCTGGACCATATGGCGCGCGTACGCGAGCGGCCCGTCTGGCAGCCGACGCCCGACGCTGTCAAAGCCGGCCTGCGCGAAACCGTCCCCTCCGGCGGCCAGCCGCTCAATGCCCTTCTAGCTGAGTTTGAGCGCACGATGCTGCCTTACGCCACCGGCAACACGCATCCCCGCTTCTTCGGATGGGTACACGGCAGCGGCAGCGTCGCAGGCGTCCTGGGCGAGATGCTTGCCGCGTTCATGAACTGCAACGCCGGCGGGCGCGACCACATCGCCGCCTACGTCGAGCGGCAGGTGGTGGACTGGTGCAAGGAGATCTACGGCTTTCCGGCCTCCAGCAGCGGACTTCTGACGAGCGGCACGTCGATGGGCACTCTCATAGCGGCAGCCGTCGCCCGAGGCGCAGCCGCGCCGGACGTTCGCGCGGCGGGGCTTGCGGGACTGCGGCGCCGGCTGGTCGGTTACGCCTCGGCGGAGGCGCATTGCAGCGTCGCCAAGGCATTCGAGACGCTCGGCCTGGGTAGCGAGTCGCTGCGCGTCGTGCCGGTGGATGCGGCCCTTCGCATGGAAACCACGGAACTGGAGCGAATGATCGCCGCGGACCGCGCCGACGGACTCCAGCCCTTCATGGTAACCGCGACGGTGGGCACGGTGAATACGGGCGCAATCGACGATCTGGAGGCGATCGCGGAAGCCTGCCGGCGCGAATCGCTCTGGATGCACGTGGATGGGGCGTTCGGCGGGCTGGCGATCCTCGCGCCGGAGTTTCGGGACCGTCTGGCGGCCATCGCGCGCGCCGATTCGATCGCCTTCGACTTCCACAAGTGGCTGCACGTGCCGTACGACGCCGGCTGCGTGCTCGTACGGGACGAGGCGACGCACCGCGCGGCGTTTTCGGCGCGGCGCGAGTACCTCGCGCCGCTGCAACAGGGCCTGGCCGGAGGCGGTCCGTGGGCCTGCGAATACGGTCCGGAGCTTTCGCGCGGCTTCCGAGCGCTCAAGGTCTGGTTCACGATCAAGGCGTACGGCATCGATCGGCTGGCCTCGTCGATCGCTCGCAACTGCGACCAGGCCGCCTACCTCGCCAGCATCGTCCGCCGCAGCACCTGGATCGAGCTGCTGGCCGACGTCACACTGAACATCTGCTGCTTCCGCTTTCGCGCTCCGCGGCACTCCGAAGCCGAACTGGACGCGCTGAATGCCGAGATCGTCACGCAGCTGCAGCTTCGCGGAATCGCGGCGCCGTCGACGACGCGTGTCGGCGGCAAGGTCGCGATCCGGGTCGCACTGACGAATCACCGGACGCGGATTGAGGACTTGGACCTGCTCGTCGCGCAGACGGTCTGCATCGGCAAGGAACTGATTTGCGAATGACGCCGTTCGCACCCCGATTGCTTACGGCGCGCCAGTGGGACAGTGCCGCGAAGGAAAGGAATTGACCGTAGGATGACTCTGCCCGCTCTGAACAGCGCGTCCGCCGCCGCAGCGACCTTCCGCCGGCCGCCGGTCACTGCGCCCGAGCCTGCCACGATACCGGCGGTGATCGGGCTGGCGAAGCTGGCGACGATGAAGTTCCGCGGACAGGACATCATGCCGACGTACCGGCTTCTCGCCTCCCGGCTGGAGCGGGACCAGTCGAACGTCGCGCCGCTGATGGACGTTGCTATCCTGGACCAGTTCCTCGGCTTCCCGCAGCGCGCGCTCACCATCCAGTCTGCGGCGCTCCAGGCCTGCCGGCTGTTCCGCGTGCCGTGCGCCAGCGGAACGCCCCGCCTGCGGCTGGTGGGGTTCTGCATGGCCGGGCCGATCAACGCCAACATACCGGTCGAGTTTCTGATCGAAGGCTCGGAGGTGGAGCTGATCCTGGTCTACGTCGTGCCCGGTCTGCCGATCCCCATGCCGCCGGACCACGACATCGCCATGGTCCTGGCCGCGGAAAGCGAGCCGGCGAGGCCCGTCTTCACCGCGCTCGAAACGGTGCTTGCGCGGTGGCCGCGGCCTGTGCTGGACCTGCCGGACAGGGTCCCGCTGCTAGGCCGGGAGAGCCTCTACAGACTGGCGGACGGTGTTGTCGGCGTGGAGATACCCGCAACGGTACGCGTGGACGCGGAGACGCTGGCCGCCATCGCGGCCGGCGAGAAGCCCATTGAGGAGGCGCTGCCGGACGGCGGATTCCCAATCATAGCGCGGCCGGTCGATTCGCACGGAGGCCAAGGGCTGGAGCGGCTGGACGACCCTGGTGCGGCACAGGCCTACCTGACGCGCTGCGCCGTGCCGGAGTACTACCTCTCGCGGTTCGTGGAGTACCGGAGCGCGGACGGGCAGTACCGGAAGTACCGGATCGCCGTGATCGACGGCGTACCCTACCCCAGCCACCTGGCGATTTCGGACCATTGGATGGTCCACTTCCTGAACGCCGGTATGACGGACAGCGAGGCGAAGAAGGCGGAAGAGGCGCGCTTCCTGGAGCGCTTCGAGGAGGAGTTCGCGGCGCGGCACGGTGCGGTGCTCCGGGAGCTTGCGGTCCGGTCCGGCCTGGAGTACTTCGGCGTGGATTGCAGCGAGACGCGCGACGGCCGCCTCCTGCTATTCGAGGCGGACACGTCGCTCATCGTCCACAACATGGATTCGCCGATCGAGTTCCCCTACAAAGACCGGCGCATGCGCCGGCTGTTCCACGCCTTCCAGGCGATGCTCTACCGGCGGGCGGGGTAGGCGGGGACCGGGCGGTGCCGCAATCATCTGAGCCGGCACGCAGGCGCATGGCCCCCGGGCGGCAGCGGGTTTCGCTCCCGGCTTACCCCTCTAGCGCGCCGGGGTAAGCCCACGATTGCGAGACGGCATTAGCAGGAATCCGTGCTGGCTGCCGTTCAGGATTCCCACTCCAACCACCATTCCTGCGTCGTTGATCGCCGTGGCGGCCTGCAGCGTCCATCCGGTGTTGGCCGGTATCAAGGCGTTAAGATCGGCCATCGCCTTGACGGTGGGATCCCAGAGGAATCCGTGGCTCACGCCGGCCGCGAAGGGCGTACCGGCAGGACCGATAAAGTTGCCGGTCTCGCCCACGATCAGCCCGGTGGCGTTGATGCCGTGCGGCAGCGTTGCGCCACCGAGTCCTACGATCTCAACCACCGTCGGCGTTGTCTGCGACAAGTCCCAGGTTACAACGTGGCCCGGCGACGCCAGGGTGCCGAAAGTTGCGACAACCTGGCTGTTGCTGCTCAACAGTACGCCTGTCACCGGAGTGCTGGTCCCGGGGAGCGTGAGCAGTGTGGCAGGCTGTCCTGCCGCCAGTCGCGGCCAGTATACGGATACGACGCTGCCGTTATCGACGCTTGTCCCGATCACGACTCCCTGGGAGCTTACTAAAGCGGGGTCCGCCACCGTGTCGCCAGGAAGCGGCGCCATGACGACGGGGGTGCTCTGGCCGGCCGGCCAGAACAGGGGGGATGTGCTGGAGAAGTCCGCGGAGTTTGCGGAGCCCACGGCCACGCCGGAATCGCTGATGTCGGCCGCGCCTCCGGTCAGCCCTGCCGGCACATTGAGCACGAAGGCTGTCGGCGCGCCGGACGTGACATTGGTAAGGATGCGACTATCCGTTGTATTTGATGTATCCCTGAATAGGACCTGATCCTGCTGGTTCACGTCGAGGAAGCCAGTGAACGCGTTGATCTCGCTCGATGTAGGAATGGGAACTGGCGCGATGGACGGTCCGGGCCCCACCGGCCATACAACCGGATTAGAGAAGTGCACAATCGCGAATGGCGGCTTCTGGAAGGTACCCAACTCCCCGGTTATCACGGATTTGCCGATGTGTCCGGGAAAGCCGGGGCCGAGGTCTATCGGCGCGGCGAACCGCTCTGTAAGCGCCGCACTGCCGCCACCGCCGCCGGTTGTTCCGCCTCCCCCGGTTGTTCCGCCTCCGCCGCCCCCGCATCCTGCCAGGAGCGCCGCGGCAAGCAGGAGCGGCAGACGCGACGCCAGGTACTCTCGCTTAATGATCGTGCCTTCATCATCGTCCCGGTGACCGCAAGGCCCTCCGCGACGAAGCACTGCTCGGTACACTCGCTTCATGGTCGTGCCTCCATCATCGTCCCTATCCTCTGTTCGACCGCTAGCGCGCGGCGGGAACCCTCGCGGCCGGCCCGGGCGCGAGGCGATATGCGGGCTTTCCGGCACTCCGACCGCTCAATGGCAGAAGGAGACATTCGGCCCCCACGCCGTTGAATGTGCCGCTCACGCGGATCACTCCGTCGTCATTGATGTCTACGGCCGCGTTCAGCACCCATCCGGAGTTGGGAGGGATCAGGTAGTTCAGGTCCTGTATCTTTCTTGAGACCGGGTCCCAGAAGAACGCGTGGATTGTGCCGACCCCGCCGAAGTCTCGCCCCTCGCCGATGTCGACGAAGGTCCCCGTATCGCCAACCACCTGTCCCGAGCTATTCATGGCCCGCGCATCCAACGTGCCGCTGATGGTACCTATGTCCACCGGCGTCGGGTTGGGCTGGTTGAGCGACCACACCACGTTATGGTCCACGCCGTCGGCCGACTGATAGTGCGCCAGGATGGTGCCCGCGTCATTGATGAATTCGGGAGTTGCCGGAATGTTCGTACCGGGAATAACGCAAGCAACAGGCGCCATCGAGGGCGACGGCCAGATGAAACCGTCCAATGCGGTGCCCTCACCAAACGCGCTGCCTATTACGATTCCCGAGGCGTTGGATCCGACCGCGAAACCGCTGGCGGTTCCGGCCGGGAGCTTCAGGAATGTAGGGGCGGTCTGGCCCGGCAGCCAGATCGTCGGAACCCCCGCCTGTGGCGGCGCCCCAACGGAGCCGGACACCACACCCGCGCTGTCGATACTCCGCAACGTGAACGAGGAACTGAGCTGGATCGTGCTGGGGGAGCTAGATGTCAGGTTAGTCCAGACCCGTCCGTCGCTGGAGACCGCCTGGTCGTGCTGGTTCACGGCGACAAAAGTCGGAGCGTTTAGGGACGCCGACGCCGGCACCAACGTTACCGGCGCAATTGCCGGGCCTGTACCTATAGGCCAGTATGCAAGCGCAAGGCCGGATCCGACGGTTACCGATGACGCGGCGATAGTCTTGCCCAGGTGGTAGATTGACGGACCGGAATCGCCCGCCAGAACGTCGAAGGTCGACTGTTGCAGCAGCACCGGCCCGGCGTAACGCGGGGTAGTTTTCGCGGTCCCCAGGGCTGCAGTCCCGGAGCCGCCCGGGCAGCCGTAGAGTACCAGGGAGAGAGGCGGAAGCAGAAGCAGCCAGCCGAAGCGAAGCGTCTTGTTGTCCATTATTCCTCCTGCACGCGTGTTGCCGCGGTGCGCCCGGCCAGGAAGTGTCGGCGATGCGGCGTCGATAGCAGGAGAACAGATCGCCGCGCGCCTCCGTCGATTGCCGGCCAACCCAGTCTTAACGTCCAATCCGGATCATAACCTCGGATGGTTTTCCCTCTTCAATGTGGCATCCGGGTATCTCACCATACCACTCTTCCATTACACCATCATTACATGACCGCGCGGTGGTCGGTTAGCTGAATCACATCCGCAACGCTCAGGAAAACCGCAGGGCAATCAAGAAGCCGGAACACAATGCGAGCACCATAAGGGACGCGCGAGATTCGTGCCGGCCAAAGGTCCTCTAAGGGGTTTATGAACCTGCTCTCGGGGGAATGTGAGGCCGAGCCGTGCCACGGAACCGCGAAGCCCGCAAGCGGAGCGGACACTTCCCACGTCAAAGCCGCGCGACAGCCCCATTTGGCGCGTCCGCCGCGTCGAAGGCGTAGCCGCCGTCGTCGCTGCCGTCACGGGCGAGCCTGCCGGCGCAGGGACTCCGGTTCGGCGCGCAGGCGGGAGTTCTCGGCTTCGGCCCGGCGCACGTCCTCCCTCTCCGCGGCTGCGAGCGCATCGACTTCGGCGAGCGTTGGGACCAGGTCGCCGCGAGCCGGGTCGAAGGGTCGAAGATAGATATAGATAAGGTTGTTCATCACGCCACCGCATAGCCGGTATGCGGGCGGACGCTCTCCGGATGGAAGGCGGGGACGATGTCGGATTTCGGAACGCCTGCGGCCTCGAAAGCGTAGCCGACACCGTCCTCGGTGCCGTCCCGCTGGATCCAGATTTTCCCGTTAATGATGTCAACATGGACAAGGTTGAAGTAGATACGCTTGTTCTCGGATTCCCAGCCCACCGTCGCCACGATATACCGGTCATTTTGCCTGTCGAAGATGGTTTCGTTCGTGATCTTGGAATTCGAGAACCGGATTCGGCCCAACGGCTCAAGCGTATCGTAAATTATGCTGCGATATCTCTCTATCTTATCCACAGGCGTATCTCCTCGACGACCGGGTCGAACACAACGAGCCGAATGGCGTTATTGCGAATGAACAATTTCCCGACGCCTTCTCGGAATACTGACTCGTATATCGCAACTCGTACCGCCAAATACAGGATGCGATCTGAATCTGTCTCCGACTGTTGCAGCGCGTACTGATAAAGAGCGTATTGCCCAAAGGCCTCCTTTAGATCTTGCACCTCGGAGAGGCCCACGAATGACTTCACCTCAACGGCGATCCGCTCAGAATCCCGCTCTGCGGTCACCAGTCGCTCGGCGCCGATGTCCACAAACAGGTCGGTTTCGTCTACGGGAACCGTAAGCGGCTCGTCGGTAATTGTCCAGCCGTCCTTGATGAGCGCTCTCACGCACACGTCATGGTAAATGTCCCGGGCTGGCATCGCTTACGGTCGGCCCGTAAACGGCTGGCCGGGCGATGCGCTTGCCGGCGGCTGGGCGGCGCCCGCCGCGCCCGTGGACGCCTGGCCGGCGCCGTTCGCGCCGGGCCTGGCGGCCGCGGCTGCCGTGCCCGCGCCGCGGGCGTCGTTGGCCGGACCGGTGGCGCTCTCGCTGGCGGCGGGCGCGTAGACGGACTGCGGCCCCTTATGGCTGCGCTTCGCCACCTTCTCCCTGGGAGTGGTCGCCCTGGTGACGTAGAGCGCCACGTCTCGCTCGATGGGCGGAGTCGCGACGGTCGGGCTCTCCTTGTCCTTCGTCACGTTCATCTCGGAGGCGTCGATGCTCTTGCCTTCGCGCGTGTCCCACCAGGTCGCGCGGTACTTGCCGGGCTGCAGGCCGGTGAGCACGATGCGCCCGGAGGCGGGCGTCAGGTGCGCGTCCTTGGGCGCGTCCCACTGCGAGCGATGGTAGATCCAGGCGGCGGCGTACTCCTTGCTCATCCGGGCTCTGGCTTCGAGGGCCGGCGCGTAGTCGGAGAAGGAGAAGTCGCGGATGGCGATCCAGTCCGTGCCGGCGTTCTCGACCGCAATCGCGTGGGCGCCGGCGGGAACATCCGCCGTCAGCGAGGCCGCGCCCGCCGCGGGCGCATGGTCCTTGTCGCCGGCCGGGAAGTCGCGCTCCACGCTCTTGCCGTCCACGCTTATCTTCAGCTTGCCGCCGGCCTTGGAGACCTCGCGCACGGTGACGGCGAACTTGCCGGGCTGGGCATAGCTCACCTGGAACGTGAGCGGCTTCGGCATCATGTCGCGATGGTTCGCGCCCTGAAGGTAGGCCGGATACCTGTCCATACCCGGAGGCGTGCCCGTCTCGCCCACGACGAACTCGCTCTGCGTGGCCGCCGCGAAGCCGCCGCCCGGCCCGAATCGGAGGTCGGCCTTCTGCGATGTGCGGACCGGAAGCGTGACCGATACCAGGTTCTTCTGCGCGGCGAGCCCGGAGGCGGTCATGAACGCGGTCGCGGCCTTGAAGTGCGAATAGAGATTGTTCCGCTCGACGCTGTCCCAGTCCCAATACTGGGCCGCGCCGCCGTCGCCGCGCATGATGCTCGCCCAGAGGCCGCCGTGCAGCGCCGTGCCCTCCGAGTCCTTGAGGCCGGAGGCGCCGAACTCGCCCACGAACCAGGGCTTGTCGATCTTCTTGCCCTTTGGCGCCTCGGCCGAGCCCAGCGCGGTAATCACGTCGGAGGGATAGGCGTGCGTCTGCAGATAGTCGACCGTTTCCCAGATCGGACTTTCCGGCGCTATGGAGGGCGCGCTGCTGGTGGTCAGCAGGTGGCGATACCCGTCGTACTGGCGCAGGAAGAGGGCCATCTCGCGGTGCCAGAGCGCGATGTCGTCCCACATCTTGCCCTTGCCCGCGTCCGTCCCTTCGACCTCGTTGAACAGCTCGAACGCCATGATGTTGGGCGAATAGCCCCAGCGCGCCAGGATGTAGTAGAGCTTGCGCTTCGTAAGCGCGCGCGCCTCCGGGTTGATGAAGAAGCTCTCCGGGCTCTGCAGGAAACCGCCGTTCTTGGCGTTATACGGATTGTCCTCCCAGTTGGGATTCACATTGCCGGAGTACTTGTAACCGTCTTTGCTGGAGTACTGGCCGTGGTGCTGGATCACCATCTGGAAATAGATATTG
>Ga0209168_10003602_pt1 | contig 10578 bp, 9 predicted proteins | sample Coa_R1_FD_187156 | JGI IMG/M metagenome (GOLD analysis project Ga0209168, IMG submission 187156) | Surface soil microbial communities from Centralia Pennsylvania, which are recovering from an underground coalmine fire - Coalmine... | ecosystem: Environmental > Terrestrial > Soil > Unclassified ... | reverse complement strand
TGAAAGCTTAACTTTGCCGGTGCAAAGCACAAAAACGCCACGTGGCTGCTGGCCCTCGATGAACAACATCGCAGACTTCGGATATACCGCGGTGGATTTGATCTCGTTTAGTTTCTGAAGGGCGGGCATCGACAAATTGCAGAAAAGATGCTCCTCCCGCACCGGGCAGGTGAGACAGTTGTCGAGAATGGTGAGGCCGTAAGGAGCCCGCATACCCCGTCCGCTACGCCAATTCTACACCCACCGTGTGATTGGAATCACGAGAAACCGTGACTGCGCACATCGTACGCCCAGCCTTACTCGGGTGAGAATCGCCTTGAAACATAAAGGTAAACGCAGGAGGGCGCCATGCCAACACTCATTGAGATTGATCACCACCAAGTCCTGAAGCCGAGGAGCACGATAAAACCGGATCTTGTGCTGATCAAGAAAATGCCGCCGAGTTTGCCAGAGCCGGGACCCGAACGGCGTCTTTTTTTGGACAGTTTGCTGGAATCCGGGCCATTGGAACATAGACGCCGTGGTCTGGCGACCACATTCTCGTTCGCATTTCAATGCGTAGTCATCGGAGTATTACTAATTCTTCCCCTGATGTTTACGGAGGCATTGCCCACTCAACAGTTACTCACGATGTTGGTGACGGCGCCGCCGCCTCCGCCGCCTCCACCGCCGGCTGTCGCGCAAGTGGTGAAGATGGCGCAAACCGACGTTTTGAACACAGGCCAACTTCGCACCCCTTCCAGAATTCCACGAAATGTCGAGATGATTCGAGAAGAAGAGTCGCCTCCTCCGGCAGTGTCGGGAGGAGTAATTGGAGGAATTCCGGGTGGGATTCCCGGCGGCCAGCTGGGGGGAGTTATCGGGGGAATCATCAGTTCCTCGGCCAGTTCTACTCCCTTCATTCCGAAGCTCGAGCCGGTGAAGCGGATTCGCATTTCACAAGGCGTGACCCAGGGAATGGTGATCAGCAAGATCGAGCCGATCTATCCGAAGCTCGCGCTAAGCGCGCGAGTCACCGGCGTGGTTCTGGTGAAAGCAGTCATTAGCAGAGAGGGCACGATCACTGAGATCCAGGTGGTCAAGGGACATCCCATACTGGTGCCGGCCGCCGTTGAAGCTGTCAAACAATGGCGTTATCGACCTTATCTGCTGAATGGTGCGCCGGTCGAGGTGGAAACGTACATAACAGTCACATTCCAGATTTCTAGTTAAGTTCGGCACGAGTACTGAAGTAGTTGTGACGTCGCAAAGGAGATTGATTATGGAAAACGAACACACGTATCGAGTAGTGGCCTGGTGGGCTTCGGGGAAGACGGGGTTGGTAAAATCTGATTCTGCGCCGAACGCAATTCATTTCACCACGCCCCCACAATTTGGTGGTATGGAAGGCCGATGGTCGCCGGAGGACCTGCTGCTCAGCGCAGTGGCCAGTTGCTTCACCAGTACATTCCACGCTCTCGCGGAGCACTCTAGTTTTCATTTCACCGACCTTGAAGTCGAAGTTCAAGGGTGTGTTAATAAGTCCGAGTCGGGCTATATGTTCAGCGAAATTGTGATTCGACCCACGGTCAAGATTTCCAGCGACGAAGATCGTATGCGTGCCGAGCGCTTGATGGAAAAAGCCAAACGGCTTTGCCTGGTTTCGCGTGCGCTTGCTGTATCCCAAACATTCGAGCCCCGCGTGCAGGCACTCTCTTCGAGGGTTGAAATGGCTGAACCTTCAACCGTGAGATGAGCGAGAGTAAGCTATGTCAGCGCGACTGCTACTGATGCAAAATGAATGTCTCAACGACGGAGCGTCGGCCTCTTCGGTGACGACCGATTGGTGGACGATGCGCGACGGGACCCAGGTCGTGATTCGGCCTATTCGGCCGGAAGACGAGCCTCTCATGATTGCTTTTCACGAGGGACTCTCCGGCCGCTCGGTCTATATGCGGTATTTTGAATCCTTGAGTTTCAAAGCTCGGACAGCGCACGAACGGTTGTCGCGAATATGTTTTGCTGACCCGCAGCAGGAGACAGTTCTGGTTGCCGCTCACACCGATCCAAGTACAGGTTTGCAGCGCATATTGGCAGTGGGCCGGCTCAATAAACTGTCGGACGGCAAGACCGCGGAGATCGCTGCCTTGGTCTCTGACGACTACCAAGGGCGGGGCTTGGGCACGGAGTTGTTGAAGCGCCTGCTGCAGGCGGCACCAAGCCAGGGTATTCATCGAATCATCGCCGAGATGCTGCGCGACAACATTCTCATGCAAAGTATTGCGAAGAAGCTGGGATTCCGTTTATATCAGCTGAAAGATCCGCGTAGTGTTCGAGCGGCAATGGATCTATAAGCTCCCGCCAAAAAGCCTTCGCGGTTGTTCAATCCTCTGAAAACAATATGCCGAAAGTGTGATCAGACGCACACCGCCAAGTGACGCCGGGTGCGGACATGGCACTCGTGATACTCCACACTCTTAGACGTATTGAAAGGCTTTCCCATGGAACCCAAGTTCAAGACGTTCGACGCCAATGAGGCGGTCGCCAAAGTTGCGTATGGCCTGAGCGAAGTGATTGCCATCTATCCCATCACACCGTCTTCGCCCATGGGCGAATGGGCCGATCAGTGGGCCTCGGAACAGCTACCCAATATTTGGGGTACGGTGCCTCAGGTAGTCGAAATGCAGAGTGAAGGCGGCGCCGCCGGTGCAGTTCATGGAGCACTACAAACCGGAGCGCTGGCCACGACCTTCACCGCTTCTCAGGGCCTGCTCTTGATGGTTCCGAACATGAATAAAATCGCCGGCGAACTTACCCCAGCGGTTTTTCATGTGACGGCGCGCACCATCGCTGCGCATGCGCTTTCAATTTTTGGCGATCACTCGGACGTGATGGCCTGCAGGACTACGGGATTCGCGATGCTGTGCTCCAATTCCGTCCAGGAAGCGATGGACATGGCGCTGATTGCGCATACAGCCACCCTCGAATCCCGTATTCCCTTTCTTCACTTTTTTGACGGCTTCCGCACTTCGCACGAAGTAAACAAAATTGAAATGCTTGGAGACGAGGATCTCCGGGCCATGGTCAGCCTTGATCGCGTGCTGGAACACCGGCAACGGGCGCTTTCCCCCGATCACCCAGTTCTTCGCGGCACAGCTCAAAATCCCGATGTTTTCTTCCAGGGCCGCGAGGCTGCGAATCCTTACTACTCCGCCTGCGTCGAAAAAGTACAGGCGGCCATGGACAAGTTTGCGCGGATCACTGGACGGACTTATCACCTGTTCGACTATGTGGGCGATCCCAGTGCTGAACGCGTGATCGTAATGATGGGATCGGGCGCTGAAGCCGCGGAAGAAACGGTGCAGTACTTAAATGCACACGGAGAAAAAGTTGGATTGCTCAAAGTGCATCTGTACCGGCCTTTCTCGGTAAAGGACTTCCTCGAAGCGCTCCCGATGACTGTGAAGAAGATTGCAGTGCTCGATCGTACAAAAGAGTCTGGCTCCACGGGTGAACCCCTGTATCTGGATGCGGTGAATGCTCTGTACGAAAGCACCAACCATGTAGTCCCGGACATCCACGGACTGGGGAAGGGCGTAGACGCCCGCCACTACACCGCAATCGTTGGCGGTCGCTACGGTCTCTCGTCTAAAGAATTCACTCCCGCGATGGTCAAAGCGGTTTACGAGAACCTTGCGTCCGATCAGCCAAAGAATCACTTCACAGTTGGCATTCATGACGACGTAAGCCACACCAGCCTCGATTACGATCCTGAATTTTCCGTCGAGCCAGACAATGTTGTGCGCGCGATGTTCTACGGTCTGGGCGCCGATGGCACGGTTGGCGCTAATAAAAATTCAATCAAAATCATCGGCGAGAACACCGACAATTACGCCCAAGGCTATTTCGTTTACGATTCGAAAAAATCCGGCGCAACGACGGTTTCTCACCTGCGCTTTGGGCGTCAGCCGATTCACTCAACCTATTTGATCTCGAAAGCGAACTTCGTCGCTTGCCATCAATGGATATTCCTTGAGCGCTATGACATGCTCGAGCCGCTCGTACCGGGCGGGGTCTTCCTGCTGAATAGCCCATTCGCAGCCGATGAGGTCTGGAATCACCTTCCCAGGCGCATGCAGGAACAACTGATCACGAAGAAAGCCAAGTTTTACGTAATCGATGCCTATAAAGTCGCGCGCGAAACCGGCATGGGATCACGCATGAATACCATCATGCAAGTATGCTTCTTTGCCATTTCGCAAGTGTTGCCGCGTGAGCAGGCGATAGAGGCCATTCGCAAGTCGATCCGCCTCACTTACGGCAAGAAGGGTGAAGAAGTCGTCGAGAAGAATCTGCACGCCGTAGATGAAACCCTGAGCTGCCTCTTTGAGGTGACCATCCCAGAGAAGGCAAGTAGTCAGATAGAAATTCCGCCACCGTTTTCCCCGGAGGCGAACAAGTATGAGCGCGATGTGCTCGGCTCCATATATGCTGGCCACGGCGACTTGATTCCCGTGAGCGCTTTCCCCGCCGACGGCACTTATCCGACCGGTACCTCCAAATGGGAGAAGCGTAACATCGCGCTCGAAATTCCTGCATGGGACGCGAAAACCTGTATCCAGTGTGGCAAGTGCGCCATGGTCTGCCCCCACGCGGTCATGCGAATCAAGGTGTACGAATCTGAGCTCCTGGCCAATGCGCCTGCGAGTTTCAAGGCCACAGATGCCAGCGACAGAGAATGGCATGGGATGAAATACACCATTCAGGTTGCGCCGGAAGATTGCACCGGCTGCGGCATTTGCGTAGATATTTGCCCCGCCAAAAATAAGAAAGAACCGCATCTGAAGGCGATCAATATGGCGTCGCAACCTGCGCTGCGCGCGACCGAACGTGAGAACTGGGAATTTTTCTTGCATATCCCTGAGCTCGACCGGCGAAAAATAAAATCCTCAACCATCTGGCAGCAACAGATTCAGGAGCCGCTGTTTGCATTCTCTGGAGCCTGTGCGGGTTGTGGTGAGACGCCGTATCTCAAGCTGGTATCACAACTATTTGGCGATCGCGCTGTAATTGCAAATGCCACCGGCTGCTCATCTATTTACGGTGGGAATCTGCCCACAACACCGTGGGCAAAAAATGCGGAAGGGCGCGGGCCTGCATGGGCGAATTCGTTGTTCGAAGATAATGCCGAGTTCGGCCTGGGATTTCGCGTCTCCATTGATAAGCAGACTGAATTCGCACGCGAGCTGGTGAAACGTGTCACGCCGACGATCGGTGACAACCTCGCGGCGTCACTGCTTACGGCCGTGCAGAAAGACGAATCGGACATTTATTTGCAGCGCGAGCGCGTGGCTTTATTGAAGAAGCGGCTGCAGAAGAATGATTCAGTCGAGGCTCGTCAACTGCTTGCTATCGCCGACCTTCTGGTAAAGAAGAGCGTGTGGATCGTTGGCGGTGACGGCTGGGCGTACGACATCGGCTACGGCGGCCTGGATCACGTCCTGGCCAGTGGCCGCAATGTAAACATTCTGGTGCTAGATACCGAAATGTATTCGAATACTGGAGGACAAGCCTCCAAATCAACGCCTCGTGGTGCGGTAGCCAAGTTTGCTGCCAGCGGCAAATCAGCGCCCAAGAAAGATCTCGGCCTGATGGCCATGACCTATGGCAATGTTTATGTCGCCAGTGTGGCCATGGGCGGAAAAGACGAGCACACACTTAAAGCTTTTCTTGAGGCTGAGGCGTATGGCGGTCCGAGTCTGATCATTGCCTATTCGCACTGCCTGGCGCATGGGATCAACGCGTCTGCCGCAATGTCAGATCAGAAGATGGCGGTCGAATCTGGACAGTGGCTGCTATACCGCTATAATCCCAAGCGCGCAGTCATCGGTGAAAATCCACTGCTGCTCGATTCGCGAACGGCGAGTCGCAAGGTAAGCGAGTTCCTCGAACAGGAGACGCGGTTCAAGATGCTGACCCAGAGCAACCCTGAAAGCGCGAAGCACCTTTGGGCCGAGGCGCAGCGTGACGCGGACGCGCGATTTGCTCTCTACGACTACCTCGCGCATAGAAAATGTGAAGCCCATCCGCAGGAAGCCACAAAATAGATGTGGACTGAAATTACTGAAGACCTTCGATTTGTGATTACAATCACACGCCTCTGTGGTGCTCATCATCGCCGCATTTTTCGAGTTCACCGACACTAGAACCAGCAACAGGAGATCGCCATGATGACTCTTTATCGCCTGGTCCGCCTTATCGAAAATCACTCCACTGAACTTGCCGCTTGCCTGCTAACTCGCGTGCAGAATTCCGAAGCCACTCTTGAGTATGAACGAGTTCCGGCTGAGGACTTGAAAGGTCGCGTGCACGAAATCTATCGTCACCTGGGCGACTGGCTTATGACCAAAGATGAATTTGACCTCGAACAACGATACCTACGCATCGGCGCCTGCCGGGCGAAGCAAAATGTGCCCTTTAGTCAGGTAGCGTGGGCGATTGTTCTGACGAAGGACAATCTATGGGAGTTCCTCAAAACGCAGTCTGAAGTTCAGCGCCCGATCGAAGCTTTTGGCGAGCTTGAAATGCTGCAACTGCTAGACCACTTTTTCGATCGCGCCATTTACTATGCAGCGATCGGACACGAGAAGGCTCGCACCGAGATGGAAATTGAAGCTGCCAGAGCTACTGCGTAGGAGAGAAACCGTGACCTGGGAATCTGATTATTCTCGGAAACTTCGCACCGCCGACGAGGCTTTGCGGTTAGTCGAATCAGGAATGCGGGTCTATATCCAACCGGGATGTGCGGAGCCGGAGACACTGGTTGAGGCGCTGATGCGCCGCGGCCCCGAAGTTCGCAACGTGGAAATTGTTCACATGATGACCATGGGAGCCGCTCCCTACGTTGCCCCAGAGATGGCTGGACACTTCCGCCACAATGCTGTCTTTATCGGCGCCAACGTTCGCGAGGCCATCAACGACGGCCGTGCCGACTACACTCCGATTTATCTCAGCGAAATCGAGGAGCTCTTTGAAACCGGCGCGATGCCGATTGATGTTGCTCTGGTGGAAGTTTCGCCGCCGGATTCCCACGGCTTTTGCAGTTTTGGCGTAGGCGTGGATACCACGCTGACCGCCGCTAAGTGTGCCCGATACGTGGTCGCGCAAATCAATAACTATATGCCAAGAACTTACGGCGATAGTTTCATTCATGTAAGTGACATAGATGCGGTGGTGGAATCGTCACGGCCGCTATGCGAACTCAAGAAGCCAGTAGTCACTGACATGCACGTAGCAATCGCGCGCCACGTAGCGGGCCTCATTGAAGACGGGGCGGTACTGCAGACCGGGATCGGCGGAATTCCTGATGCGGTTCTGCCGTTCCTCATCGACCGTAAAGACCTGGGGATTCACAGCGAACTGGTGTCCGAAGGCGTGATTCCACTGATCGAGGGTGGCGTGCTTACCGGAGCACGGAAGAACTTCAAGCCGGGAAAAATCATAGTGGGCTTTGCTCTGGGAACCAAGAAACTGTTCGAATTTGTGGACAACAATCCGATTTTCGAGTTTCGGCCAACCGCTTACACTAACGACCCGGAGCGCATTGCCTGCAATGACAACATGGTCGCGATCAACTCTGCGTTGCAGGTTGACTTGACCGGCCAGGTCTGCTCCGATTCAATCGGCAACCAGTTTTACAGTGGCATAGGCGGACAAGTGGACTTCCTACGCGGAGCATCGCGCTCTAAAGGCGGCAAGCCCATCATCGCCATCTCCTCTACAGCCAAAGGTGGCACGATCTCTCGCATCGTTCCCATGCTCAGCCCAGGAGCCGGCGTGGTCACATCCCGCGGCCTGGTGCGCTATGTAGTCACTGAACATGGCGTGGCTTATCTGCACGGCAAGTCAATTCGTGATAGAGCGAAAGCCCTGATAGAGATTGCAGATCCGAAGTTCAGGAACGAACTCTACGATTACTGCGAAAGGACTAAATGGCTGCAGCGTCCACAGCCTTTGTCATCCGACTTCACAGATTCGATTCCGATCGCGGACCATGCAATCAAGTCCATCAAATGATTGCGCAGAGAAAGAGCGCAGCGTCGTGAAGAATCCAGCTAATTCCGAAGCCATGATTTGCGAAAAACTGGTGAAATTTGGCTATGCGCGAGACAGGCATATAAGGTTGTACGGCGAGGAGTTTCACTTATTGTCGAATGCATTTCCCGATGGCGACGGTTTTGCCATCGAAGGTATAACTCGTACTTCTGGCAAGCCACGGCGCATGCGAGTTCCACTCTCTGTTGTGCAAATGCTGAGACACCAAGTCGCATTGCGTGAAGATTCCGAGATTGCGGCGTAGAATCTGTGCTAACCTGCACGCTGTTTCGTCTGCAAACTCTCGAATTTATGGTTTGAAGAGGATTTCTCTTGTGTGCCTAGCTATTCCAGGTAAGGTTCTGCAAGCTGAAGAACAGAACGGACTGCGAGTTGGACGCGTGCAGTTCGGAGGGATTATTCGTTCTGTCCGCCTGGATTTTGTTCCCGAAGCTGTAGTGGGCGATTATGTGATGGTCCACGTCGGTTTTGCCATCAGCCAGGTGGACGAAGCTGAGGCTGATCGCACCTATGAAATGCTGCGCGAGATGGGCGCATTGGAGGGGGAACTGCCGCCAAACGATGAAGGCATGACTCAATGAAGTATCTCGATGAATATCGTGATAGCCGAATTGCCCGCGCGCTTGCGTGGGAGATTGCGTCGGTTGCGACGAAACCCTGGGTGCTGATGGAAATTTGTGGCGGCCAAACCCACACCATCATGCGGTACGGCTTGGACGAACTACTTCCATCCACAATCGAACTCGTACACGGCCCGGGGTGTCCGGTCTGCGTCACGCCACTGGAAACAATTGACAAGGCCATCGCGCTGGCCTTGCGCCCTGATGTAACCCTAGTGTCATACGGCGACATGCTGCGCGTGCCTGGGTCGAATTCGGATTTGTTGCGCGCGAAAGCCCAGGGCGGGGATGTCCGGATCGCATATTCGCCGGTCGAGGCATTGAAGATTGCGCATGCAAACCCCAACCGCAGAGTAGTTTTTCTTGCCATCGGCTTTGAAACGACTGCTCCAGCCAATGCCATGGCAGCACATCAGGCCAAGCGGGAGGGCCTGACCAATTTCTCAATGTTGGTTTCTCACGTTCTGGTGCCGCCCGCGATTCGGGCGTTGCTGGCGACACGCGAGAACCGCGTACAAGGATTCATTGCGCCTGGGCATGTCTGCACGATTATGGGTTATCAGCAGTATGAAGCCCTGGTTCGCGATTTCGCTATTCCTATTGTGGTTGGTGGCTTCGAGCCGGTCGACTTGCTCGAAGCCATTCTCATGCTGGTAAAGCAACTGGAGCGTGGCGACGGCTGTGTCGAGAACCAATACGTTCGCTCGGTGACTTACAAAGGCAACTTTCCGGCCCAGCAGATTTTGAAAGATGTGTTCGAGATTACGGATCAGAAGTGGCGTGGCATCGGAAGCATTCCAGATAGCGGCTTGCGGTTTCGTCCTGAGTATGCCGCTTATGATGCGAATGAAATCTTCGATCTGGAAGTGATCACGGCCGACGAGCCTACCGAGTGCATCAGTGCGCAGGTCCTGCAGGGACTAAAGAAACCGACTGACTGCTCTGCGTTTGCGATTCGTTGCACGCCTGAAAATCCGTTGGGTGCACCCATGGTCTCGGCGGAAGGAGCCTGCGCTGCGTACTACCATTACCGAAGGCACGCCGTGGCAAGCTGAGAGTTATGCCGAATGGGATAAAGACCATCACGGAAGCCACATGCCCAGTTCCTTTGTCCGCACGCGACACAATCCTGCTGGGACATGGCAGCGGAGGCAAGCTCAGCGCAGAGCTTCTACGTGATGTCTTCTTGCCGACGTTCCAGAATGCAGAGTTGTCACGGCTCAACGATCAGGCAATGGTCAGTGTCAACGGCGTCCGCATTGCCGTGACTACAGATTCATTTGTGGTGAAGCCGTTGTTCTTTCCGGGAGGTGACATCGGCTCACTGGCAGTGTATGGCACAGTTAATGATCTCGCCATGGGGGGCGCTCAACCTTTATTTATCACTGTGGCCTTGATTATCGAAGAAGGCCTTTCTATGGATGTCTTGCGCCGGGTGGTCAGTTCTTTACAGCGCGCCGCTACGAATGCCGGGGTGCAGGTAATCACCGGAGATACCAAGGTGGTTGAAAAAGGCAAGGGCGACGGCATCTTTATTAATACGACTGGAATTGGGCTGGCGCCTCATGGTGTTGTCCTCTCCGCGGATCGTGCGCGTCCGGGCGATGTCGTGCTTTTGAGCGGGCCGATCGGTGAACACGGCATCGCAATACTGGCGCAGCGTGAGGGTCTGGAATTTGAAAGCAAGATCGAAAGTGATAGCGCCGCGCTGCATACGTTGACGGCGGACATGCTGAAGGCGAGTTCGGAGATCCGGTGCATGCGCGATCCCACACGCGGTGGGTTATCGAGTGCGCTGAATGAAATCGCCACTCAGTCGAACGTTGGAATTGAGTTGGAAGAAAGCTCGATCCCGGTGCGAGAG
>Ga0209168_10003598_pt1 | contig 10585 bp, 8 predicted proteins | sample Coa_R1_FD_187156 | JGI IMG/M metagenome (GOLD analysis project Ga0209168, IMG submission 187156) | Surface soil microbial communities from Centralia Pennsylvania, which are recovering from an underground coalmine fire - Coalmine... | ecosystem: Environmental > Terrestrial > Soil > Unclassified ... | reverse complement strand
CCTGCTCGATGGAAGTAAGGTCGATCTCATTCGCATGAGGTTATCGCTAACTGTAGTGAACTGCGCAAAGAAGCACATCGCTTCTATTGTTGACATCGATAACTTTACCGATTACTTTCCCCCAAGTACAGACATGAGAGCGCTTGTGCTTCGCAAACCGGGCCAGGCTGATCTGGAGACCGTCGCTGATCCAGAGCTCACCGATACCAACGTGTTGCTCAAGGTCCGCTTTGTGGGATTCTGTGGCAGCGATCTGAATTCGTACCGTGGACTGAATCCGCTCGTCACGTATCCCCGGATTCTGGGCCATGAAATATCGGCCACCGTCGTTGAAGACGTCGGACTCGAATCCGTATTATCAGCGGGCACGAACGTAGCGGTCTCTCCATACACGAGTTGCGGGGAATGCTCTTCCTGTCTCCGCGGACGTCAGAACGCTTGCCAGTTCAATCAGACTCTCGGTGTGCAAAGGGATGGCGCACTCACCGAATTCATTGTGATGCCGCAAGAGAAACTGTACCCCGCTAAGTTGGGGTTGAAAGAATTGTGCTTGGTGGAACCGCTGACAGTCGGGTTTCATGCTGTAGCACGTGGACGTGTTGCTGCAGAAGATGTGGTTGCGGTTTGGGGTTGTGGCGGAGTGGGACTTGGTGTCGTCGCGACCGCCAGTTCCAGGGGTGCGCGCACGATCTGCATTGATGTAGACGACGGAAAGCTCGAACTGGCGCGGATGGCCGGCGCTCAACTCACCATCAATAGCACGCGAGAGCCGCTACACGACCGACTGCTGGAAATGACCGAAGGCCGGGGACCGGATGTTGCCATAGAAGCGATTGGCACGGCGGCTACGTTCCGAGCAGCGGTCGAAGAAGTCGCATTCACCGGACGTGTAGTGTACATCGGGTACGCAAAGGAGCCGGTAAGTTACGAAACCCGGCTGTTCGTTCAAAAAGAATTGGATATTCTCGGCTCCAGAAATGCTCAACCGGCGGATTTCGAGGCCGTGATCAGGCTTCTGGAATCGCAGACGTTCCCCGTTGATCAAGCCGTGAGTCTGGTTGTTCCCCTTGAGCAAGCAGCGGATGCACTGCGCTCCTGGAGCGATAATCCCTCACGTTTTAGAAAGATCATGGTCAACATGGACTGATGTTCTTGTCATTTGTTGTTGAAGCGCGTGCTGCTTGACCATAAATCGCTGCCGGATCGAACCGGCAGAAGTTCACGATGGGTTTGGACGAAAGGGCAATAATGTTTTCACCTCGTTTACTCTCAATTCTTAAAGTTGGCACGATTTTGTTACTGTCGTCTGCGGTTTCTATGGCGCACGCGCAGAGTGCCACCGCTCCAACCGGCACTCAGGAGCCGGCTGCCATCGATCAAATCTGGCAGAAAGCGAGCAGTAAATACGATTCGGAGCGCGCCGCCTTGCTGAAGAAAGTCGACACCGTGGATCAGCAGGGTCCATTCCGGGCGGACTGGGAATCACTTCAGAAGTATGAAGTGCCCGAATGGTACAAGGATGCGAAGTTCGGCATTTTCATCCATTGGGGAGCCTATTCAGTCCCTGCTTTCGGCAACGAATGGTATCCGCGAAATATGTACGTGCCGGGATCGCCGGAATATAAACATCACGTGGCGACCTACGGTCCTCAGGACAAGTTCGGCTACAAAGATTTCCTCCCTATGTTTAAAGCTGAACACTTCGATCCAGTTGCGTGGGCGGAGCTTTTCAAGAAATCTGGAGCAAAGTACGTCGTTCCTGTGGCAGAGCACCACGATGGCTTTGCCATGTACGACAGCGGATTGAGCGACTGGACCGCAGCCAAAATGGGACCGCATCGCGACACCACGGGAGAACTGGGCAAAGCGGTGCGGGCTGTAGGACTGCACTTTGGAGTGTCATCGCATCGAGTCGAACACAATTTCTTTCTCGGCGTGGGCCGTAATATTTCCTCTGATGTAAACGATCCGCAATACGCAGCCTTCTACGGACCGGCTCATAACTGGTTGTCGGCCCCCTGGGGCGTCCCTCTTAACGATGACTTCACTTACGTCTCTTCTGAATGGGCCGACGACTGGCTTGCACGCGGCGGGGAACTTGTGGAGAAATATCATCCCGACATTGTCTACTTCGACTGGTGGATCGGACAGGCTTCGATCCGCCCCAATCTCGCCAAATTCGCCGCCTTTTACTACAACAGTTCTCTGAAGTACGGTGATCACGTTGGAGTGATCAATTACAAAGACTATGCCATGCAAGAACACTCCGGCGTGCTCGACCTCGAACGCGGACAGCTTGGCGATATCCGTCCCCTATATTGGCAGACCGACACTTCTGTAAGTAACAAGTCATGGGGCTATATCAAGGACGACACGTTCAAGTCGCCTGAGTTCGTGGTCCATCAGCTCATTGATATCGTCAGCAAGAATGGCAATTTGCTGTTGAACATCGGTCCACGATCTGATGGCATCATCCCCGAAGAAGTGCAGCAAGTGCTTCTCGATGTCGGCGCGTGGCTGAATGTGAATGGGGATGCGATCTACGGTACTCGGCCGTGGAGGATCTATGGCGAAGGTCCAACCAAAGTAGCGGCGGGATCTTTTCACGATACCGACACGACGCGCTATACAGCCGAAGACTTTCGTTTCACGACCAAGGGCAACGTGCTGTACGTGATCGGGCTCGACTGGCCGACCAATGGCGAGGCCGTGATTCACGCGCTCGCCTCGACGGCCGGCAGCGAACATGTGAAGTCCATATCCTTGTTAGGCAGCGATGCGAAACTGCAGTTCGACCAGCGCCCGGACGGCCTCCACGTCCGGATGCCGGCACAGGCTCCAGCCAAATACGCTTATGCACTTCGCGTGATCTTCCCTTGAAGCGTGAGTAATATCTGCTGTCATGACACGCCGAAGACCTTGTGCGAGCCGGAGATGTCTGGGCATCCGTCGACGGAACTGCGTATCCTCACAAACGCTTTCTGCCGGTAGCATGGCACTGCTGGGACGATTTTAGTACTGGTCTACTTCGTCTCCTTAATGATTGCGTTCGCAGCGTTGCCGGCCACGACCCAGCTTGCCGACCCGGCCACCACCGCTTCATCCTCAAACCACAGGAACCCGAAGTCGTCGATGCACTCGGGAAAATCGGGCTTGATGATGACGTATCCGGGAATCACTGCACCGGGGATGTAAGCGTTGTCGGCGCGATTGTTGCTGTATGTCTTCATCTTCGAGACCGTGCCGACTCCAGCGACATACGACGTACTTGATACCGGGTGCGTACCGAGGATGTAGTTGACGGCGCGAAGTGTGTATTCGGAGCTCACGAGATCCGGAAACGTTTTGTGCAGGAAATACATTCGGATGGCCATGTCGACTACAGCGCCCGATCCTCCCCAGGTACCGAGACTCGGGGGAACGCCAAACGGGGTAGGGTCCAGTTGCTTGTCCAAGTCCATCATGTAGGTCTTCACTGCTTCCCGCATTTGATCTTTCGCGCTCGCGTCTAGATAAGGCAATGCCCGTACGGCTGTCCAACCGCGGAATTCTATCTGCTGCGGGGTGATCATCTGAGGGAACAATTCCTTCACGCGTGATTTGTACGGCTCGGCACCATTTGTGGCGATGGTCAGTTCCAGAGCCGCGGACCAGTCCATGCCGACGAAAGATCGGCTCCGGCCGGAGCCAGCGGGCGGAGCTGCCGGAGCGTCTGCCGCGCCAGAGTTTGTTGGCGTACCCGAACTCCTCTTTGGCTTACGACCTTGCGTGCCAGAGACCATACCCTGAGACGCAGCCAGCACACCACCTGCGGGAGCCGCTCGGTCTGGCCCGGCGCTTGTCGGATACAGCGTTGGATTTGCCCTCGTGTCCTTCCATGCTTTGATTGCGGTCTCTAGACAGTCTTTCGCTAATGCGTCGTCCCAGCCTTTCAGCGTATCCGCCGCTGCAGCCAGCGCCGCGATGGCATTCCACTGGAAATATGAATTGTTAGTAGTGAAGATCCAGCGATCGTCCGGCTTCCCGGAGTAGTCGCCCTTCACTTCATTCGGACCGAGCTTCGGGTCGTAAATGCGGCCGTCAGTTTTCGACGCTCCATCGCCCACTTGTGTGTACTGGCGCAGATCTGGTTCGTGAGTTCCGCGGATGGCGTGGCCGATGTTGTGGAACTGCGCCAGGATGAGCAGCGCGCCATGCTTGACTTGCTGCACCGTATCCGGCACGCCGTCAGGACGGTGCATCTCAACCGTACGGGCGGCTTCATCCACCGTAAGCTCGTCGTACTTGAGATTGAATTCGCGATACGCCAGAGCGAGGCTCTGAATCACGCTCAGTTGCGCAGGCTCCTCGAGATCGAAGTCGCCTGCATCGTACCAGCCGCCCACATTCATTCCGGGAATGTGATCGCCGCCTTTGTACTTCCCGTCCGTTGCCGTGGCCTGATTCCAGCCATCAAATTGCTCGCCAACTACGGGTGCCATACGGCCATCATCCAGGTGTGAAGCGCCATGCCACATGCGATAGCCTTCGCGAACAGAAACGTGATCCATCTGCTCGGCAATGTGATGGTCCAGGCTGTCCTGCCAGATGTTCGCGTAAGCGTCCTTTGAGATGGGAAAGGGCGCCGTGCGCTGGTCTGCATACTCAATTACATAAAGACCGGGATCCTTCACGGGACTGAAATCGAATTTCGAGTAGACGTAGCGCAGCCAAGGTGTTGAAGGCGTGATCGGGCCCTCGAACACCTGCTTGTACGATCCATCTTCCATCAGGCGCAGCACTCTTGCCGTTTTCGGCGCGTTGTATTTCGGGTCGAGTTCGAGCACCGCCACTTTTGGGAAGCCCGGCACATAACCGACCTGGCTGTGCGCGATCACCGGCGGCCGCGTCCAGTTCGGAATCACGTCCGGCCTGATGTGCCAGACAATGGCACCGGTGGTCTTGTCCGAAGGGATCAGCGAACGCAACACGAACCAGCCGTTCTGCGCGCGGTCGCGTCCATCGAACAGCATGATATCGGCGGTATCCGACACTATATTCACGCGTGCCAGCGCGTCGTCGACTCCCAGAGTTATGCTCTTGCCCTCGGCGAACGGCAACGGCTGAGTGTATCCCTTAGCCTTGTCCCAGTCCTCCAGGTAGTACGCCTTTTTCGGTTCATCAGGCAGTGGTAAAACCTTCGTCATCGGATCGTTCGGCGTACGCGGGAAGATGCCAGCTTTGGTTCCGTCCACGAGATAAGCCTTGCCCATATAGATCGAGGGCAGGAACTCCAGGTTGAAGCCCGCGCGCCCAGCTAGTTTTTCTGGTAGCGGCTTATCGAGATTGATGCTGACTTTCACGCCGCCTGGCTCCGCTGCGACTTCCAGCGTGTAGCTGAGATCGAAGGTCGGGAAAGCGAGGTCAGCGCTGAGCTGGTTGTTTGCCTTGTCGGCATGGCGATCCTTGAGAGTTGCCACCAGGTCCCACTGCTCAGGCGTTGGCATCAGGCGAACGTCGCCGTTGGTGGCGATGCGCTGGCCGTGGAGAATCATCTCCATGGCCGTGTTCTTTTGGTCCACGAAGACAGGATGGTACGTGCTGTCGTAAAGAAAAACGCTGAAACCTTGAATGTCGAGATAATTCTTGTCGGTCACCTTCATGGCAAAATCGGCGCCAGACAAGCCTTGGGCCGAGATCAGGGTCAAGAGAAAACAAGCTATGATTCGCGCGAACATAAAATTGGGACGAATGCTGCTCCTTTGCCGCAACATGATATGACATTCGCACCGGCGGGGCGCCATGTGTTCTCCAGTCGCGGGCATTCTTGACCGAGGTAAGGCGTGGAAAATGCCCAAATACTGACACATCTACTTACACAGTTTTACGTGATCTCTTAGTTAGGTTGCTTATTATCATGGCGGAACTGGCAGACGCAGCGGACGTCAAAATCCGCCGGTGCTCAGCACCTTGGGGGTTCAACTCCCCCTCCCGGCAGCATAACAAAAGCAGCGTCGGACGCGGGCTTCATTAATCACTGAAAACGCCGCAATGACTGAGAACGCGGCACCTTGCATAGCAGCAATTTTGCAGGATTTTGTTGTGACGCTTTGTGAGGTGAGAAGAAGCATTCCAACGTGCAGCCCGTGAGCATCATCATGGTCTGATGGGACAGCCGTGCCCTTTCCCTTGATGCCGTCGACAATCTGGTTCATTAGCCGGGCTCGCGACTCTAATTCGCTAATACCGTCCCATTCACGCGATAACTCACAATTGACACTCTTCTCCTGCGACCGGAGATATACTCGCCGCCAGACGAGGGTTGCCCGCTCGCGTTGGTGTGACTCCTCGGTCTCCAGGAGGACTCAAAATGAAAGCACGCTTAAATCGGTTGTCGCTGTCTGGTTTGGGTGTTGCGTTAGGCGCAGTTTTCGTATCGTCGAGTGCGGCGTGGGGCCAATCTTCCAGCTCATCAATTCCGCCTGCCCTGGCGGGAAGCATCTTGATGATTGCGTTGGTGTGCGGCTTTGCCGCTTATATCTACATGGGACTGGCGCTGCAAACTATCGCGCTCAAGACGAACACCGCCAACGGATGGCTGGCTTGGGTGCCGATTGCAAATGCCATCTTGATGTTGCAGATCGCCAAGAAGCCATTATGGTGGATCATTCTGTTCATGATTCCGGTGGTCAATATTGTGATCATCATAATGGTGTGGATGGGCGTGGCCGAAGCGCGGCAGAAGCCAAATTGGTGGGGAATTCTGGCCATCGTTCCGCTGGTGAACATGGTCGTTCCGGGATACCTGGCCTGGTCTGATTAGGCGCCGCCGTTCCCAGCAGAAGCATTAGTGGAGCAAAAGAAGCATGTGGAGACGGGCGTCCACGCCCGTCCAAACCGACGGTTGCGCCAGCCGAGTGTTTTAAAAATCAAAATCCCCGTCCTGTCTCGCCAGAAGCGGCGAGACAAGGACGGGGCACCCTTCAAGGAAATTATCAGCGTCAGCGAAATCGGCTCAGTGTTTCTCTCTCTGCGGTGGTGGTGGCGGGGCAGAGCGCGGTTGCGGCTGCCTCTGCTCCATTCTTTGTTGCTGCTCTGCATGCCGCTGCTGTAATTGCTCTGTTTGTTGCTGATGGCGCTGCTCGACCTGCTGCCTGCGAGCTTGGTCGGCATTTTGTTTTGCAAGTCGCTGGTGTTCTTTGTCCTGTTGCTGCTGAAGTTTCTGCCGGTCTTTCTCTTGCTGCGCGTACATCTTTTCCTGCTGTTTCTCGTATTTCCGCTCTTGTTTCGAGTTCGCTGTGTTTGGAGGCGCTGGACGCTGCAGCGGCGGAAGGTCATTGGGGTGGACAGCGCGTCGAGAGTTGTTGTTCTCGGGCGGCGGATTGTTTCGTCCTGCATTGCCGGGAGCTGCATTTCGCGGACCGCCATGAATGGCGCCACCCTGTCGGGCGGGAACGACTCCGCGACCGCTGAATGCGTTTGGTGTGGGTGTAGCTGCAATCGGCGGCTTGCCACGATTTACAGACGCGCGTAGCTGTGGATTGGAACGGGCTTCCTGAATGTGCTGCGTTTGGGGAGCAGCGAGCGGCAGACGCCGGGCATGCGTAGCCTCCTCTTCCTGCGGGGTCGGACGAGCATTAATTCCACCGTTTCCACCGTTGTAACTAACGCGAGTAACATTGCGTTCGTTGACTACGGTGGTGTTGTACACGTTGTGAATCACAGTCACGTTCACGTTGGTGACCGCGCGGTTATAGAAAAACCGATCGCCTTCCCAACGACCACCTTCGTAGCCGTGACCAAAATATCCGTAGCCGTAATCGATCCCGCCGTAAAAGCCCACGATTCCAAACGACCAAAAGCCGGGATAAAAGACAAAGCCACTGCCGCCCCATCCCCAATAAGGCGGAGTCCACAGATAGCCCGGTTCCGGCGCCAAAACCCAAGTCCCGGGAACCCAGTAGTAGTCGTCGTAATCGTCATCCCACGCCCAAAAACCTGGAGTCCAGATGTAGTCGTCGCCGGGACAGACCGGTTGTTCATAGATCGGCAGATCAGGTGGGGCGAATCCAACCGTAATGCCCACCGCAACTTGAGCGGAAGATGTCGCCGGGTGGCTTGCGATCAGCATCGCTAGTAAGGCAACGACCAAGTAACGAACATAGGGCAGCGCTCGCATTGACTTGCTCCTTGCGGACGAATTAAGACAAGAGCTTAGATGCTGACTGTTTGGACGTGGTGTGTGGGTTGCAGAAAATTTTGATCGGTTCGAGGTTAATCCAAAGGCGCCGAATCGACTTTGTACCGTGCCTATCAATCGGAATAGACGGTGTGAGAACATGAGTTGCTTATAACTCGAATCAAGGCGAATTCGTTGCTGGATGGATACATATTTCGCTTATGCGAAAGCGGCGGTGCGACGGCCGCGCGTGTGTGCTTTTGGTTGTGCCTGGTTTTCGGATTAATGACGGGGCCTGCAGCGGCTCAACAAAACCCGGGCGATAAGTATCCCGAGAACCCCGTTGTGCAGGAAAACGCGCCGTCCAGAACTCAGCGGCTCGGCCGACTTCCCATTGAATGGATTATCGGACCTTATATTCCGGCCCAGGGTCGGCTCGAGACTCTGTCGAATACGCAACGCACGCAGATTTATTTTCGCCAGACATTTCTGACGGCTGGATCTTACGTCGCGAGAGCCTTTTCGGCTGGGATAGACCAGGCGCGGGGAGAACCTCATGAATGGGGCGGCGGTTTCGCGGGATATGGACGCCGCTACGCAGCGCGCTTCGGGGAGTTTGTGGTGCAGAATAGCGTGCTATCGGGAGGGAATGCACTGCTTGGACTGGAGCCGCGCTATGATTTCTGCCGCTGCGAGGGATTCTGGTCTCGAACGCGCCATGCGGTTTCGAGAAACTTTGTCGCTTACGATCGCAGCGAGCGCAGACTTCGGCCGCAAGTCCCGATGTATAGCGGGGCCTTCGCCGCCGGCTTGCTCTACAACACATGGTTGCCGGGACAACACAACATATGGACAGGCGGCGCGTATAGCATGCTGTCACAGGCGGGAATCGGAAGTGGGTACAACTTCGTGAGCGAATTTTCGCTCGATATTCTGCACGCAGTCGGCCTGAAGAAAGAGGTCAGGCTACCAAAGTAATTTCGCACGCGGCGATCAGGCCGAGCATCGATGTCTCAAGACGCAAGAGGGTCTCAGCTCAGTCCACTGGACTGGCTTCTGCGATCTGATGAATGGCGCTTTGGGCGGCGATTAGCGGAACTGAGACGTGCACGGTCTCGTCAGAATCATTGACGTCAACGACGATCGACCCACCACGCTTAGTTACCACAACGTGTTCGCCGGGATCCCGCACTTCGACCAGCACACCATCCGGAGCATCGTGGAGCGCGGGGATAGCAGCGTCGATGATAGGCAGCGCCTCGCGCATCTCATGGCATGAACCAGCGAAATCGTGCTTGGGCACGAAGTGCAGAGCTGTGGGAACGAGCGCCGCGGGGACGAATACATTTACGTGCGAGCCTCCAGGCTGCTTCTCATGGACATTGACATAAATGAAGCCTTCGCTGGAGAGAGCCGCGCCGCCGACGAGCGCTGTCCCCAGAACGCCAATACCGAGTTTGGCGAGAAAAATCATAGAAGTCTCTCCTTATCGTAATCGCCTTATTCCGAGTCGGTGTTGCGCGAATCGATCCAGACGCGAACGTTTTCATCCGAGCCGCTGACCCGAACTAGAGTGGTGTCGCCCGCATTTTGCAGAGCTTTGATCGCGGCTTCGATATTGAGCTGATTTTCTGTGGTATCAGAGACGAGGGCTTCGACCACATCCCAGGGAACGGTTACGTCCACGTTCTCTTTGGAATTCTTGTCGATGACATGAACCACAACCTGGCCGTGCTCTTTAGCCACGCGAACGTCGTCGCCGGTATTTTGCACAGTGACGAACTCGCCTTCCGGCGCGGTTTTCAAGGCATCGAGAATGGCGCGGACATTGACCTCATCAGCGTGCATGTTTCCAATGTGAACCTTGCCGTCGCGCAGATCGCCATGATTGATGGCCGGAATGACCTTTTCAGCGAGGGCCAGCGGCACATTGACGCGGACTAGTTCGTGGGAAGTCAGATTAGTGACTTTCACGTGAAGATAGCGGGTCGGGGAGGCGGCCAACGCCAGAGTCGCGCTCAGCAGAATGGCTGAGGATAGCGCCAGAGCGGGGGAGAACCATTTCATTGGTTTCATAATCGTCCTTTCGGGGGGGCTTAGAGGAGCCCATAACCCTGCTAGCAGCAGTTACGAAAGGGGCGAGTGGAAAGTTCCAAGGCTCGGCTGGAGGCGAATAGTAATGTGCAAATAAGTGCAGCTTAGCCAAACGACGATCAAAAATGCTTGATAGTGAATGGCTTCGGGGCCCAGGGTTTGGTAATGGGCTTGCTCCATTTCAGGCAGGGGCGAACTTAGGCCAGGGTTAGACAATCCGCTCCGAAGTTGGAGACTAAGAAATGAAGAGTTGCTTTTTCCTGTTTGCAGTTTGCATTTTGGCTTCAGTGAGTGCGGCGGGACAATCCGTTGGCAGCTATTTATTGAACAGTC
>Ga0209168_10003587_pt1 | contig 10611 bp, 11 predicted proteins | sample Coa_R1_FD_187156 | JGI IMG/M metagenome (GOLD analysis project Ga0209168, IMG submission 187156) | Surface soil microbial communities from Centralia Pennsylvania, which are recovering from an underground coalmine fire - Coalmine... | ecosystem: Environmental > Terrestrial > Soil > Unclassified ... | reverse complement strand
ATTCTGGCGAGGCCGGTGCCCACAACACCACCATCGATGTCATCGTTGGCGAGAAGATAGCGTTGCTTGTTGAAACGCCCATCCACGCCCAAGCCATATTCGTTCCATTGGCGCATGTGATCACCATCGGCCGGAACCACGCCTTGTCCGAAAAAAGTCTTCGAGGCATCAGCCGAATAATTTCCGGCGATGCCGACCAACGATAATGTCGGCGTGACGACGGCGGTCATCGGACGCAAGACGGGATCGTTCTCGACAAGCCTCACGATATCCTTGTATTTGCGGATGCTATACGCGGTAGGGTTTCCCGCGCCAAAATCAAAATACCCATTCTGCGAGATCGCGAGGTGCCCGGTACGCTCGACCGTCACCGTCTGATACCCCAGCAACATGTAATTCATAAAGCCCGCGAAAATGAGTGTCGCGACGGCCCCGATGCAGATGGTCATCAGTGTCATAAGCGACCGGCGGCGGTTCCGGAAAATATTGCGAAAAGCGATCTCCAAAGTTGTCATTGCAGTGTCTCCAGTCGCATTTTGACCGCACCTTGCTGATGGTTCGCGAGAACACCGTCGCGAATCGTGAAAGTTTCTTCCGCATGTGTCATGAGATGTGGATCGTGAGTCGAGAAAATGAAGGTCGTTTCGCTGTCTCGCTGCATGTCGTGCATCAGTTCGACGATCGCCGCGCCGGTCGCCGAATCAAGATTTGCCGTCGGCTCGTCCGCCAGCACGATCGCCGGGCGTTTGATGAGCGCGCGCGCGATGGCGACGCGCTGCCTCTGTCCGCCGCTGAGCTGGTTTGGGCGCTGATCACGTTGTGCATCAAGGCCCACTGCCGCCAGTATCTCCCGTACGCGCTCACGTCGCTCGCGCGCCGAGAGATCGTTTTGGAGGAGGGCATACTCGACATTCTCGTACGCCGATAATACGGGAATTAAGTTGAAATTCTGGAAGATATAACCGATATTTTTCGCGCGAAACTCGGTGATCGCGCGATCCTTCAGCGTTCCGATATCCTGTCCGCAGATCTGTACCTTACCGGCGGTCGGCGTATCGATGCAGCCGATGAGATTGAGCAGCGTCGTCTTTCCGCTCCCCGATGGACCGATGATCATCGTGAAACGCTGGCGCGTAATCACGAGATTGATGTCTTTCAGTGCAGTGACCCGTACTGTGCCGGCGTCATAGACCTTTGACACCCCATCAAAGCGCACAACCATCGCAGAATCCTCCGTCATCGCTCACATCATCTGCGTAAATATAAAGCCGATCCCGACATCCCGTTCACTGCAAAATCTTGCAGTTTTGCGATCATGCGCATTGTCTCAAAGTGTCGCTTCTGAAGCCGGCGCGCGCACGATTTGGCGTATAAGCGGCGATGGTCGGTCAAGGCACGGAGAAAGATCACATGATACAGAATGCTTATCGTGCAGACATGCGGGAAATGAGCTTCTTTCTTTGGGAACTCCACGACCTCGAGAACACGGTCCTGAGTTACCCTCCTTACACGCATATGACCAAAGAGAAAGTCGTCGCCTTGATCAACGGGGCGAAAGCCTTCGCGGATCGGCTCGGCGCCACATACCAAAAGGCCGACATCGAGGGCTGCAAACTCATGCCCGATGGCACGGTACGTATTCCGCAATCCTTCACCGAGCTATGGGACGATTATCGGATTCTCTGGAATAAGGCAACGCCAACCGGGAAACGCGCGGAATCGGATTGTGCCAAGGATGCCGCTATCATCTCTCCCGCCGCCACCGTCGCCGGCCAGATTACGTGGGAGATGCTTTTAGGCGCCAATCCGTCATTCATGACCTATGGCGGCTTCACCCCGTCCGCCGTCAAGTTGCTTAACAAGCATGGTACAGAACGCCAAAAATCATTGTTTTTGCCCAAGCTCCAAACACTCGAGTGGGACGCGTGCTTTTGTACGACCGAACCGCACGCGGGTACCGACGTCACGGCAATTCGCACGGTGGGCGAGCCTCAAGGCAATGGGATTTATCACCTTATTGGCGAGAAGGTCTACATCACGGCCGGCATGCATCAGCTGACGGACAATACGCTCTATCTGGTACTCGGACGCAGCCCGAACAAAGGGCCCGATAGGTACTCTTTGTCGGCCTTTCTTGTGCCGAAATACTGGATCGAAGACGATGGCAAGACACTTACTCCCAACAACATCGAATGCGTCCACGTCGAACGCAAGATGGGTCTCAAGGGAGTGGCGAATACCCATCTGGTCTTTGGACGCACTGGCGCGACCCGCGCTTTCGTTCTTGGAGATCGTGAAAACATCGGATTGCTCCAGCTTCTCCTCATAATGAACGAGGCGCGTATGGGCACCGGACTGTTTGGAGTGGCCCTCGCGTCGAGCGCCTACCTTCACAGCTTGGAATACGCGCGCAAACGAATTCAGGGACGCGCCTTCGATCAGGCGTCAAATGAGAAGGCGCCACGTGTCAATATCATCGAACATCTCGATGTGCAGCGCATGTTGCTCGAGATGAAATGCAAGGTTGAAGGATGCCGGGGCCTGATTGGTAAGCTAACCTCGTATATGTCACAGGCGCAGATCATTCTTTATCGCCCTGATCCCGATCGCCAGGCCATTGCTAAGGCGGAAAAACTCGTTCAACTGCTGACGCCCCTAGTCAAGGCATACATCTCGGATCAGGCTTGGCGCGTCTGTGAACTGGCGATTCAGGTTCATGGTGGTGTCGGCTATCTGAGTGATTTACCGATCGAACAGTATGCGAGAGACGTCAAAATCCTGTCGATCTGGGAAGGCACAAACTATATCCAATCCCAAGATCTGCTCCGTGATAAGCTTCGTTTCGGTCGCGATTCGCAGATGATGCGATACCTCACGGATGACATCCGCGCCTTCCTGATGCGTCGGAATAAATATCCCGAACTCGCCGATGAGTTTGTCGAGCTCGAACGCAAACTTGAAACGGTCCTTGATACGTTGCGCTTCATCGCCAATCTGGTGGAGAAGGGTCGCCTACTCGCCATCAGCCAGTATGCGACACGGTATCTCGAGATGCTGGCGGAGGTGAGCGTCAGCTGGGTATTGCTTGAAGCAGCTTGTGTTGCGGCGGTATCACTGCGAACGCTCGATGCGGCGCATGCAGATTACGGCTTCTATCAAGGCAAGCTCCACTCGATGCAATTTTATATTTGGAATATCTTGCCGGGCGTCGACGTCAAGGCTGCCATCATCCGAAACCTCGAACATAGTCTGCTGGCCATTCCCGCCGCCGAATTCGGTTACGGCGGTCAAGCCGCCTCCTCGGCCGAGAGTGCTCGCATGGAGTCTCCCAAGGGAGAGCATGTCGATCACGCCGCGCCGCCATCAAAGATCGATAAAAAAATTGACATTGCGGAAGCCATCTGAAGGAAGGATGCAACGATCATGAATATGCGTAAGGTCTTTGGAAATCTAGCCATAGGTCCCCTTGAGGAAGTCGCACCACCGCCGCTTTATCTCCGCGATCTGCTGGAACGATCAGCCCTCCATCTTCTCAGCTCCGAATTGATTATCGAGGACAACCATCGACCCTTCGACTTGCCGACGCGGGAAATTCCATCCTCGAAGATCGTCGATGATCGCGCACGTCGGCTCATCGACCCCATCGTCGCTAGCATTGGTGAGGATGGTTTCGCGCCACATTTTCACCGCCTCATTCGCGCATTCGCCGCGGCCAACTTCGATGGAGATACCGATCAGGTTCAAGGTACGTCCTTGAGCGAATGGATCGCCGCGCCGCAGCCCTATTGTTTCCTGATGACCGACAAAGGCGGGCCAAACATCGCCAATTGGCGAAGCTATTGCTTCAATGAGGAGGGCCGAGAGTATCTGAAGGTCGACAAGGTTTGGGCGATAAACGGCGCGAATTTCGGCATGGCTGCCGTCGCCGCGCGTAGCAATCAATCGGCATTTCCCGTCCCTGTCACTTTCTTTCTTCCGCCGGCGCAGTGTCAACAACTGAAAAAAGTTCCAGCCGGCCGCCCTTTTCTCGACGGGACGGTCCAACTCGGCAATGTCAGCGGCATCGTCGAAATTTCGGCAGCCAATCATGTCAATGGGGGATATGCTTCCGACGCCGAACGGGCCTTGGATACGGCACGCGTGAATTTCATTCGAGCCCTGATGCAACACGTGATGTGGCTCGCAACACGGGAGCGGGCCACTCTCGATGAACGCCGCGTCACTGCCATTCGATATATTTATGATGTTGCCACCGAAATATCGAGCGAGAAATCCTACACCAATCTAACCACCTTGCGTGTCAAGGCGCTGAAGTTCGCCTGCAACCAACTTCTGGCGGAGCTGGTCGCCGAGGAGCGCGTCATCATGATGAGCGATCAGCGAGATCTTCTTGGGTTCTCGAAGATGGAAGGAAGCTCCTATTTCTGTCTGATGCGCTTATACGGTCACTTTCATCGCAGAAATCGCGTCGACTCTTTAAAATCTTCGCAGAGGAGCGAGATCGGCAATGCCGCATGACATCCAAGAGAATTTTCCACCCGAGATGGAGACAGTGCAAGGATCAAATCGCATGACCAGATCCAGTGTGAAGATCGAATATACATTTAAGGAACCGCCGGATCCGATGAGGGAACTCGCCTCACGCATGCGCCGTCGCGATATGTCGACGGAACTACGCCCACTTACCCGGGAGACAGCGGAGCTGGCATCGTCATGGCTGGCAGATCCAAATATAGCAAAATGGCTTGATTTCGGCGAGCGTCAGCATCTGACAGCCCAAGCGCTCTATTTCATGAGCCGTTCCCCCGCTCATGTCATACGAACGACCCACGGTCAAGATAAGCGGATGTTTGGAATTGTCGGACTTTATGGGATCAGTAATATGTTCAAGACCGCTATGCTTTGGGGTATTCGCCCAAGACTGCGGCCGCCCGTGCGTGCCAACGGCGCTATGGAACTTCGCCAGCTTCTGAAGATTGGCTTTGAGGAGCGCGGCCTCGCATCCATTTACTCGAATATTGTCGAGACCAACAGAGCCTCGCTCGCGGTTACCGCTGAAGCGGGCTTCAAAATGGTCGGTCGCCGACGGGCGGCACACATCATCGATGGATTCCATTGGGATCGCGTGGTTTTCGATATTATTGCCACCGAGTATTTCGAGCAGGAAGCGCGTCTCCAACGTTATTTCGAGGAAGAACGTGGCAAGAACGAGCTGCCTTTGTCTTCTTCGCGCATGGGAGTGCCGGCGCAAGCCGACGAAACGAGGATTTTGGCCTTGGCTGGTGAGTAGCGAGTGGACGATATCAACGGTGCTTCAGCGATTGGATAATGAACCCATGGGAACAATCCTGTTAAAGAGTGTCCACTACAGCAAAGCCAATGAGGAATTTCACAACCCAGTGCAGTTTCTTCATCGGCCCATATCGGAGTTCGAGCGAGCGTCCGAGCTGCTGTTCGATGGGATCAGCCGTCGCCTGCGTGCGCAGACCGCTCATCTCGATCTCAGCCTTTTCTCGGCCTGTGTCGCGTGCAGCACCGGCCTGTCGCCCAACTATTCGGAATTCAATGAATACAATCGCCTGTTTCGTCGACGCATATATGAGAAGAGCGGCATCGAGCCGACAATGTATATCACAAGTTATGAATGTGCCAACTGGGGTTATTTGCTGCGCTATCTCCAAAGACAGCCGGACACGCAAAATATCTTGATGCTTATTCTCGACGTGAACCTTCCTTATTTCGAAGCGTCGATCTATAACGCTGCTTGGGAAAGGTCGGGTTTCGGATTGACCATCCTCAACCTGACGCTTAATCCGGGGCCAGAGGACCATCTGCTTCTGGGGCATACGAAAACGGAGAACGGCTACTTCGAGTTTCTGCGGGGCATAAAGTCATTCGCCGATAAATTCCCGGATTTACGTCTGTCGATGCCATTCTTTCCGGCGGCGCAACGCCGCCTTCTCGCCCAATCCTTCGGTGCTCGTGCACTGCCGGACCGTCATGACGAATACGGACATTGTTTCGGAAGCGATCCTTGGATCGGCTTGATTCGACATCTGAAAGCCGATCCTTCAGCGCGGCGCAGTGACCTGATCACCGCGTCCTTTGCGCTTGGCGGCTACTATTGCGCTGCGCGCGTGTCGCTCTGGGAAGATATTCGAGTATCGAGTGATGAATCGCTGCTGATGTCCTCGTCGCATCTCGACACGGCTATGTCATGATGCCGGAATATTGGAGCATCAATCTTTCCATCTTCCTACCCGCGCTGCGGCGGCGGAACCAGGACGCTTAATTCCATGTCCAATCGTGATTCCGCAAGCAATCCCGCAGAATAGAGGCGTTCAGAAACCTCTCTAGATCCTCATGTCCATGGCGGGTAGCGTGGAGTTCAAACCTGATGCTATTGTCATAAATTTCGCGTCCCGTGACGCCAAAATTGTCCTTGATGACCAGTATTTCCGATTGACCATTCTGGATGAGCCTTGCGACTTCCCGGTCGGGTCCTTGCAGGACTAACACACGTTGATCCATCAGGGCGGGCGGCATTTGAATCTTCGCTCGCCGCCAATACCCGACGAATAAATAACTGAGATCGCCAAGCATCCGAAAGGCCGTCGTCACGAGGTCTTCTAAAACGCGGAAATCTTGGCTGCAGGTTAAAAAAACTGGCGGCTTGTCATCCCTTTCACAAAACGTCCAGCTGCTATAATCCTGATCCGCTATCAAATGGGGCGTCAGCTCCTCCGCGGCGAAGGCGCTCCCTGCGAAAGGAGATTTGGCGAGCGTTGCCCTCAAGGCGATGAAGCGCGAGCGTGTCGCTCCCGCCGATAGAATCGACATGTCCACCATGTTCCAGCGTGCCTCAGCCGTTGATGTAGATTTGGGCCGGTCTCGACCCGAGGAATTTGGCGACCGTGTATGTTGCGTTGTAAGCGCCGCAATTCTCGAAAAAACAGATGTCGCCAGGTCGCGGCAAGATTGAACCTGCGGGAGAGTGACCAATAACATCGTTCTTGTTGCAGGTTGACCCCACGAAGCGTATCGGAGAGGTGGAGATCTTCCGCTCATCCATGTCCGATGCGATCATCACTGGCGAGGCGAGATTTCGCAGCGTATTTTCGGTTTGACTGAGAAGAAAGTTCTGTGCCATGCCTCCGTCGCAGATGACGATGTGCTGACCGTCCAGTATCTTTGTCGCCACCACGCGGGTCGCGAACGCTCCCGCTCTCGCGAAAATCCCCCGGCCGGACTCGTGGAACAGGGTATAGGTCGCATGGAGAGGGTCGAGGGCCGCAGCATATTTGACGACTTCCTCTTTTTTGTCTTCCCATGTCGGCGCGAAGCCGCCTCCAAGATTTATCATGGTCAAGCGATAACCGAGTCGGCCTTCGATAACAGCAACGACTTCGGCCATGTTTCTGGCGTTGATTGCGGATTGCTGCCCGAAGGAATAGGAGCCGGCGAAGCTGTGGCAGCCGGCGATACCGATCCCGGCCGCACCCAATCGTTCAACGGCGGTCAGTGCGTCGGAGAGGTCCATTCCGAAATGATCGCTGGGCGGGGGCGATCGCTTCTCACGAATAATGCCGGCATTGAGGCGCAGTACCACTGGCGTTGGCTTGAGCCGCACGGTCTGCGCTACGAGCAATTCAACGTGACGAAGATTATCGACAATGACCGTCGCATGCGCCGCGACCGCGGATCGCATGAACGCGGCATCCATCGACGGGTTGTTGACAAATTTTCGCATCTTGGAGCGGCCAACAACGATGGAGAGTTCTGCCTCGCTGGCCACTTCCACCCCGTCAACAAAGGCATGAAAACAGCGGGAGAAGAGATCGGCGGTGGGATTCGCTTTGAGCGATACGATCAAGCTCGTTCGCACGGTGCTTCGCAGCATATTGTACCGCTCGATCACGATCCGCGGATCGAAGACATAGCAGGGGGTGGAAAATCGTGTTGCCTCCCCCCGCACGACCATTTCCAGCGACGAAGCCTCCTTGGGGATTAGCGGCGGCGCTTGGTGTGTCGTTGGCCGTGCGGAAACAATGACTGAACCTTCCATTCTGGAATACCTCTATCAGGGTGTGTCTACCCTTGTTGTCCGTGTCCAGTCTCGCAGGAGGAGACGGGAGCCAAGGTTCAATGGGCAGTCTCCCCTCGCATCTGTAGATCGAGGTCGCGGATGGTTGTGTATTGATCGATGGCGAGATCGACAGGATTGACGCCGCCGACATAAAGCTTCTCGCAGACGAGGAGGAGTTCGACGACATTGAGAGAGTCGATGCCGAGTTCTCCGAGGCTTGAATCTGGATCGATTCTATCGACGCTCAGAATTTCCTTTAGCTCCTCGATGAGAGCCGCGATCGTGTCCGTGTTTTGGATCGGGTTTGTCGAATTGTCCAATGTCATCTCCATAAGGATTGTTTCGCGTCAGCATTGATGAATATCCGTTCCAAATTTCGCCGAAGTGGATGGCATGAGCCACTGGCATATTTGACAGGAATCTCACTTCGCTCCTGCCGAAGATATCGAAGAGCCAGTGCAAAAATCGACGTCGGCCATGATCGGAAGATTGAGTCCTGTCAAATATGTCAGTGGTCCGCTATTGGATAAAATCTGACAGATATCGCCCGTGATGGATTCCCCATGTCTCGCTGATGTGCGAGTCTGGGGAATGCGCACAGGAATCACCATCGAGGTTACCGCTGCGGCTCGCGCTCGCATGGAGGCGATCGTGGCGGATCGGAACAGCCCGCAAAAGCACGTTTGGCGGGCACGGATCATTCTTTTGACAGCGGCCTCGCTTGGCACGAACGAGATTGAGCGGCAAGCCGGCGTTGATAAGAACTCGGTCTGGCGGTGGCAAGAGCGGTTTATGAATGAAGGTGTGGACGGGCTTTTGCGCGACAAGACGCGCCGATCTCGGATTGCACCGCTCGGTCGCGAAGTTATCAGCACGGTCGTCGCGCGGACGCTGGAAAGACCGCCTGGCGAGGTGACGCATTGGACGGCAGCGGCGATGGCCAAGGAGACGGGCATCAGCGTCTCGTCGGTGCAGCGCATTTGGCGAAAGCACGGCCTTCAGCCGCATCGGATTCGTCAGTTCAAGCTGTCCAATGACAGGTATTTCGCCGAGAAATTTCGTGACGTGGTCGGGCTCTATGTCGATCCTCCAGCCCATGCGGTGGTGCTATCGTTCGATGAAAAATCCCGGATCCAGGCGCTCGACCGCACCCAGCCGGGTCTGCCGTTGAAAAAAAAGGGCGTTGCGGGACGATGACCCATGACTATAAGCGCAACGGAACGACCACCCTCATTGCCGCACTCAACCTGCTCGATGGTTCGGTCATCGGGCAATGTATGCAAAAGCACCGGCACCAGGAATTTATCCGCTTTCGCAATCAGATCGAAGCCAAGGTTCCGGTCGGCAAGATCGTCCATGTGATCCTCGACAACTACGCAGCCCATAAGCACCCGAAGCTTGTCGAGTGGCTGGGCCGTCATCCGCGATTCGTCTTCCACTTCACCCCGACATCCGTATCCTGGCTCAATGCCGTCGAGGGCTTCTTTGCCATTCTCACCAAGCGACGGCTTAAGCAAGGCGTGTTCCAAAGCATTGTCGACCTCCAGGCTGCCATCAACCGTTACCTGGAGGAGCATAATCAGACCCCAAAACCCTTCACCTGGACCAAAGACCCCGAGGAAATCATCGCTGCCGTCAAGCGAGGGCACCGACTGTTAGAGTTGATCCACTAGGGTTCGAACCAGGGTGACCCACCTAGTTATTGGCATGATCAGCACGTGCTGCACTTCCAACTCCTTACGTTGGAGGCAGATCGTGATACAGACAATCGACGGAACTAACGTACATCTTCACCGTGAAATGTTACGATCCTTTTCAGCGCTTCGATACGAAATCTTCATCAAGCAATTGGGCTGGAAGATTCCCCGCTGTGTCAATGGGTTAGAAGAGGATCAGTTTGACGACGACAATGCGATATACTTGATCGCGACCAATTCTTGTGGCGATGTCGTTGGGGGCACACGCCTTCTCGATACATCGCGACGCAGTCTTCTCGGTGAAATCTTCCCCCATCTCGTCGACGGACCGGTGCCCGCTGATCCTCGCATTTTTGAAGTTACACGTTTCGCTGTAGCGCCACGACATCAGCGGGCAGATGATCACGTAAATGTATGCATGGAATTGCTCTGGGGTTTGCAAGCCTTTGGAATTTCGGCGGGGCTCACCCATTATGTCTCGGTTTCACACATCGCCCTTGAGCCCCTGCTACGTCGAGCGGGCTATCGATTCAGGCGGCTCGGCGGAGTTATAAAAATGGACGGATCGCGCATCGCGGCACTACAGCATGATGTTCTGGTAACCGCCCTCGAGCAATCACACGCGCGACTGAGTGTGCCCTCCAGCATCTCATATTCGCGGTTCGAACATCTGCGACAGACCGATGCAACAAGATGGGGTTTGGAAGGAGGGCGCTAATGGCGAAGGTAGGTGCGCGGGGTCGGCCGATGGCCGCCTTGGAATTGATCTCGGAGGAGCGGACCTATCTGGAGCGGCAAGGGGATGCGCCATTGCGTCGCCCGCCCCTT
>Ga0209168_10003586_pt1 | contig 10613 bp, 10 predicted proteins | sample Coa_R1_FD_187156 | JGI IMG/M metagenome (GOLD analysis project Ga0209168, IMG submission 187156) | Surface soil microbial communities from Centralia Pennsylvania, which are recovering from an underground coalmine fire - Coalmine... | ecosystem: Environmental > Terrestrial > Soil > Unclassified ... | reverse complement strand
AACCTTCGTCCGATATCCTTCGCACAGTCCGGATGGGATTACCACCGACGCGAGTAGACGAACGACAGGTTCTCGTGCACTGGCGTCGCAATTGCATACCCTTCGAGCTCCCCCCGGAACGGTGGCAGGCGCAGGCCAGCGGCCGTGTGTCGCTTCCCACGGTCTGATCGGGCTTGAAGCGGATCGCGCTACTACTCCGGGTACTACTCCGACCCACTTGACAGTGATGATACGATATATTCGCTCTATTCGCTTCGCGTATCTACTATGCCGTCTCGCGTGGCAATATTGCCTCCTAGCCCCGAAGGAGTATGGAAGATGGCTGCCCGCCAGGTCGTAACGATAGTTGCAGTACTCACTCTCTCAATGATTTCCTCCCTCGGACCGCTGAGCGCACCCGCCGCACGAGCGGACAGCTGCGGATCGTGGGGGGATGTTTATGGAGGCGGAGACGGGCGCCTTGGCATCAACGTCCTTGCTGATGGGAGCAATGCACCTGGGTGCGCTGGACAGGTAGAGGTGGCAAACACTACCGGCTATACGTTTGAGCTCACCACGAGCAATACCAACGTGAGCCCCTCGGGTTGGCGCCTAGGCCCTTTGCCCTACCCGTTCGACTTTATCCTCCCGGGGATAGACCTTGATGTCCAAGTGTCGCCGAACGACTCAAGCCAGACAGCTCAGATTGGGGTTACGGGAGAGATAAACGCAGGGTCAGTTGCCGTTGATCTCGCATACCAAGCGCTTAAGGCCCTGATTGACGCTGTGCCCGGAGCAAGCTGTGCACTGGGTAACTCAGACGTAATCACTATCGTTGTAAACGAATACACTGAACTCACAACGGCCGCATCTCTCTACTTGCAAGGGCCTCCCAGCTGGCTGGCGGCAGCGGCAACAGTGAGCAATGTCGTGCCAACTGTGATCAATAGTGTAGTCGATGAACTCCAGAGCGGCCAGATGGTCGCTGGGTGCGCGAGTGCACTCGCCCAAGCGATCGTTGAAGACCTTGGCGGCCCTAGCGGCCTAGTCGCTGCAGTTGCCGCCAACGTGGTGCAGTGGGCTGTCAATATCGTCGCCGCCCTCATCCAGTACCAGGGCCAGCCCGCGTACGCAGAAGTGACGTATACACCAAGCGCGCCGACGGCCGCCGCAGAATTGGCGGGTATCCGCCTGAACTCGCTCCATTCGGCATCGATGGGCGGCACAACTGCCTACCCCGCGCACACGAGGAACGTCTACCTTCACTACTCTGTGGTGACACCAGCGGGCGCTGAGCGCGGCCAGGCCATAACGTATCGCGGTGGGGTCACTGGAACTCCTGTGTCGCGGGCAGCTCTCCCTCTGGGCGTGAGTGCGCCGATCACGATTGCTCTGCACCCGACGGTCGGCTCATGGCCGAGTGCGGGTTACTGTACCGTGATCTACCTCGGCGGGCAACGCCAGCAACGAACGGGATATGGGCCGCTCGCCTGGACTGTCGGGACGGCAGTTACCCCTGACTGTCGAGCAGAGCGTAACCCGCTCCGCCTATGGCTTCGGGGCTCGCTCCAGAGGGGTCGCAGCAGCTCGATTACTGTGTCAGTACACGACCGCCTCGGGACACCAATACGAGGCGTGTTGATCCGACTGTCGGGCGACGGCGTCTACCAGCAAGCCCGCACAACACGCGCAGGTACAAGTACGATCAATCGGCTCCTCCCGCGCTCCGCCGGGACTATCCGAATCTACGCCACGCACCCCGGGTACCACCTGGCAACAGCGGCGTTCTATGTCCGACCTTGAGTTCGGCGGTGGCAGATGGCTTGCTTAGACCACGCCGCGGGAGCGTACGCCACCAACCGCGAGACCTGCTTCATTCACCTGACCAACGATCTCGTCTGTGCGGGCCAACAATGTGCCCTCGTAGCAGTCGGTAACTATGGTAGCCGTGCTCCGTCCGCAGCACCCGAAGCCCTGCGGCAGTCATCCCAATGATGACGCACTGAGGCTTCGACTTGACGTCGCGCATTGCCAAAGGCTGAAATCATAATGCAGCCGGGATCATGGGTGATACCTGCGCTCCACGCCATAGTGACTGTCGCATGGTTCTCGCCACTTGTCCTGCCAGCATTGAGTGTGTGTGGTTTCGTGCGCGCTTGGAGACAGACCGCTCCTCCCTCATCGCCCGACACGTGCTCTCAGCTGCTCATTCAGATAACAACCATCGGCAATCATGCTACTGTCAACTGGATCATCGAGCAAATTCGCGGCTATGGACTTGTAATCCCCTACACGATTTGGGTCGTCATCGAGGAGGGCACGGACCCGAGCTACCCGATGGCCGGTGCAGTCGTTGCCGTTCCAGCTGACTTTGTGTGCAAGGCGCGCAATAAGGCCCGAGCACTACAATATTCCCAAATTTGCCGGACACGGTTGGGACTAGACAAACCGGATGTCAGGCTCCTGTTTCTGGACGATGACAGTCTTCCCACGAAGAACTACATCGAGGCCGCGTATACCTCGCGCTACGACCTATCCCAGGGGTTAACCACGCCTCGGCTCGGTTATGGCCGGTTACTCAGCCACATGGATAACCTGCGCACGATCAATTGCATCACGTTCTGTGCGATGTTCCAGGGGTTTGGGCACCCAATTCATGTACACGGAGAGGGTTTATGTGTCCGCGCTTCGGTTGAGGCGGCGGTCGGCTGGGATTATCCAATCTACGCCTCCGAGGATCTCGTTTTCGGGCAGATGGCGGCCCACATGGGGTTCAGTTGGGGGTTCTTCTGGGAGTGTATTCAGATCACGTCTCCCTGGTCATGGAAGGACTTCGTGACCCAACGCCGCCGATGGCTCTGGGGGAACATTCACGCAATGCGTCATGTGCTGCCCCGTCCTGCCGCCGTGCTTATCGGAGTTAAGTGGTTCACCGGCGTCAGTATCTTTCTCATTTCAAGTGCAGCTTTGGTGATCCGAGTCCTTGGAGGCAACCCTGCGGGCGCAGGAGGCGCATCGCACTTTCTGGTATCCCTCGGCGTCTGGCTAGCCATGTTTGGAGCAAGTGGGCTCATTAGCTCGTCTGGAATGGGACGGCCGATTCCTCGCAACTCATTGCACGTACTGTTCGCTCTGACACTAGCATGGGTCACGGCATGCGTCACTGTCGGCGTCGTCATTATCTCGTTGTGCCGTGGGAACCCACGACGGTTTGAAGTTATCCGGAAGACCCGCGAGGCAATCTCGCCGCACCCTCCAACGACGGCGAACTCTTGACGCGCTCGCGCCGCCGACCGCTTTCACATCTCGCGTGGGTCTTTGTTTTTGTGTTCCCTGCTGCGCTCGGCATTGACTATCAAGCTGCTAGTGTCACGGAATCGCGAACGCCGATCGTGCGTAACCTTACGGGACCCACGTCCGCTCCAGCGTTCGGGGAAGTGGACACCGAAGGCAGCATTACGCCGACGCCGAGTAACCCTTTTGATCCGGCGGCCATAGCCGTCGTCGGGTACTTTGTGGACCCTACGGGGCGGCTGTATCGCCGGTCCGGCTTCTTCTTTCAAAACTACGTTCGACACCTGAAGAATGGCCATGAGGAGTTAGCTCCCCAAGGTCTCCCCAACTGGCATGTGAGGTTCGCACCGCCGACTCCCGGGACATGGAGCTGGTGGTGGCGTGTTACGGTTCCAACAGGCGAAATCAGCACCCCTAAGCACGCACTCTCGATTCTTCCCAGTCGCAACCACGGCTTCCTGAATATCAGTACTAGAGATTCCCGCTACCTCAGCTTCCAGGATGGTTCGCCCTACTTCGCTGTCGGAGAAAACGTTGCCTGGTACGACGCGGGTGGAACGTACGATTACGACAAGTGGTTCTACCGACTCAGCAGCGCGGGCGCGACTTATGCCCGGGTCACGCTGTCCCCCTGGTCTCTCGCTCTCGAAACCCGCTCCACTGGGCTAGGCAACTATCGGAGACGCCTAGCGCGGGCATGGCAGCTGGATTACGTCCTCAATGCCGCAACGCACTACGGCATTTATCTCGTCATCTCGCTCCTGAACTCGGACGTCTATCGGAGCCATAACGGAAGCGGGTGGCGAGAGAATCCCTACAACGCGCGCAACGGAGGTCCCCTCAAAAGTCCCAGTGAGGTCTTCACCGACGGACGGGCACGTGTTCTCTTCGAGCGCCTTGCTGCGTACGTGATTGCCAGGTGGGGTTGGTCGCCGAATGTGTTGGCCTGGGAGTTATGGAACGAAGCGGATCTAGTCGATGGCTACCCTGCTAAGGCAGCGAACGCCTGGCAGGAGCATATGTATGCGTTCATCAATTCGCTAGATGGTCCCCGCCACCTGATCACGAGCAGTTACGCTCGCACCGCGAACACCCTTCTCGACTTCAGCCAGAGTCACCTCTACCTGAACCAGGTTCCGTCAGCCAGTCAACACCTCGTGCCAGCCCTGAGTCGATTGGCGCATGAGTTCCCCGACACGAGGCCGATAAAGCCATGGCTTGTGGGAGAACTGGGCGTAGACTCTCGCAGTGCTCGAGCCACCGCCCTTGACGATCCGTCCGGTATAGTCTTCCACGACGGGCTCTGGGCTACGACGGTAAGCGGCTCCTTCGGGACCGCCATGTCTTGGTGGTGGGACACTTACATTGACCGAACAGGAGCGCGCTTCTACGACATGCTCGGCTCCCTCGCGAAATTCGTGCACGATGTCCCGTGGGACCGCGAGGCGTTTGTGTCCGCGCGGGTGAGCGCCACTTCACGCGGCGAACCTCTCTCCGCTGAGGGCCTATCGGGTCAAATGGACGTGCTCGTCTGGGTTCGCAGTAGGAGTGTGCAGTGGTACCACCACAAAGATGTCCTAGTGTCAAGTGCCGCAGTTTCGCTATCGGGGCTGCATTCTGCATGCTGGCAGGCAAAGATACTGAACACACGGAGCGCTCAAATGCTGCGGACGTCGAGAGTCCTGTCTAGCAAGGGGACTACCCGTATCTCCCTCCCGTCGTTCACCGACGATATTGCTATTCACCTGTCAGCCTGCTAGCCGTGAAAATTGCCGAGGGCGTAGCCCATGACACTGCCGCGATCACAAAGAAGAGATCCACGAATCGTCACCCACCGATTGCTTGGTGGACCTCCTATCGTGCCGAACTCGATTCCATCCCCGACGAGGACAGGGGCCGCTTGGACCAATCGACGGGCCGGGGCTGTCGAGGAGTATGGTTGGCACCGGTCCTCCTCCTCCCCACGCGTCCCAGCGCACCAGGCACCCCCTGACATTGACTCCATAGGGCAGCCCTCGGAGATGAGGTCTCTGGGCGCAGAATGAGAACGCTTGATGCACCGACAGGGTGGACACTTGCGCAGACGCCGCGTGACGCGCATCCACGCTTACGAGCTCGGTAGTCTGCGCGCGTAATCGTCCATGAGAGATGATGAACACAGCGCGCGAGTAGGAGAGCGGTAGGGTGATCGGTAGACGCACGGTAGCAGCGTACGTGACGCTTCCTCCGATCGCTGCAATGCTCCGCATCCCGACAGAAACGGTGGCTGGCATTTCGACCAGGTGCCACCCTTGCCAGGTAATGTGCCGGATTTGCATCACCGCTGAGGCACGTTTTGTGAAAATCGGTTTCAAAGTGGTTCTCCCGCAGGTTGTGGGGTGGAAGAAGCGGGCGTATAGATAGAGGTAGACCCTTCCCGCAAGGAGATGGTCATGCCTCCCCTGCTCCCCGCCTCGCCGTTCGCCATTCGCCGCATGGTGCTCGACCGCACCACGATCACCTTGGAAGCGGAGGCGACGACCAGCGCCGCCGCCTGTCCCACGTGCGGTACCACTTCGCACCAGATCCACGATCGCTATGACCGCCATCCCACCGATCTTCCCTGGCACGGTTGTCCGGTGCGCTTGATTCTGCGCGTTCGCCGCTTTCGCTGTACCAATCAGCGGTGCACCAGGCGCACCTTCGCGGAGGGTTTCGCACCCATACTGCCCCGGCGCGCTCAACGCACCGCCGATGATCGCAACTTCCTCTTTCAGCTCGCCTGGATGATGGGCGGGGAAGCAGGAGCGCGCCTGGCACACGCTGCCGGTCTCCCGGTCAGTCCGGACACGCTCCTGCGGTTGCTGCGACGAGGCCATCACGAGGTCGAGACGCCACGCGTGTAAGCGATCACGAAAACTGGCTCTCCCCCCGGCTTGATGACGCCTTTAGCCCCGGTGAAGGACGCGAATGCGGAGCAGATCGAGCTTCGCCCGACCGTACATCTGGCGCTTGAGGAGCTTTAGCCGCGTGATCTGCCCTTCAGTCTGCCCGTTGCTCCAGGGCAGCCTCAAGGCCGCCTCCACCGCTGCCAGGTCTCTCTGGAGGTGACGAGCGAAGCCACGGATCTCCCGGATGCTGGTCGCTGTCGCCTTGCGGAGCCAATCGTCCAGCGCCTGGCTGTCCTGCTCACGGACGAACCGCCGGAACTCCTGTGCGATGTCATAGAGTTCCTGGAGGATGGCGTCCTGCTGCCGGAGTGCATCGCGTTCCGCTCGCTCCTCGTCCGTCAGCTTGTCGTCGGAGTGCATGAGCAGCCAGGCGGCGTGCCGCGGTGAGGCAGGGTGGGGAAGCGGCTCTGGTCGAGACGCAGGCGTGCGCGACCAGAGCGAAACGAAGCGTCTGACTGCCTGCGACGAGCCGCCATAGCCTTGCTCACAGATCTCCCGCCAGAGCTGCTGTACGTTCTGGCATCCCGCCTCCCATCGCTCTCGTAAGTACTGCTCGTACCGGTGTGGGCTTGCCGACCCCACGCGGCGCACGCGCTCCGGAAACGCCTCGGCATGGACCAACTTCTGAGCCGTGCGGCGATTGATGCCAAGTGCGCGGGCAATCGCGCTGATGCTCATGCCCTCGGCCTGGAGCGCCTTCACCTGTTCATAGCAGTCCAGCCGCCGTGCACGCCGTGCCTGCCGCTCCTGCTCGGCCCGTGGCAACTCCCCCTCATTGGGAGTTGTCGGCTCCTCGGCCACCGGTATCGCTTCTGCCGCTGCTCGGAGGAGTTGAGGGTTATGCGCCAAGGTACGCTCCAGGGCATCGCCGAGATTCTTGAGCAAATGCCAGCGGTCAGCCACCTGAATCGCATCTGGTGCCCCATCGCGGCCTCCTTCCGCATACTCCTGAGCCCGATCTCGGCTCAGGACTTCGATCCCTGGGTGCGCCCGAAGCCAGCTAGCAAGATCCTCCGACGTCCGCCCGTCCACGAGGTCAATCGGGCAATGCCGTTCGAGGTCGACGAGGATAGTGCCGTAGCTGCGTCCCCTCCGTCGCGCCCAATCGTCGACCCCGAGGATCCGTACGGCCGCCGGCTCAGGATCAGAGGCGAGGCGAACCAGCCGGAGCAGGCCGGAGGGGCTACTCGGGGTGCCAAGTAGGCGGGTCAGACGAGAACCAGCTTCACCTCCCAGCGCCAATCCCACCTGCTGCAGTGCCTGGCGGAGTCGATCAGTGCGGCGAATCCGTGGACCGGCCAACGTGGGAATGCGTTCGCAGAAGATCCGCCGCGGACACCATCGATTTCGACACACGAATCGGCGCAGCTTCAGGTGCAGGACGGTCGGGACGCCGAAACACGGGAGGTCGGAGAGCGTGCGGGAATAGTGGCTATGCACCCGGCGTGAGCGATGCGAGCAGAGCGGGCAGGACGCCGTTCGGCGATGGGGTTCTACCTTGATGACGAGGCACTCTGCATCCGCGGTGGCGGACTCGATCCGGAAGCCGGGGAGAAGGGCCGCAAGAGGGGAGGCGGGCATGGCAAGGCTCCTGATGAGGATGCCTCTCTTGTACTCGCACCGTGGCTAAAGGCGTCATCAAGCCGGGGGGAGAGCCCAATTCGTGATCGCCTACAACGCGTCCTCGGAGTTGATGATCTGGCCCTGCGCCGTGGTCAGCGCTACGCCACCATTCTGGTCAACCTGGAAACGAGCGAGCCCGTCGATCTCCTCTCGGGGCGCGAAGCGGGGCCCTTGGCCGAGTGGCTGCGAGCACATCCCGGAGTGGAGGTCATCGTGCGCGATCGCTCCGAAGCCTATGCTGCAGGAGCCAAAGCCCGCGCACCGAACGCTGTGCAGGTGGCCGATCGCTTCCATCTGGTGAAGAACGCCAGTGCGGCCATGGATGAGCTGCTCCAGGGACAGAGGCGACAGATCGCGGTGGAGGTCTCCGAGCCACCGCCAGCAGCTCCGGCAGCAAAGCCGCTCAGCCCGACCAAGCAACGGATGGCTGATCGCAGAGCAGCGCGGGTGGCCCGGTGGGAGGAAGTGCAGCGGCGGCACAAGGAAGGAGAGGGACTCCGGCATAGTGCGCGGGAGATGGGGATAAGCCGGGTCACGGTTCGTCGCTTGATCGACACGCCCATCCCGCCCCGCAACCACATCGTCCACCCTCGGCCCGGTGGGCTGACGTCCCCATCCCTCCAGCCGTACGTCAGCTATCTCCAGGATCGGTGGCAGCAGGGCTGCCACAACATCACGCAGCTCTTCCGCGAGATCGGGGAGCAGGGCTACCCGGGGCGTCGATCCCTCCTCTATACCGCGCTCCATGGCTGGCGTGGGCCTCGTCCTCCGCCAAAGGAACGCCGGCGTTGCAAGATGCAGCGGTTCAGTGTTCGGTGGCTCTGTTTGCGCCCGCCAGACCAGCTCAAGTCCGAGGAGTCCCTCGCTCTCCAGCAGATTCTCGAAGAGGACACCAGACTGGCGACTGGGTACGACCTCCTGCAGCGCTTTCGGGCGCTACTCACTGAGCGAGACGTCGCAGCACTTGCCACCTGGCTCCGGGACGCGCAAGCGAGCAATCTGGCACCGTTTGCAGGCATGGCAAACGGGATCGCGAACGACCGCGCTGCGGACGAAGCAGCGCTGACGATGCCCTGGTCGACCAGTATGGTTGAGGGTCATATCCATCGGGTCAAGCTGATCAAGCGGCAGGGCTACAGGCGATCGAGTCTCACCCTGCTCCGGCGGCGCATTGTCGCCGCATAGCTGCAGCTACCCGAAACGCCGCCCCTGCGGCTTTGGGGAGGTTATGGCCGCATCCCACAACCTGCGGGAGAACCATTTGCAGACCGGCCCTTACAACGTTTCCACCGAGTGCTGCCTGCGTAGAAGTCCAAGACGCCGCGCAGCGAGTCCAGCACCTCCACTCGGTTCGTCTTGGTCCAGGTTCCGTGGCGCAGCGTGTAGAGGCTCGTTTCCGCGGTTCAGGTCGGCGCAGTGTGCTGGCCGCTTTCCGCCGTGGCCACTGCGGTATGTGGTAGGGCAAGGCCCGATATCAGCACGAGAAGAAGGGATGAGAGTGGTCCTTGCTTCATCGGTTCAGTCTGACATGAACGTCAGCAACAAGAGAACGCGCGAATGGCCGGACTCTCCGCTCATGCCAGCTCGCCCCATAGAGCCTGTTGATGAAGAGCGTCCTTCAGTCGTCGCCTGGGAGTAGCCGGTTGCACACGAACGACCTTGAGCCACTCCCCGTTGCCAAGCTCCAAGAGGGCCAGTTCACGACCACAGGGAAGCTGAGTGGTTTGCTACAGTATGGTCCCGCACCGGTCGTTCAGGAGGTAGGCGTGGACTCAGGCCACCACAATGAAGCCGAGCGGTTCGATACCACCTCAATGCTCATGACGGAGGCTGCAGCTCTAGAACACGCGCGCGGTGTCTACAGTGATGCTCCTGCATCCGCACTGCTCGCACGGTACGGGGACATCGCTGCCGCAAACCCGGCACTGGCTGCGAGTGCGTTCGTTCATCCCGATCGGCTTGCCTGGGTGGTCACTGTCTATGCGGAAGCCACCATACGGGGAGGGCCGCATGCCGCGCCGGAATCAGTGCGCGTGTATTCCATGGTGATCAACGCAGAGCTCGGCAGCGTGCTCGAGTTCAAGGACGTTGGGTTCGGTGACGAGGCTATACAAGACGGGAAGCTCGTCGTTACGCCGGTGCAGCAGGGCCACGATCTATCCCACGATCCGGCCGCTGGTCCTCTCGCACCGAACCGTGGGCAGAAGCCGCGCGCCTAAAGCACCGGAGTCGTTGCCCCTTCTCGGCCGCCCAGCGCACAGATCACGAATGGTAGAAGCGTTCCAGTTTCTCTCTGGCATGTGCAGTCGTGAAATGCCAGGAGACAGTCGCGTGCTGATCATTCCGTCGTTTATGAGAAGGTTGCGCCTGCTGACACGAAGCAGCATGGAGGCGCCCCAGAGAGTTGAGGGCGTAGCGGCAGAAACCTCTATTCACGACGCGCGGATGGTGATGCAAGTCATTGTGTCTAGTCGAGAACGATAGCGGACGGTCGACCCATATCACAATCTAGCTCACCGGCACTCGTGTACCAGCCGCTGCCCTTCGGGCCCAGGCTAGCCTCCACGCCAGCGGGCGGTCCCCCGCCGGTTAAAAGACCGTGAGGATAGCTTCCCACAACGGCAAGAATGTTGGCCGGCAGTCTCCTCGGACGATCGAGCGTGATTCCGGTGGGCGGGCCGTTAGCGTTGTCCAAGGTCACGTAGTAGCCATGCACAAAGACGGCGTAAGGAATGTGGTGCAGGCGCGGAGCCTTAGAGCAAAACCTACCGGCCGTGGGAATGGTCA
>Ga0209168_10003584_pt1 | contig 10616 bp, 7 predicted proteins | sample Coa_R1_FD_187156 | JGI IMG/M metagenome (GOLD analysis project Ga0209168, IMG submission 187156) | Surface soil microbial communities from Centralia Pennsylvania, which are recovering from an underground coalmine fire - Coalmine... | ecosystem: Environmental > Terrestrial > Soil > Unclassified ... | reverse complement strand
TGATGCTCGTGCAGCGCGGCTCCCGGTTCCAGGGTTTTACCCCCGAAGGCGAGCGAACGCTCGATTGGGCGCGGCGGATCGTGGGCGACACCCGCGCGATGCGTCAGGAAATCAACTCGCTGAAGGACAAGCTTTCGGGGGAAATCCGGATCGCGGCAATTCCCACCGTGCTCGGCATGGTCGCCTCGCTGACAACGCCATTTCGCGCCCGCTACCCCGATGTGCGCTTCCGGATTGTGTCCTGCACCTCGGCCGAAGTGCTAGGCCTGCTCGGAAATCTCGAGGTCGATGCGGGCTTGACCTATATCGAGAATGAGCCGATCGGCAATGTCCGCACCATCCCGCTCTATAACGAAAGCTATCGTCTCCTGACTTCGCCTGACGGAATGTTCGGCGATCGAAAGCAGGTCACCTGGACCGAGGTGGGGCAGGTCCCGCTGTGCCTATTGACACCGGACATGCAGAACCGGCGCATCATCGACCGGGCGCTTCGCTCGGTCGGGGTTGAGGTGACTCCGACCTTGACCTCGAATTCTCTTCTTGTGCTCTACACCCATGTGAAGACCGGCCGTTGGGCCAGCGTGATGCCGGCCAAACTGGCGGAAACGCTCGGGCTCGCGGACGCCGTGCGCAGCATTCCGATCGTCGATCCGGTCGTGGACTACAGCATCGGCATGGTTATCCCGCAGCGGGATCCCATGACGCCGCTGATTGCGGCTCTGGTCCAGATTGCCCGCGAGGTCGCGCCGAAGCTTCAATGAATGGGGCAGGCCTCGCTTTGCCCCTTCAGGCTGCAGCCTTTTCCCTGGTCGCCCCCCGCGGCAGGCAAACTCGCACGATCGTGCCGGCGCCGAGTTTGGAGCGCAGCCGCATCGAACCGCCGTGCAGATTGGTCAGAGACCTTGCAATTGCGAGCCCAAGTCCGGAGCCGTGATAGGATTTGGTAAGCTGGCTTTCGACCTGCTCGAAAGGCCTGCCCAGCCGGCGCAACGACTGTGGCGCGATGCCGATCCCGGTGTCGGCAATCAACAACACGATGGAATCTTCCACGATCCGGCTGCGGACGGTGATCTTTCCGCCATCGGGCGTGAATTTGACGGCATTGGAAAGCAGATTGACGATGATCTGCTTGGTGGCGCGGCGATCGGCCACGATCGAGATTGGGCCGTCTATCTCCGCGTCAAGATCCAGATTCTTGTCGTTGGCGCGCCCCGACACGACGCGCAAGGACTCGGCGAGCGTCTTCGACAGGTCGAGCTGCTCCATGTCGAGCTTCATTCTGCCGGCCTCGATCTTCGACATATCCAGGATATCGTTGATCACTTCGAGCAGATAATGTCCGCTGGTCAGAATGTCGTGGCAATATTCCCGGTATTTCTCCGAGCCGAGCGAGCCAAACATGCCGCTTTCCATGATTTCGGAGAATCCGATGATGGCGTTGAGCGGCGTCCGCAGCTCGTGGCTCATATTGGCGAGGAATTTGGATTTGGTCTGGTTCGCTTCCTCGGCGCGGGTCTTTTCCCTGGAATACTTCTCGGCAAGATCGGCCAGCTCGATGGCTTGGCGTTCAAGCTCGCTCTGTGAGCGTTTCAGATCGATCACGGTGGCGCGCAGCCGAAGGTCGTTTTCGACCAGTTTCTGTTCGTGCTCCTTGATGCGCGTAATGTCGGTTCCGACCGAGACGTAGCCGCCGTCCTTGGTTCGCCGCTCGCTGATATGCAGCCAGCTTCGGTCGTCGAGCTGCGCCTCGAAGGTTCGCGCACCGGGCGCCTGATTGGCGATCTCGTGCAGGCGCGTCCGCACCTCCGGCATTCGGCCGACTTCGATGATGGTCTCGTAGGAGGTGCCGGGTGTCACGGCGGAGTCCGGCAATTTATGAAGTCGCTGGAAATGGGAGTTGCAGAGCACGAGCCGGTCGCTCGCATCCCACAAGACGAAGGCCTCCGGGATGGTCTCGATTGCGTCGCGCAGCCGAAGGTCGGCCTCGACGGTCTTCTCGGCGAGGCTCTTCTGTTCCGTGATGTCGACGGCGATGCCGATCAGATGAAGGCCCGCGTCCGCGGCACCCTGGCTGAGTTCGCAGCGCACGCGGAGCCAGATCCAGTGGCCATCGGTGTGCTGCATACGGAACGTCTGGTCGATGTAGTTTATCTTTCCCGAGATGAGCTGATCGGCGATCTCGAACAGGTCGATATCGTCCGATTTCACCAGCGCGTTGACTTCGCCGAAGGTCAGGAGGTCGCTGCGGTTTTCCAGCCCCAGCATCGTGAACATGGATTGCGACCAGAAGATCCGGCCGCGGGACAGATCCCAATCCCACAGGCCGCACCGGCCGCGATTGAGCGCGGTATCGATGCGACCGCGCACCGCGTCGTTGATGAGATCGCCTTCGCGGGCGCGGGTCGATTGCCAGTGGAATGCAAAGCCCAGGATCAGCACGACAAACCCGGTTGTTGCCGAAAGCGTCACGGAGAGCGCGGCATCGGACCGCCAGATCGATTCGATCTTTTCCTGAATAACGATCACCTGACCAGGCAGGGACCTGACCGACTGACGAATGGCGAGCGCGGCGGCGCCGTTTGGCAGCGTGATATCGATGACGCCCGCCGGTTGTCCCGGCGCCGACAGAGGCAATACCGCGCTTACGACGTCGAGAAGGCTGCTCGCATCGCCGATCGCCGATTCAATCGGAACGCGGGCAAGAATCCGCTGGTCCGCGCCAAGCACAATGACGTGCCTGCCGGGCGCAATCGCCCAGGACGGGATGAGGCTCGGCAGCAGCAGTTGCAGCCGTTCGAACGACGCGGCACGTTCCTGCCGGATCGAGGCCATATGCTCGAGGCGCTCGGCGAGGAAATCGGCCACCGCGGCGAGGTCGCGCTTGGTGACGGCGCGTTTCTGGCGGGTCTGATCGATTACCTGGACAAAGGCGCCGAGGCAGATGGTGATCAGGAAGGCGATGATGAGGGTGGGTACGGCGCGGCGGAGCGCGGGTTCCGCCAACAGCAGCCTGTGATAGGCAGGTTTTGCGATCGATTGCGCCAATCCCTTGATCGAATCGGATTGGACGCACGCGGTCGCGGCGTTTGCGCGCCCCATGCCGTTGACCCCCATTTGGAAACTTTTTTGAACGACCCCGTTCGGAGAAAACTGCGTGCTTTCCGAATCAGATTCATTTGAATCCAGTTTTTGCGAACTGTCGAGAGTCAACGATTCCTTAATGCAAATAATTCTTGTCCACGGAGAATCATTCGGCCGAAAACCTGCGCAAGACGGTGGAGAAGGTGAGTCCGAAAGGAGAACGCTCAAACGGATTATACTTTGGGCGGCTCGGCGTGGCTGATGACGCGCTTGACGGAAGGAAATGCGCGACGAAGCGCGCGCTCGATCTCATCGACGCTCTCGTGAACCCTGATCACGCTCATCGCGGGGGCCGCGCGGCAATGGAAGTTAACGATTTCACCGGCAGCCGTGTCGCGCACCCGGACGTTATGGATGTCATGGATGGCGCCTGCGGCGGCAAACCGCGACAGCGCGGTGCGGATGGCCTCGACCCGATCGGGCGGGGCATCGGTTCCATGCGGCAACTCCGGCTCTAGCGGCTCGATATGGGTATCGACCTCGACATCTTCGCCAAATTCCTCGCGAATATTTCGCTCCAGCTCTTGAGCGATGTCATGAGCAGCCGCCAGCGCCATGTCGCCGTCAACTTCGAGATCGATGCTGACGGTGAGCTTGTCGCCGAGGTCATGCACGGTGACGTGGTGAACGGCGAGCCCGGAGTTACGGGCAATCACCATGATGCGTTCGCGGACGCTCTCATTGTCGCGCGCGACCGGAACCGCGGTAAAGGTCAGGTCGGCGTCTTCGAGCACGCCCGAGACCGTGGCCTGGGCCTGCCGCTTGATCTCATCGACGCGATCGATCGGATAGGTGCGCGGCACCTGGACGACGGCGTCGATGAAGTAGGTTGATCCGACCATGCGGACGCGCAGTCGTTCGACGCCAACGACGCCGGGTATCGTTCGGATCGCCGCGGTGGCTTTCTCCGCCACGCCTTCAGGGGCGCGATCGATCAAGGTCTCGACGGTGGAACGCGCAAGCCGCATGCCCAGCATCGCGATCATGATCGCGACGGCCACCGCTGCGGCCGCGTCGCCCCAGGGGAAGCCGAGCGCGGAAAGCGCAAGTCCCACGATGACCGCGACCGAGCCGAGCACGTCTGAGCCAAAATGCAGCGCGTCCGCCGCCAGCGCCTGGCTCTTGGTTTCGCGCGCGGCGTTGTGCAAGGCATGGGCGCGCCAGAAATTGACGGCGATATCGACCACCAGCACGATAAAAGGGATCGCCGATAGGCTCGGAGGCGCCGCGCCCTCGCGCAGGCGACCGACGGCTTCCACCAGCACGCCGCCCGCGAGCACGTATAGCAATGCAATGATGCCAAGCGCCGAGACGCTCTCGAGCTTGCCGTGGCCGTAATGATGCTCCTCGTCGGCGGGACGATCGGAAAAGCGCACCACAGCCCAGGTGATGATCGTCGCGATCACGTCCACGGAGGAGTGCAGCGCTTCCGAGATCAGGGCCAGACTGCCGATCGCAACGCCGACGACGAATTTGGCGATCGCCATGCCGGCGCTCGCGAAAACCGAAATCGCCGCAATCCGTGACTTGGTGGGATGATTGTTCTGGCCCATGGGGAAACGGGTTTAGCAGGGCGTCGTTAAGGATTGAAGTATCGATCGGACAACGTAGTTGCCAGTCGGTTGCACGTGAACATGCCTTTGGGTCTTCATTGCGAGGGGCGAAGCCCCGAGGCAATCCAACGCATCAGCAGAGACTGGATTGCGTCGCTTGCGCGCGCGATGGCGCCGGATAGCGAAGGCACTCTTCAGTTCAATCTCTCGAAGCGAGCAAACACACCTTCGCCTTCTCGCGGCGCAAAAACGTCCGAGCTTTGACGGAAATTTCCACCCTCCAATAAGAGGGCGCAGGGAATGCCGGGTGCGCAGCCAGCACCCATGGCCCCGTGTACGAAAGGAAAAAGTACACGAGCATCAGTCACCACAGGTAGGCCGAGACATCCCGGCATTCCCTGCGCGACGGTTTACGACTTACTCCGTGCTCTCTCCGGCGATCGGGCTTTTTTGTCACCGTCGCCCCTGAGAAGAGCTGTCTTCTCAGGAACTTCACGCCAGCGTCGAGGCGCTAAGACCACACGGCTTCGTCGTCCGCGGCAAGCGCATTTCGTCTGATGCACCGCCAGCGTCCATCGCATCCCGCACCGACGTTCGTGACGACGCGTACGCCCCTCAAGCGGGACGGGACGAGCGGAATCACTAAAGCTGTTTCTACCAAATCGAGAAGCGAAATATTTTCTGCGGAAAGGCTTGTCTGGCGGCGGCAAATCAGCATCCGGGCCGCTCGGGGACCTGCGCGACCATGCCATGCCTATCGCGCAAGCACATAGGTGCCGGGCGCCGGACATAGCGGGACGATGCCGTGCGCCGGCGCCCCGATGCCGGGAGGCGCGGTTCGTTGAGAAGGGCTACGAGCGACGAGCCACGATACCCATTCGGGCCACCACGAGCCATCGAGGCGCCTCGCGCGCGTATGCCAGGTCGCGGCGTCCACGTAACGGTCGCCGGGTTTGCGCGTCGCAATATCATAGTGGCGGCCCTTGTGGCCCGGCTCTGAAACGATTCCGGTGTTGTGACCGCCATTGGTCAGGAGGAAAGTCAGCTCGTTATCCGTGAAGAGATGAACCTTGTAGACCGATTGCCAGGGCGCGATGTGGTCGGTCTCGGTCCCCACCACGAACATCGGAACCCTTAGATCCTTCAGAGTGACGACACTGCCTTCGACGGCAAATCGACCCGCGGTGAGCCGGTTCTCCAGGAACAAGCCGCGCAGATATTGCGAGTGCATGAGATAGGGCAGGCGGGTCGAATCGGCATTCCAGGCCAACAGGTCGCTCATTGGCTCTCGCTCACCCAGGAGGTAGTTTCGCGTCATCTTCGACCAAACCAAATCATCGCTGCGCAGCGCAGTAAAGGCGGCGCTCATCTGCGAGGAGTCCAGCACGCCCTGGTCCCACATCATGTCTTCGAGGAAGGCGACCTGACTTTCGTCGACGAAGAGCATCAGCTCGCCGGCCTCGCTGAAGTCGGTCTGGCCCGCGAGTAGCGTGACCGTTTTGAAGCGGTCGTCATCGTCCCGCGCCATGGTGGCGGCGGCGATCGCAAGCAACGTACCACCGAGGCAATAGCCACAGGCGTGAACCTTGCGGCCGGGCACAACGTTGTTGACCACGTTGAGCGCCGCCATCACGCCCTCGGTACGGTAGCTGTCGAGTGAAAAATCGCGTTCGGCGGGCGTTGGATTGAGCCAGGAAATCATGAATACGGTAACACCGCGATCGACCAGGTAGCGCACCAGCGAGCGCTCCGGCACGAGATCGAGCACGTAATATTTCATGATCCATGCCGGCACGATCAGCACCGGCTCGGTTAGAACGTCAGCGGTAGTGGGGCTGTACTGGATCAACTCCATAAGGTCGTTGCGGAAGATGACCTCGCCGGGGGTGGCCGCGAGGGTGACGCCGACTTGAAAGCCCTCTTTGGGCTCCGGCGGCGTCCTTGCTGCGGCTTGCGCCAAATCTTCCGCAAAGTTGCGCGCGCCCCGAACAAGATTCGCGCCGCCTTCCTTAAGGGTACGCGAGATCACGACCGGATTCATCCAGGGCACGTTGGAAGGAGAAAAGGCGTCGAGATACTGATGAATCATGAAACTGACCCGGTCGGCATCCCGCGCTCTCATGCCAGGGAGCGGGCGGGTGGCGCTCCGCCACCACTCCTCATGCGCGAGGAAGGCCTGCTGCCACCAGGAAAACGGATAGGTTCGCCAAGCCTCATCATTGAAGCGATGGTCGATCGGTTCCGGGTTGAGAAGCGGTACGCTGCCGCCTGCCGCCAGCGTCGCGAGCCTGGCCGCCAGGACCGCACCGAGCGCAGCCAGTTCGAGCTGGCGTCCTGGAGCCCTTAAGAAATGCGAGTACCAGTCGAACCATGCGTCCGCCGCGGCGTGCGGCGACATACCCCCGGTGAACCGCGCGATCAGGCTCTTGCCGACGCGGTCAAGCGTTTCGAACGAGGGCAGGTTGGCGACGGGCGAGGGCGGAGGAGGGCATCGTTTTGGCTGAGGCGACGGCGCGGAGTGCACAACCATCGGCAGTCTTTGAATCTTCTCGGTCATGTAGCGCGTATCCAGCTATCGATAGGTTGATCGATACGCCAAACCGGAGCCCGCGACTTTGATACCGATCAAATAACCGCACACAGTTTTCGAGTCGCTCGCATGTGGCGGCACAAAAATCGAAGCGCTTTTGCCAGGATTTTCACGGTTCTCTGATCCAGATCAAACCGCTGAGTCTTGGCAGACTGCATAAATAACCAAACGATTGCGGTGGTTCAGGGCACGCTTGCAATTTATCGACACACTGCGAGAAATGGACGATGCAACAGCGCCGTATCTTGAATCTTGCAGCCGCAATTGTCGCATTCGCGTTGCATTGCACTCGTTCTGCTAGCGCGGATGAAGTTTTGACCTTTCATCTGGTGATGACTAACTTAAGCTCTGTGCAAGCGCTTGATGTCGGCGACGTGGACGGGCACGTGTTGGAGTTAAGTCGCCGCAGCGGAATAGCATTGTTTCCAGACGCGTCTGTTGCCGGCTCATATTGCTCGATAACGACCGACTTCATTAAAGCTGCTGGTCCCTTTTTTGCCTATTGCAACCTAAAGCTAACCGAAGACTCGGTGATTTGGTTTAAGGTGACCGGATTTGCCAAACCGGAAGAGGCAACAACGGTTTTCTCGGACAGCCCAATTGCCGTACTGCGTGGCACGGGGCGATTCGAAGGCTTCAGCGGCGACGGCACTTTCAAGGGACGGCTTACCCCGTTTGCGCTAGGCGCGAATCCGTATGGGGATGTCGTCATCAATCTGAGGAAGTAAAGTAGTCATGATGGACGCCATTACGATCGATGGCGATACAACTGGCAAAAGCTGACAGCGTGGTGGTCATGATCAAAAGCGGCGCCGGCCGTGACGAGACGCTGCACAAGGGCTTCGTCTCAAGCGCAACTAAACATTTCTTTAGTTCCGCGGCATGGACCTCGCAGAATGATTCCATCACATTCGGCGAGGTCGTCGGCGGATCGAACTGTCACCATTTGAACGCAGAAAGTTTGTTTAATGAGGCTGATCAAAGGTGCCGCCTGTATCGCTATGGGGCTGATCCTCACGGCGGCTCCGGCCGCGGCAGGATTAGTCACTCCGCAGCGGATCCATCCCACATCGCAGATTCGGCAAGTCCAATTTCGCGGCGACGATGTCGCGGGAGCGATTATCGGCGGCGCAATCGCGGGCATCGTCGGGAGCGCGGTGGCCGGGGCGGGGAATTGTTATTACAATGATTGCGACGATGATGATGAAGGGTTCTACGGTGGCGGCTTTTATGGCGGCCCCGGTTATTATGGCGGTGGGGGGTATTATCGCGGCGGCCAGGGTTTTCGTGGCCGCGGCTTCCAAGGAGGCGGTCCCAACGGCGGCCAATTCCATGGCAGAGGCGCGATGGCGCACAGCGGCGGAGGCATGGCCCACGGTGGCGGCTTCCATGGCAGTCCGGGAAGCGGCAGGAGATAGCCACCCGATTCTTCGCCACGCACCGGCCAATCCTTTCTTCGCGATCTTGAACGAAGTTCGCAAACCATAATCGAGCTTTGGAGCATCACATGAAAAGGACGAAACTGTTACCGCTGTTCGTGACCGCTGCGGTCCTGGCTGCGAGTTCGTATCAAACTGCAGCCGCCGAGAGCAAACATAGCGCGCTTTTCGAGCGGCTCTGTTCCAAACAGAACAATGAAGCGCACCATCGCCAGATAGGGGATCGGCTGATCGCGCATCTGAAGCTGACGCCTGCGCAGCAGGCTGCATACAATGAATTTCAGGAGTCGCGTCTGAAATCAGTGAACGATGCGAAGGAAAAACTTTGTGCCAAGGAGCCCGACCTGTCGTCCTTCGAGGAAAGACTGAACTTCAGCCAGAGCTTCATGGAGGCGCGGCTTGAGGCCATGAGGGCGGAAAATCCGAAACTGATTGCGTTCTACAATACCCTTGACGACAAGCAAAAACGCAAGTTCGACGATTTCCGGGCCGGCATGGCCCGCTAGCCCATAAAACTTCTGCCGCCTCTTGGACGTCCAATTCCCGTCACACTAGTTCATGACGGCGTGCGAGATAGCACGTCCCTGACGGAAGAATGCATCGCCGTTTGCCGTCGGCGCAAATCTTTATGCGGACGTGGTCATCAATGTCAGAAAATAGTTTGAAAGGGACTTCAGCAGTTCCCGCTAACCGAACAGATGGGCGAGCCAATAGGCCGCACCTGCCGCAAGTCCGCCGACGAGGAGCGTCTGCAGCGCGGATTTTATCTTGTTCACACCGGTGAAGTGGCCCTTTATCGCCCCGAAACAAAGTAAGGCCAAGCCGGTGGCGGCGACTGAAATTTGCAAGGCCGCCGTGATATTGTGCGTCAACATATAGGGGATCAGCGGAATCAGCCCGCCGATTATATACGAACCACCGATAGTGAGAGCGCTGATGGGCGCGCGCTTCGGATCGGGTCGTTCAAGGCCCAATTCGAACCTCATCATAAAATCGACCCAGCGCTTCCGGTCGGACGCGATCGCATTCACGACGTTCTGCAATACTTTCCCGTCGAGACCATAACCGCGAAAGACCGTCTCGACCTCTTCTATCTCCCGTTCGTGCAGATGCGTAATCTCGTAATTCTCGCGCCTTTCCTCCGCCGCATAATGCTGTGCGTCGGTTCGTGCCGCGAGATAGCCGCCGAGCCCCATCGCGATCGCGCCGGCGACCACCTCGGCTAGTCCAGCGGTGACGATGACGTCCGTGCTGACGACTGCGGCCGAAAGGCCGGCCGCCAGGGCAAAGGGAACGGTGAGGCCATCCGCCATGCCGATCACGACGTCGCGCACCGACTCCGTTGCCGTAAAATGTTTCTCGATATGCGGCGTTGCAGGCATGACAATCTCGGTCGGCGATCTCCAGTTCGATGATCCGGGACGGGCTCCGAATTCGAAGGCAACTTGCTGTCAGACTAGTGCCGCCTATTTGACGTTCCTACACTACTTGCGGCAAATTCTCTCCAGGAACGTCAAATAGAAAAGCGGCACTAGAATCATAAGTTTTCTAGTGTCCATGGCTTTCTGAAGTTCGTGAAAGTGATCGCTGCGATGTAACACGAACTTCGGAAAGTGGGCACTAGGTCGTGTGGAATTGGAATGAGCCGCTGGGGGATTTTCGAAATTCAATTGTGTCAACGACCTTTTGGACTGCTCCCGGTTTCGAGCGAGTCACGTATTGCACTCTGATGGTATGAAGCTTCTTGAATGCCGGGGATCCGGTCATCGCTTTCAAAACAATCTGACCAATCACGTTTGCTTCGTTGTCTCGGCCAGCATGCGTAGCTTCGCTCATATTGCTGTTTACGCGCAAAACCGTGAAGATGCTCCCGTTCGCGACGAGTTCGACGCT
>Ga0209168_10003581_pt1 | contig 10631 bp, 9 predicted proteins | sample Coa_R1_FD_187156 | JGI IMG/M metagenome (GOLD analysis project Ga0209168, IMG submission 187156) | Surface soil microbial communities from Centralia Pennsylvania, which are recovering from an underground coalmine fire - Coalmine... | ecosystem: Environmental > Terrestrial > Soil > Unclassified ... | reverse complement strand
TCCGCATGCAATGAACTCTGCCGGAAAGTTCATGGACACGACCGCGGAGGGGAATTGCAGGATGCTGTGCAGCGCGGCACGGGCGTCGTAGCCGAATCACGAGGCCGCATCACGGCGTATGCATCATCGATGGCATTCTTCGGTCATGGAGTCGGCGAAAGCAATGAAGATTTACAAGCTTTGCTCGCGGCGGCTCCAGAGTTTCACGGGCCAGGTATTCTCGTACCCATGCGCAATTCTGATTTGTTCCGCTGGTGCCTGGAAAACGGCCTTCGTGTTGTTCAGGCAATGACCTTGATGACCGTGGGACTCTACAACGAGCCCGCTGGCGCATACTTTCCATCCGTATTGTATTGAGACGAACATGCCGCGCGAGTGACTCAGGGCTGAAAAGAACGAACAGAGCCCCGGGCGGCTGAATACTATGCGTTGTAGTAGGAAATCCTTCTGGTAAAATCGGTACCTATGAAACTTCAGGGAATTTTCCCGCCGATCACGACGCCATTTTCGAATGACGGCGAAATCGATTTGTCCCGCCTGCAGTCGAACATCAAGCTTTACAACTCGACGCGGCTCTCGGGCTACGTGATGAATGGCTCGACCAGTGAATCCGTTCTGTTGAGCTGGGATGAAATCGAGCGCCTGTGGGCCATGGCTCGCGAAACGGCTGCGCCCGATAAAATAATGATCGCAGGCACGGGCGCGGAAGCCACCGCCGAAACGATTCAGCACACCAGGCGCGCTGCAAAATTGGGATACGACGCCGCGCTGGTCCGCACGCCAAGCTACTACAAGCCGTTCATGACCTTCGAAGCGGAAGCCACCCACTTTTTGCGCGTGGCGGAGGCTTCTCCCATTCCCATACTCATTTACTCCGTGCCTGTATTCACTGGCTATACGGTTGAGGCCCCTCTCGTGGCTCACCTGGCATCCCACGCAAATATTATCGGTATTAAGGACAGTTCAGGGAATGTGCAGCGCATGAAGGATATCGTCTCCTCGACGCCAAAAACTTTCCGTTCGCTGACCGGTTCAGCTCTGACCCTGTACGATGCCTTGCAAGCAGGAGCCTCCGGCGCCATTCTCGCGATTTCCTGCGTTTTTCCGGATGCATGTATCGATTTGTTTGACGCAGCATCAGGAGGCGACGCGCAGCGCGTCGAGCAATTGAGAAAACACGCCATCCTCCCGGCCGCGAATTTAGCCACGAAATTCGGTATTCCGGGACTCAAGTACGCGATGGACCGCCTCGGGTATTACGGCGGACCCCCGCGCGCCCCGCTTCTGCCTCTCGGCGAACCCGCGAAGGGCGAAATCGACACCATCCTCGCCTCCGTCAAGCCCGCCACCGTCGCCGCGAATTAATCAGCACTCACGACGTTTGGATGGGGCTCGTCCATGCCTCTCCACAGTCTTTGCCGATGAAACCGTTTCGCAATCCCGGCATGGTTGCTGCGACTTAACGCGCCGTGTATCATCACATCTTCCATGGAGTACCACTGTCTTCGCTTCCACGAAATTCCACAAACAACCAAACTCTTCTCTTCTTTTGTTGACGATTTCCCCAGCGTAAAAGAGTTCTACGCGCACGCCCCCGATGAAGCGGGAGTGCGCGCGGCGGCGCAGAAAATTCGCCTCGATGCGGCAGTGCGAAAATCTGTCGTCGAGATTTTGCGCGAGCAAAATCGCGCTTTAGGCTCTGACGACGCGACCGAAAAGAATATCGAGCGTCTAGCAAGTGGCGCGGCCGCCATCGTCACCGGGCAGCAGGTCGGACTCTTCAGCGGCCCCGCATACAGCATTTACAAAGCGCTGGACGCGATTCGCTGGGCGGAAAAACTGACGAAGTCCGGCGTCGACGCTGTGCCGATTTTCTGGATGGCAACCGAAGATCACGACCTCGCCGAAGTGAATCAAGTGTTTTTCGCCGGACGCGAAGGGATTGCCCGGATCGAATTGCCTCTCGGTGACGATGTCGCCGGGCCTAGCGTCGGACGGATTTCCCTCGGGAAAGTGGCTGGCGCTGTTGTCGATCACGCGGTCGAATTATTGGAAGGCCCAGGGCTTCCCGCAATCTCTGAGGCTCTGCGTGCATCTTATCGCGACGGCGAAACCTTCGGCTCGGCATTCGGCAAACTGCTTGCCCGCCTCATGAAGGGCCGCGGATTAATTCTTCTCGATCCGCTCGACTCGCGCTTGCACGAATTGGCGCGACCCGTGTACCGCAAAGCGGTGGAGGAATCGCAGGCGCTCATCGCCGACTTGACGGCGCGCGATAAGGTTCTCGACAAGCTGGGCTTTCACGCACAAGTCAAAATCACGCAGCAATCGACGCTCCTCTTTCTCGACGTGAACGGCAAGCGGCAGCCGCTTCGGCGCCGCAACGGTGGCTTCGTTGCGGGCGATGCGAAGTTCACCGTCGCCGAATTGCTCGTCACGATTGACAACGAGCCGCAACGATTAACACCTAGCGTTTTGCTGCGTCCCGTCCTGCAGGATTCGCTTTTGCCCACCGCTGCTTACATCGGCGGACCCGCGGAAGTCGCTTACATGGCGCAGGCGCAGGTCGTCTATCGGTGCATCCTCGGACGTATGCCCGCGATTCTGCCGCGTGCCAGTTTCACGCTGATCGAGCCGACCGTTTCGCGCGCGCTGAAGAAATACTCGCTCGATTTCCGTGACGCGTTGCACGGACGCCAAACAGTTCGGCGGAAGATGGAATTGAATTCCTTGTCTCGCGGCCTTACGGCAAAATTCTCGCGTGATGAGAAGGGCTTAAAGCGAATTCTCGGGAGTTACCGCGCCCCGCTTGGCCGAATGGACAAATCTTTGCCCGCCGCGCTCGATACTGTCGAACGAAAAATGGTCTACCAATTCGAGAAGCTGCGCGGCAAGGCGGGCCGCGCCGAAAATTTTCGCACCGGCGTGCTGGACCGCCACGAAAGGGAAATTCTGGGCGCGCTGTTCCCGCATCACGGATTGCAGGAGCGCACGCTGTGCCTGCTGCCGTTCCTCGCTCGCCAGGGAATGGAATTGCTCGACCGCCTGTCGGCTGCAATGTCGGGTGACACGTCGAACCAGCCTTGCTCCGGCCATCGTGTCGTCACACTCTAACGTGAAGCCGCGCCTCACTGCCAAAGCGTCGTCGCACATAACCGCGGCGTGCTAAAATCGTCCAGTTCAGGTACTTCGGTTCACATCGACGAAATATCGCCCTTAGCGGGAGTAGTGGCCAAGCGAATGCGCGGCACGCCGCGCAGGCAGGCTTGAGGAGACAGCGCGATGAAAATCACACCGGGGAAATTGCAAGGGCTCACGAAAGTATCGACGTCCGCTGGAGTGATTGCCGCGGCGGCCATGGACCAGCGCGGTTCGTTGAAGAAAGCCATTGCAGCGGGAAAGGGGATTGACCCGCACGCCGTGACGCCGGAAATGATGTCTGAATTCAAGCAGGCGGTTGTGCGTGTGCTCACGCCGCATGCCAGCGCGATCCTGCTCGACCCCGAGTACGGATTGCAGCCCGCACGATGGCGCTCATCAAATGCAGGCTTGCTGCTCGCGTACGAAAACAGCGGTTACGATAACTCGCGCCCCGGCCGCTTGCCAGATTTGCTCGACGATTGGTCGGCGCGCCGCCTGAAGGAAGCCGGCGCCGATTGCATAAAGATTCTGATGTACTACACGCCCTTTGATCCGCAAGCGATCAAGGAAATCAAGCATGCATGGATTGAGCGGCTCGGGGCCGAATGCGCCGCCGAGGATATTCCGCTTTTCGCGGAATTTGTCGGCTATCAAGATGGCATGGACGAAAAGGGAATCGAGTACGCGAAGAAAAAGCCCGACGTTGTGATGCAGACCATGGGCGAGTTTTCGAAGCCGCAATATCGCATCGACGTACTCAAAGTCGAAGTTCCCGTGAACATGGCCTACGTCGCCGGCGCGCGTTCTTGCAAGGGCGAATCCGCGTACACGAAGGACGAGGCAAAGCAGCATTTTCAGCGCGCTGCAGCCGCCGCGAAAAAACCGTTCATTTATCTTTCAGCGGGCGTAAGCAACGACACTTTCATCGAAACGTTGCAACTCGCCTCCGATGCCGGAGTCAATTTTTCTGGCGTGCTCTGCGGACGCGCCACGTGGAAAGACGGAGTGCCGATCTACGCCAAGCAGGGACTCAACGCCTTTCAGGACTGGCTCGCCGATCAAGGCGTAAAAAATATCGAAAACGTGAACCGCGCCTTGCGCGCTGCTAAACCGTGGTACGCATTCTACGGCGTCGATTCCGCCGCGGCGCTCGCGTGAATCCGGAGCACATGAAAGAAACGAGCAAGCAGGAACCAACACCGCGCGTCCTATCGGGCCCAACGCCGCGAACAATGTCGCGCACGTTTGAAATCAAGACCGAGCGCCACACGCAGCTCAAGAAAATCACCGCCGAAGTCGAACAACTCGTCGCCGAGTCGGGCTGCAAAAGCGGTGTCTGTTACGTCTACGTCCCGCACACCACCGCCGGCGTGATTATTAATGAAGGCGACGACCCGGACGTCGCGCGAGACATCGAAACGACTCTCGATCGCATCGTGCCGCACACGGCGAATTACCGCCACGCTGAAGGCAACGCCGATTCGCACATCAAAGCAGCTTTAACCGCGACCACGGCGACGATTTTTATAGAAGACGGCGAACTCGCCCTCGGCCGCTGGCAGGGAATTTTCTTTTGCGAATTCGACGGCCCACGTCGCCGCGAAGTGCGTGTCAAAATCGTCCCGGACGCTTCCGAGTAGCGCGGCACAAACAAAATGCAGAATTCTCGCAGCCTCGATCTCGAAACGAATCGCGAAATCTCAGCGACGGCTCTGGGAATTTACGTCCAGGTCCCTTTTTGCCAGACGAAGTGCACTTACTGCAATTTTCACACGGGTGTTGTCGCGCGCAGTTTGTTCCGCCCCTATGTGGACGCCGTTTGCCGGGAACTCTTGCAATCGCGAGCGTTGCGCGACATCACCGTCGATACGGTTTATCTCGGTGGCGGGACGCCGAGCTTGCTCGAACCGGCCGATCTTGCTCGCGTCATGGAAGCGATACGCCACAATTATTCCTGCGCGCTACAAGAAGTCACGCTCGAAGCTGATCCCGAGACGATCACTGCAGAGAAAGCTGCTGCATGGCTCGATGCAGGAATCAACCGCATCAGCATGGGCGTCCAATCGTTGAACTCTGAAGAGTTGCGCGCAGCTGGACGCATGCACCGCCGCGAAGATGTCTATCGCGCGATGGAAATTCTCCGCGCGGCAGGTTTTCGAAATATCAGCATGGATTTGATCGCTGGTCTGCCTCATCAAACGCGGGAAACGTGGGAATCGTCCGTTCGAGAATTGATCGCGTTGCGGCCGGAACACATTTCAATTTATCTTCTCGAAGTGGACGACGGCAGCCGCCTCGGCAAGGAGCTAATTTCTGGCGGCACAAAATACGGCGCAACCGCGGTGCCGACCGACGATGCGATGGCTGATTTTTATGAGTCGGCGTGCGCAACGCTGGCGGCCGCAGGCTTCGAGCACTACGAAATTTCCAATTGGTCGCTTCCCGGACGTGCTTCAAAGCATAACTTGAAATACTGGCGCCGCCAACCATACATCGGTTTCGGCGCTGGCGCGCATTCATTTGACGGGCGACGGCGCTGGTCGAATGTCCACGATGCGTCCGCTTATGCCGCCGCAATCGCGCAGGGACGCATGACAATCGAAAGCGAAGAATCCGTTACCGCCGAGCAAGCCCTCGAAGAGGAATTGTTTTTGGGCTTGCGCCAACTGGCCGGCATCGACCTCGCCCGAATCCAACGTGACTATTCCGCCGACTTAACCGCACGCGTCAACAAATTGCTCGACGACGGCTTGCTCGAGCGCAGCGGCGATACGATTCGCTTGAACGCCACAAAGCTGACCATTTCGAACGAAGCCTTCGTGGAATTGCTGGGATAGTGCCGCGGAAACAAGTGAGCAAAGAAGGAAGTAGGCGAGGGAGAGAAATGTACGAATCGAGAAACGACGCGAATAGCGCTACCGCCGCCGTCGATCTGCGCAGCGACACCGTAACGCGGCCAACTCCGGCGATGCGCCGCGCCATGGCGGAAGCGGAAGTCGGCGACGACGTCTACGGTGAAGATCCCACCGTAAATAAATTGCAGCAACGCGCGGCGGAGATTTTCGGCCGGGAAGCGGCGCTCTTTGTGCCCAGCGGCTCGATGGGAAATCTGATCGCCATCAAAACGTGGACGCGGCCGGGGCTCGAAGTCGTTTGCGAGCAGCGCGCGCACGTAAATCAGTACGAACTCGCGTCAATGTCCGCGTTGGCGGGATGCATGCCGCGGCCGATCCCTGCGCAGGACGGAATTTTGACCTGGACAATGATCGAATCGATGCAGCGCCCGAAGGGATATCAGTATTCGCAGACGGGCCTGGTCACACTCGAAAACACGCACAACATGGCGGGCGGCACAATTTATCCAACGCAGGTTGCCGAGGACATTTGCGACCGCGCTCACGAATTGAAATTGCCGGTACATCTTGACGGCGCGCGCATTTTCAATGCGTCGGTGGCTCTTGAGAAAAGCGTCAAAGATCTGACGCGTAAATTTGATTCCGTGATGTTCTGCTTGTCGAAGGGTCTCGCCGCGCCCGTTGGCTCAATGCTCGTTGGCTCCCACGATTTCATCGACAAGGCGCACATTCACCGCAAAATGCTCGGCGGTGGAATGCGCCAGGTCGGCGTTCTTGCCGCGGCAGGATTGATTGCGCTCGGAGAGTCGCCCAAAACGCTCCATCGCGACCACGAAAACGCGCGGCACCTGGCCGAAGGATTGTCGAAGATTCAGGGAATCGCGCTTGATCCCAAGAAAGTCGTTACCAACATCGTCATTTTCGACGTGCGCGGAACAGGGAAGACCGCCGCGGAAATCAGCGCCGAACTCGGCAAGCGCAAAGTTCTCGCCGGTTCAACCGATAAATATTCGGTGCGCATGGTCACGCATTGCGACGTGGACCGCTCCGGTGTTGACCGCGCGATCGCCGCACTCGAAGAAATCTGTAAACCTTCGCAGCGCACCCACGCATGAATGTCACAATCGGCCACAGCTGGTTTTCGCGCATGTCAGCGATGTGGTAGAGTTTTTGTTTGTTCGCGCAAGCTTCGCTCGAAACGTGAGGTGACGTGGATTTCTCTCTGACCGATGAACAGCAGCACCTCCGGCGCACCGTCCGCGAATTCGCCGAAGGTGAAATTGCTCCTCACGTAATGGAGTGGGACGAAGCCTCCAAATTTCCCGCGGAAATTATTCCCCAGCTTGGCGAAATGGGATTGCTCGGCGTTATTTTCCCAGAAAAATATGGCGGCGCGGGCCTCGGCTATCTCGAATACTCTATTGTGATTGAGGAATTGTCCCGCGTGGATGGCTCTGTTGGATTGATCGTTGCCGCGCACAATTCTCTGTGCTCGAATCATATCTATAAATTTGGCACCGAAGCGCAAAAGCAAAAATATTTGCCCGGCCTGACGACAGGGAAAAAGCTCGGCTGCTGGTCGCTCACCGAGCCCGGCGCGGGTTCCGATGCGGGCGGCACGCGTACCGTGGCTGCGCAAAAAGACGGCGGCTGGGTTCTCAACGGCGCGAAAACATTCACCACAAACGGCCACTACGCCGATGTATGCGTCGCTATGGCCGTCACGGACACCGCAAAAAAGCAGCACGGTATTTCCGCATTCATCATCGAGAAAGGAATGCAGGGATTTCGTCCCGGCAAGAAAGAGAACAAGTTGGGCATGCGCGCCAGCGACACTTCCGAAGTGATTTTCAGTGACTGCCGAGTGCCCGCCGAAAATCTGCTTGGAAAAGAGGGCGAAGGCTTCATCAACAGCTTGCAGGTTCTCGATGGCGGCCGCATTTCGATTGCGGCGCTCGGCGTGGGGATGGCTCAGGGCGCCTACGAAGCAGCTGTGCAGTACGCGAAGCAGCGCAAGCAATTCGGCAAAGCCATCAGCGAATTCCAGGCGATTCAATTCAAGCTCGCTGACATGGCCACGGAAATCGAAGCGGCGCGCCTGCTCGTTTGGCAATCGGCGTACCTCGCCGACAAATCGCGTGCCCAGGGCGGCGAAGGTGTGCGCTTCACCCGCGAATCGAGCATGGCGAAATTGTTTGCTGCCGAAGTTGCCGTCCGCGTCGCCAATGAAGCGGTGCAAATCTTCGGCGGCTACGGCTTCATCAAGGATTACCCCGCGGAAAAATATTATCGCGACGTCAAACTCTGCACGATTGGCGAAGGCACCAGCGAAATCCAACGTCTCGTCATCGCTCGCCAGCTCCTCGGAAAAGGTTAGGGCAGCGCCCCGATGCCCGTGGCCTCCACACCCTCCATCACGATCAGCCAGTGGGTCGAGCAAGTGCGCGCGGGCGACGTGCGCGCCGTTTCGCGCGCGATGACGGAAATCGAGAACCGCACGGGCGACGCGGAAAATCTGATGCGCGAGCTTTTTCCTCACACGGGAAACTCATATTGCATCGGCATCACCGGCGCTCCCGGCACGGGGAAGAGCACGCTGGTCGATCGCATGGCGGCGCATTACCGTTCGCAAAAGCAAACCGTCGGCGTGATTGCTGTCGATCCATCGAGTCCGTTCACAGGCGGCGCGATTCTTGGCGACCGCATACGCATGCAAGGCCACGCTTCCGATAGCGGAGTTTTTATTCGCTCCATGGCCACGCGCGGTTCGCTCGGCGGCCTTTCGCAAGCAACCAGTGATGCCGCTCTGCTGCTTGACGCGGCGGGAAAGAAATATGTGCTGGTCGAAACGGTCGGCGTTGGCCAGGGCGAAGTTGAAATTGTGCGTCTCGCTGATTGTACGGTTGTCGTGCTCGTCCCCGGAATGGGCGACGACGTCCAGAATTTGAAAGCTGGCCTGATGGAAATTGCGGACGTTTTCGTGTTGAACAAAGCAGATCGTGAGGGCGCCGACCGTTTCGAACAGCAGCTTCGCGCGATTTTGCAGCTTGTGCCTGAGAGAAACGGTTGGAAGCCGCCAATTGTCCTTACAGTCGCGACCGAAAATAAGGGCATCGACGAACTTTCGCGGCAGATTGAACGTTTTCGACAGCATTTTCACGGGAAAACCGAGCGGCGCGCGAAAGAGATCTCTTTGTGGCGGGAACGTTTGTTGAACTTGTTGCGCGAGCGCCTGGTGCGCCGCGTGGTGGACAAGCTCGCGACGGATGGCACGCTCGAAACACTGGCAGCGGAAGTCGCCGAGCGTAAGCGCGATCCATATTCAGCGGTAAACGAGATGCTCGAGAGAGCCAAACTGGGAGGTGGGCGTTGAGATTGGGAGACTTGGAATTCTTGGTGTTGAATGACGGGACACTGCGCCTTGATGGAGGCGCGATGTTTGGTGTGATACCGAAACCGATGTGGGAGAAGAAGTCGCGCGCGGACGACCGCAATCGCATTTTGCTGGCGATGAATTGCCTCTTAATTCGTGCCGCCGGCAAAACGATTCTCGTCGAAACGGGCGCGGGCGATAAATGGGACGCGAAGAAGCGCGACATTTACGATCTCGAAGGCTCGCCAAGATTCCCCGAGCAGCTTGCGGCGCACGGAGCGAAGCCGGAAAACGTCGACATCGTCATCAATACGCATCTGCATTTCGATCATTGCGGCTGGAACACGCGAATCGTCAACGGCAAAATGCGTCCCACATTTCCGAATGCTCGCTACGTCGTGCAGAAAAAAGATTTCGAGCATGCGAAGAATCCGACGGAGCGCGACCGCGCCAGTTTTTTGCCGGAAAATTATCTGCCCGTCGAAGAGGCCGGTCAGTGGTGGCTTCTCGAAGGCGATACGGAGATCGCGCCCGGCGTCACGGTGTTTACCGTACCGGGACATACGCACGCCATGCAGTGCGTGAAACTCACGGGCGGAGGCAAGACGGCGGTTTTTCTCGCCGATCTGGTGCCGACCACTGCACATCTGCCGCTCGCGTGGATAATGGGATTCGATTTGTTTCCCCTCACCACGCTCGAGAATAAAAAGAAGTGGCTGCCGCAAATCGAAAAGAACGGTTGGCTCGTGCTATTCGCGCATGACCCTGTGATTCGTGCCGCTTACTTGCGCGAACGCAATGGAAGTTACGAAGCAGATCTCGCGCAAATCGATTGAGTCCCGCATCAGATTTCTGAAAAAATAAATGGTGAGGAAGAATGACGAAAAACCAAAAGGCAAGGAAGCGTGCAGCGAGCGAACCGGTGCGTATCGGCATCATCGGCGGCAGCGGTCTTTACTCGATGGCGGGCCTGAGCGGCACCCGCGAGGTGCGTGTGAAAACGCCCTTTGGCGCTCCCTCCGACGCATTTGTCATCGGCACGCTCGAAGACAAACGCGTCGCGTTTCTCGCGCGTCACGGACGCGGCCACCGAATTCTTCCCGGCGAAATCAATTATCGCGCAAACATTTACGCGATGAAAACGCTCGGCGTCGACCGCATTCTCTCCGTCAGCGCCGTCGGTTCTTTGCGCGAGGATTTGCATCCACTCGAATTCCTGACTCCCGATCAGTTTTTCGACCGCACGCGCGGCCGTATCGCCA
>Ga0209168_10003576_pt1 | contig 10635 bp, 10 predicted proteins | sample Coa_R1_FD_187156 | JGI IMG/M metagenome (GOLD analysis project Ga0209168, IMG submission 187156) | Surface soil microbial communities from Centralia Pennsylvania, which are recovering from an underground coalmine fire - Coalmine... | ecosystem: Environmental > Terrestrial > Soil > Unclassified ... | reverse complement strand
TGTTCTAATCTGTAACACGTGTTTACGTGGCCCGGCTCTTGCTCGCATCGTCTTCGACCAAGGGTTAATAGTGGGGCTTGGGGTGCTTTTCGTTCGACTGACAGCGGCCGCTGCGGCCGCGACTGCAATTTCGGCATGCCTCGTCGCGCCGGCCTGGGCCATGAGCCACGACGATGCGACGCCGGTGCAGAAGCTGACGGTGGACGTGAAGGCGCGCATCGCCGCCCGCTGCGGTTTCCGCGGGGACCAGGACGACCACACGGGCGCGCAAGACCTCACGGTCGCTCATACCCTCGTCATTCCGTTCCAGCTGGACTGCAACACGCCCTTCGTCATCGGCGTGAAATCCCAGCACGGCGCCTTCGCCGCCGACCGGACGCCCGACGGCTCGGGCTTCGCTTTCACCAAGGCATACCGGCTTTCGCTGGACATCGGCACGAACGGGCAGGCCCTGACGCCGGCCGCCTGTGACTCGACCGCGCTGACGGCGCCTGGCGCGCCCGGGGCGGCCTGCGCCTTCTACGGCGCGAAGCCCGGACAGGGCCTCTCTTCGGGAAAGCTGATCTCGATCGATCGGCCGAGCTCGATGTCGCTGAGCTGGGACGGCCAGGGCGCCGGGCCGCGCAACGTCGCCGGGCGCTACAGCGACACTATCACCATCACCGTATCGGCGCGGACATGAGAATGTACGCTCAACCTATTGCGGAAGCAGCGGAAACTCCGAGCATCCGCCTTCGCAAGTCGGCGGCGGGATCAGCCCGCCGTCGCATGGCCGCCAGGGCCCAACCTGGCTCAATACCCACCACTTTGGGAGACTGACATGAAGCGTACCCTGATGGCGGCCGCCGCCTTCGCCATGGTCGCTGGCGCGGCCAGCGTCCACGCCGAAGACGCGCACCGCGACTTTCACATCAACGGCTGGGTCGCCGCCGAGTGCCACATCCACTCGAACGGCAACACCGCCAATATCGGCCTGATCGCCAACGAGGAAACGGCGCAGGTTCACCAACACCTGGCCGGCCAGGTCGCCGAGGCGCTCAACGACCTCGACGTCACCGCCTGGTGCAATGGCAACCACAACGGGGTGAACCTGACCCGCAGCGCGCTGGTCAATCACAGCAACCACAACGGCGACGGTCTGCCCGACAGCAACGGGTTTAACGACGCCGCGCTGTACGACTTGGAGATCACGATCGACGGCGCCAAGCGCGCTGATACGGGCGCCAGCCCGCTGGAAGACACGTGCGACGGGCCTTTCGGGCCCGGCTACCCCGCAAAGGGCGGCAGCTCAGTCTCCGACTTCGGTTCGAGCGGCGCCGGCGCCGCCGTGCACTTCCATCACGCGACGCTCGGCGGCTGCACCGACGGTGAAGCGGTCACGTCGTTCACGAGCGGCAAGTCCGAGCGGGGCCCGGACAGTGATTTCGGCCACAATACCAACCGTTTGGCGGCTGGCCACTATCACGGCCTCGTCCTCCTGCTGCTGGTGCCGCGGGTCTAAACTAACCCAACCTTCGCCAAGCTTCGGCGCGGCGGAAAAGCTTGGGATGGCGGGCGACGGTCTTCGTCGCCCGCTATTTCTTTGTCCAACGACCGTCCCGGCCCTCCGCTGGCACGAAACGTGCTCAAGAACCCGTTTACCAGTCGCCGGTTATCAAGGGCGTACGCAGTAAGCCTTGTCGCTCTTGGGGGGCGCACGCTTGAAACCGATCCGTCGGCTAGTCGCATCGCTCGCCTTCGTCGCGGCGACCGTGACGGGCGTGCTCGCCGTCACGACGCCGCGCGCACACGCAGTGACGGTCGTTCCAGTGATCCTGGAGCTGCGGAACGGCGGATCGCAGTCCTCGGCGGTGTTCACGGTCGACGACAGCTTCGCCACACCCCTGCCCGTTGAGCTGACCATCACGAAGGCAAAGCCAAGCGATGGCGGCCTGGACGACACGGGCGTCTCTAGTGACGACCTGCTGGTCTTCCCGCCCCAGGCCATCATCCAGCCGGGCAAGACGCAGGCCTTCCGCGTCCAGTGGGTCGGCGACCCGGCCATCAAGCAGAGCCAGCACTACTACGTCACGATCAGCCAAGTGCCGGTGCAGCTTCCCGAGGACAAGGACATGGTCCAGGTCCTCTACGACTTCCAGGTGATTGTGAACGTCGGGCTCGTCGGCGCCAGGCCACGCCTCAGCGTGGCGAATACGGAAATCCAGAAGGACGACAAGGGCGTCTTCCACCCGGTCGTCTCCATCGTGAACACCAGCAACACCTACGGCTATCTCGAGAACGGCACGCTGAAGGTCACGGTGACGGACTCGGCTGGCAAGCAGATCGCCTCGAAGACCTACACGCCCGACGACGTCCACGAGTTCATCGGCCCCGGTTTGGTGGCCGCGGGGCAGACCCGTCCCTTCACGATCCCGATGGTCCTTCCGAATGGGGAGGGTAAGGTTGCTGTGTCGTTCAGGCCATCGGAAAACTAGGCCCGGCTGGCGCCTCGCAGCGATCTCGCTCGTCGCGGGCCTGCTCGCCGCTCCGGTCTTTGCCGCCGCGCCCAACGGCGCGGCCGACGATCTGCTGCGCTCCGAGGCGGCGGCGATTTCCGTGCATACCCCGTCGAGCGACCGCATCGGCGATCTGCTGGCGACCCTAGACCTCGGCGCCGGCGCACTGACGACGCCTTCGACCACGGCGCCGGCCCTGAGCGCGCCGGCGAGGACCGTCAGCGCGACCCCTGTGTCGGCGGCCTATTCGCCGCCTGTCGCCAACTCGACGTCGCAGGCGCGAACGGAGGCCGCGCTCAACGCCGCCGACGACACACCGATCGCCACGGCGCGCTACGGGGCGTCGGGGAGGCCAGCCGCCGCGGGAGTCGAGGCGGCGGGAGTCGCGGTGCAGGCTCGCTCGAGCGATCGCATCGGCGACTTGCTGGACAGCCTGGATCTCGGCTCTGGCGGCGCTCCCACGCCGGGCCCCCCGGCGGCGGGTGTTAGCGCCCCGGCGCTGACGGCCGCCAGCACAACCACTGCGCCATACCTGAGCACCCAGGCAATGGGCAGCGCCGGGACGGAGCTCGCGCTCAACACGATCACCAACAGGCTGAACCCGACGGGCCGCGACGTCCCGCTCACCGGGCCGATACAGAGCGGCGGTGTGAACCTGGGCGAAATCAGCTTCGTGCTGACCGCAGACGACCGGCTTCACATCGACGCTCAAGCCCTGCTCCGTCTGTTGGCGCCGATCCTGAATCGCAAACGGTTTCAGGAACTTTCGGCGATGATCGGAAGTCGTGCGACGGTAACGGCGGAAGAGCTGAAATCGCTCGGCTACACGCTCACCTACGTCCCCGAGACAATCAGCCTGACGTTCGAAATGCCTGCGGACGCCCGCGCCACGCGGGTCGTGGACCTGGGCGACCGACTGGCCGCGAACGGACAGACCACGTTCGTCAAGCCGGCGGGGTTCAGCGCCTACGTCACCGCGCTGGCCACCTATTCGTACTTCTGGACCGGCCAGAACAGGGGCGGGCAGCAGCCGCTGATCCTGCTGGACGCAGCAGCCCGCTACGACAACATCGTCCTGGAGAGCGAGCAAAGCATCGAGGCCGACGCCAAGGACGTCTTCCAGCGCCAGGGGACGCGCTTCGTCTACGACGACCTGAAGGACGACATCCGTTGGACGCTTGGCGACCTCCAGCCCACGTCGCGCGGCTTCTCAGGTACGACGCAGCTGGCGGGAATCTCGGCCTTCCGCTCGTATCAACTGCTGGATCCCACGCGCAACGTACAGCCGCTGGGAAACCAGACTTTCACGCTAGCGCAACCCTCGACGGTGCAGGCCTACATCAACGGGCTACTTATCCGTCAGATCAGGCTGGACCCGGGCGTCTATAATTTGCGCGACTTTCCGTTCGCCCAGGGCGCCAACAACGTCAGCTTGGTGATCACGAACCCCGCCGGGCAGACCGAGACCGTGAGATTCTCGCTCTTCTTCGACGCCAACCTGCTGGCGCCGGGCCTGTCTGAGTTCGGGTTCTACGCCGGCTTCCTCGCGCCCTTTGCCGGCTCGGGGCCCGACTACCACTTCGACCAGCCGGGAGCATCCGGCTACTACCGCCGCGGCATCACGCAGAATCTGACCCTCGGCGCGAACTTCCAGATTCAGAAGACCGGCGGCGTTGGCGGCGTTGAAGCGACCTGGGCGACCCCGTTCGGCACCGTCGAGGCGAATCTCGCAGGGTCCTACAACCGATACATTGGTTCAGGTTATGCCGCTGGATTCCAGTATACAAACACCTTTAACCGCCAGAGCCCCTACAGCCGCAGCATCGCTTTCACGGTGCAGACGCAGAGCGTCGACTTCGCGACGCCACAGGCGCTGGTCGGGAACGTGCCGGTCACGGCGGCCACCGCCGCGCTCCAAAGCACCTATTACTACCAGGTCGAAGCCGACCTTTCCCAATCGCTGCCACACGAACAGTACTTGGCGTTCAACGCTTCCTACTCGGCGGGCCGTGCGCCCAACCCGTCTGAGAGCGAATACGCGCTGGAGTACGGCAAGCAGCTGACCCGTCAAATCGATATCGTCGTCGCGGCGGAATACCTGGACGAGGTCGGCGTGCGTGGAGCCGGCGTCCGCGCGACAATCAACTACATCCCGAACGATCGGACCTCCGTCACTGCCGACGTCGATACCGTCCAGCAGTCGGCCGACGTCATCTATTCCACCTCTTCGCAGCGGACCGGCGTGAACTCCTGGAACGCGACGGCCCAGGTCTTCCGGCAGCAAGGCACCACGGGAATCGACGCCAACTTCGACATGAGGGGCAACCGCGCCGAGTGGGGGATCGATCAGGAGTCGGACCTGAACGCAGTCGGCGGCGGCACGCCGAACCAGATTACAACCGTGCATATCGGAACCTCGATCGCCTTTGCGGACGGCCACTTCGCGCTGTCGCAGCCGATTTACGACGCCTTTGCGATCGTGACGCCGCACAGCTCGCTCGGTCATGCGCCGATCCTGCTCGACCGCGATGGAGACAACTACCTTGCGGCGTCCGGGCCGCTTGGCCCAGCCGTCGACCCCGGCATGGGCTCCTATGCGCCGCGAACGGACACCTACGACGTTCCGAAGGCGCCGGTCGGCTACGACCTCGGCCCTGGCACGTTCAGCGTGATGCCGCCGTATCGCGCCGGGTACGTGATCGTCGTCGGGTCAGACTACTCCGTCACCGGCGTCGGGCGGCTGCTCAGTCGTTACGGCGAGCCTGTGTCGCTCCTCGCCGGCCAGGCGACCGAGGTCGACAATCCGCAGCACCCCGCGATCGAGGTGTTCACGAACCGTGACGGACGCTTCGGCGTCCTCGGCATGCGGCCCGGCAAGTGGCGGATCACGATGCCGACCGACCCGGCGTCGGTCTACCTGATCACCATCCCAGAGGGCGCCAAGGGCATGGTCGCGCTCGGCGACCAGCATCCGGAGAGATGAGATGACGCGCGCCTCCTCCATGGTGGCGGCGGCCGCCGTCCTCATCGCAACCGCAGCGCTCGCAGGCCGCGCCGAGGCGGCCGGGTCGTGCGCAACGTTCCAGGTGATCGGCAACGAACTCAACCTCGACTACAACCCTTTCAGCCCTCAGCCAGTGAACCGGCCATTTCAGCTGACGGTCACGCGTCTCGACCCGTCGGTGACCGGCGTCCGCTTCATCTTGGTGGATCACACGCCGTCGAATGGCGGCTCGCGCATCGGCCCCGGGGGCCCGCGCGACTACGACATCACCTGGCTGGGCAATACGGGCCAGCCCGTCTTCTTCGCTTCACCGCAAGCGGTGAACGGCGCCATCGGCGCAACGGCGTCGTTTGGCTCCGGACCGCACGCCGTCGTCTCCGTGCCTTTCATCCTGCACATCCCGCAGGGCCAGCCCGTCGCCGCCAGCCGTCAGGACGAGACCATCGAAATCCGCTTTCAATGCTCAGCCGGTCCCGAGCCGCAGACGCAGGAGTTGCAGTACGACAACCGGGTGAGCATCCACCTCACCATCCCCCGCTACTTCGGCGCCTACGTCGGCAGCCTGGGCCACAGTCACGGCGAGATCGATTTCGGCACGCTTCGAGGCGATCCGGGTTCGAGCGATCGATATGTCTCGGTCACGGCCGTCAGCACGGTCCCCTATTCCATCAACATCGACACCGACAACGGATCGATGCTGCGGCGGTCGCATGAGGATGATGACGGCATACCCTACTCGATGACGTTCGACAGCATCCCGGTGCGCGACCACGCCAAGCTTCGCTGTCCGGCGACACAGTCATCGTTGGGATCGAGCGCGCCCCTCGCGGTGAGGCTCGACGATACGCATGCCCACGACCTTCCGGCTGGGGCCTACCGAGACACGATCAGGCTGACCTTCACGCCGACCGACGGGGTGCAGCGTGGGCGCGACTGCGAAGCCGAATAGCTAGAAGATCTCGCCCTTTGGCGAGGTCGTGAAGCTGACATGCGTGATCACCGGGGATCCCACCGCGAGTTCCAGCTTCAGATTCCGATGGCGAAAGGCGTCGGTGTCTGAGTCGACGATCATTGTGTGTCCGTTCGCGGCGATCGGAATGGGCGGCGCATCGTCGATGACGACCTGCCCGCCAGAGCCTGCCGGCGTGTTGAGCACGACCCTGTAGCCCTTCCCGTCGTTGCAGAGCTCCGTCATCGACCCCAGATCGACGGTGTGACCCGACACGACGGCCGTTGACGAGAGTTGCACGCGGCAAACGGTCGGCACGACGCCATCGACGCCGAAGCTCGCGCCTGCATCGGCGGCGAGCGCGCGAGAGACCGGTGCGCCGAGAGCGCAGATTGCAACCGCAAGCGCGATCCGAGCCCGTCCAACGGACATACGCGCAGCCTCCCCTGCTCGTGCTTGAGCTTCCGGGACGGTCGGGCGAAACGGCTAAGATTTGCTTACACTTTGCGACCGCGAGCCCGTCACACAGCAGCTCTGATTTGAGGACGCTGGTGTGATTCTGTGGCGCGATTGCGTTGCAGATCGTCGCAGCGGCGTGTTCAGTCGGCGCGACGGAGGATCGATCTCATGAAGCTTTACGGCGCGCCGAAGCCGGCGCCGAATCCGCGGCGGGTGCGGATGTTTCTGGCCGAGAAGGGCATCGACCTGGCCGAAACGCCGGTCGACCTGATGACGCGCGAGCACAAGAGCCCCGAGTACCGGGCGAAGAACTCGCTGGGGCAGGTGCCGACGCTGGAGTTGGATGACGGCACGACCATTTCGGAGACCGTCGCCATCTGCCGTTATTTCGAGGAGCTGCAGCCGGAGCCGTCGCTGTTCGGCCGCACGCCGGTGGAAAAGGCGCAGATCGACATGTGGGTGCGCCGGGTCGAGTTCCAGCTGATGGCGCCAGTGGGCAACTTCTGGCGGCACGCGCATGAACGAACGGCCGGACTTCTGAAACAATACAAAGACTTTGGCGAATCTAATCGCGCGGCCTATTCGAACGCCCAGCGCTGGCTGGACGACGATCTGGCGGACGGGCGGCCATTCATCGCCGGCGAGACGGTCAGCATGGCCGACATCTGTGCGCTTTCCACCGTCGACTTCGCGCACTGGATCGGGCTCGACCTCGATGAGGAGCGCGCGCACCTGCGCGCCTGGCACGAGCGGGTCCGCGCGCGGCCGAGCGCGCAGGTTTAGGCGAACGTTCCGGCGACGTCGGGGTGGGCGAGCGCCTTGTAGGCTTGCGCCGCCGGGGCCTTCCAGACGACGTAGAAGCAGGTGAGCATGGCCGCCTGGACGGCCTCGAGCACCAGGCTCGTCGCCAGGAAGACCGGGCCCTTGCCGGCCTCGGCCGCCTGCTCGAGCGGCAGTCCGAGGGCCGCCAGCGCCGCCAGCAAAGCGAAGACGATGAGCAGCATCAGCCCGAAGGCGAACCCGCCGAGGAGCATCGCCAGCGCGTAAGTCCAGAACAGCCGCAGCCCGATGCCGCGCGTCAGCCGCCAGGAGTCGAAGACGACCAGCCGGCGCTCGGCGAACGTCATCGGTCCGGCGAGCGAGAGCCTGAGCAGCACGATCACGCCGGCCCAGAAGGCCGCGATGGTGACGAGGTCGCCGACCAGCACCACGAGCGAGGGCGCGCCCGCCGCCGCAGCGCCCGCCAGCGCCGCCACCATGCCCACCGCGAACAGCGTCGCCGCCAGGATGAGCGCGAAGATGACGTTGAGCGCGGCCATGCGCAGCTCGTCGACGCCGAGGCGCAGGTAGCCGCGCGCCGACTCCGTCGGCCGCAGCACCGCGCGATAGACCGCGCAGGTGAAGATCGACTGGAAGGCGAGATTGAACGGCAACCCGATGAGGAAGAACGGCGCAAGCTTGGCGGCGGCGGGCCAGAAGAGGTTGGGATCGGACGCGGACTTCAGGAAGTCCTGCACCAGCGCCTCGCGGTTTGGCCCAAGCGTCAGCCAGGCGATCAGGTCGACCGCATAGGCGAAGCCCAGCGAACACGCCGCCCACATGACGACGGAGCGCGGGTGCTCACGCGTGAGGCGAAAGCCCTCGAGCGCCGCGTCGGTGGGAGAAAAGCTGGCCATGCGCCCCTGGGTTTCACGGCGCGATTCGTCGGCGCCACGCGGTCAAGCTCGGTATTCGATAGGGCTTTGTAAAGCGTGGCCCAAGCGGTTTCAGGCGAAGGTCGAGGAAACGTCGGTTCCTTGCAGCGACCGGTAGATGTGGGCGAGCGGCGCGCGCATCACCGCGGTCACCGGCCCCTGAGTAAGCGCCGCCAGCACCACCCACTCGATCAGCGCCGGAGCGAACACGCCGATCAGGGCGGACGGGTTGGCGGCGAACGCCTGGGGCCCGGCCTGCAGGGCGGCCATCGCGCCAGGCGTCAACACCAGCCCGCCGATGCCGAGCGCGAGCGCGACCAGCTCGATCGCGCCGGCGATAAGGACGATGAGGACGCCGACCATGAAGAGCTTCAGCACGTGGCCCCGCGTGGCGCCCCAGGACTCGAACAGGCGGAACTGCCGGTCGGCGAAGGTCATCGGCGTCCCCAAGCAGAGCCTGAGCCAGACATAGAGCGTAACCGCCTCGCGCACCGCGAGCAGCGCGAGGTTCAGCACTGCCGCCGTCCCGCGGTCGCCGCCGGCGCTGGCCGCCAGAACGATGATCGACGAGGGGATCGACAGCACGATGCCGACGCCAGCGAGCACCAGCCCCTGCACGAAGGCCACGAGCATGAGCCAAAGCTCGGCCGCGCCGAAGCGGACGTAGAAGAAGGACGATTGCTCGGGCTGCAGCACGGCGCGGTAGGCGGCCGCCGTGATCACGGCGCGAAGCACCCAGCTGCTCAGTCCAACCAGCAGGCCGAACAGCAAAAGGCCGCCCATAGAGGCGAACAGAGCCCGCAGCGCCGCCGGATCCGGCTGTTCGCCCGCCGAGCGCGAGAGCTGGACGATCTGGACGATCATGGCCACGAGCACGCCGCCAAAGAGCAGAAGGAGCGGCAGGAACACCACGAGCGGCAGGATGCCCCAGGCCAGCACGGCCAGCGGGTGGCGACGGATCAGCCCGGGCCCGACCGCTACCGCCTCGCCAATGGAGAAATCGGCCATCGCCCTGCCCTCCGCTTCGTCAGCCGTCGTCGACCATAGCGCCGCGCCGAGCCGCGGTCACACGAACGTCGCCGCGACGTCGGGCGGCTTCAGGTCGCGGTAGGCCCGCGCCCACGGCGCGCTCATCAGCGTGGAAAGGCAGCCGATGAACGGCACCCAGATGATGGCGAAGATCACCAAGAGCGGCGCGAGCCGGACCAGCGCGCCCGGCTGCTGGAGGAAGGGCGCGATGTTCTGGAAGCCGCCGGCCAGCGCGGCGAGCCCGCCGAGGCCGATGGCGACGAGCACGAGCCCGATGACGATCTCGGCGGCCAGCGCGATCAGCGCCAGCACCAGGCCGATCAGAAACAGCGACAGGACATGTCCACGAGTGAGCCGCCAAGCATCGCCAAGGTGGAACTTTCCGTCTTCGACGATCATCGGCCCGATCAGCGCAAAGCGGAGCAGCAGATAGAACAAGGCGACCATCATCGCGATGACGGCCAGCACGCCGATGACGATTGCTGCGGCGACCTGGTGCACGGCGATGAGGACGCCGATCACGATGGCGAAGACGAGGACGACGGCGAAAGCGCCGCTGGCCACCACGACGTAGCCGCCGACGAAGAGCGCGCCGAAGAAGAGCTCGGCCATGCCCAGCCTGAGGTAGGCGAACTGGCTCTGCTCGGGATGCAGGACGGCCCGGAAGACCGCGCAGTAGACCACCGAGTAGAGGACCACCTGCAGCGCATCGATCAAGAGGCTGAAGCCCTGGAGCGACTGCGCCCGGCCACTGAAGGCCTGGATGGCCGCCGGGTCGGCGGCCCCCGAACGGGCGGCGTCGAACATCGCCATGTAGACCGGCGACAAGATCGTGAACACCGCCGCCGCGAAGGCCACCTGGACGAAGCCCCAGAGGAGCACCGGAACGGGCGCGCGCCCGATGAGGCGAAATCCCTCGTTGATCGCGTCGCCAACCGAAACCCGCCCCATCGCGTCCGCCCCCGCCGACCTTGTTCGCCGGGTCAGGATAGGACGCCGAGCGCG
>Ga0209168_10003570_pt1 | contig 10645 bp, 12 predicted proteins | sample Coa_R1_FD_187156 | JGI IMG/M metagenome (GOLD analysis project Ga0209168, IMG submission 187156) | Surface soil microbial communities from Centralia Pennsylvania, which are recovering from an underground coalmine fire - Coalmine... | ecosystem: Environmental > Terrestrial > Soil > Unclassified ... | reverse complement strand
GCGCGCGAGACGCGAGAACCGCCCGACGAGCGAGGTCGCTGACGCAATCGCGCGCGAGCGGCTGCGCCTCGAGGCGCCGCGGCTGGTGGCGTGAGTCGGGCCTGAGGCGGGCGGCAGTGTCGTACACTGTCCGCCCATGAAGCGGGTCATCGCCATCGCGAACCAGAAAGGCGGCGTCGGCAAGACCACCACCGCGGTGAACCTCGCCGCCTCCCTCGCCGCCACTCGCCGGCGGGTGCTGCTGATCGATCTCGATCCGCAGGGCAACGCCACCATGGGGAGCGGTGTCGACAAAGGCCAGCTGACGCTCGGCGCCTGCGAAGTGCTGCTCGGGGAATCCGAGATGGCGGCCGCGCTGGTCGCCGTGGCGGACGGTGGCTATACGCTGCTGCCGGCCAACCAGGACCTCACGGCGGCCGAAGTGCGCCTGCTGACGCTGCCCATCGGACGCGAAACCAAGCTCCGCCACGCACTCCAGCCCAAGCGCGATGACTTCGACGTCATCCTGATCGACTGTCCGCCGGCCCTCAACATGCTCACGGTGAACGCGCTGGTGGCGGCCGACAGCGTCCTGATCCCCATGCAGTGCGAGTACTACGCGCTCGAGGGTCTTTCGGCGTTGCTCGGCACCATCGAGCAGATTCGCGACGCCGCGAATCCGTCCCTCGGAGTCGAGGGGGTGCTGCGCACCATGTTCGACCCACGCAACAATCTCGCCAACGAGGTCTCGAGCCAGCTGATCACCCACTTCGGCGACAAGGTGTTCCGCACCGTCATCCCGCGCAACATCCGCCTCGCGGAAGCGCCGTCCTTCGGCAAGCCGGCGCTGTTTCACGACAAGGAATCGCGTGGCGCGCTCGCCTATCTCGCGCTCGCCGGCGAGATGATCCGCCGCGAGGAGGAATCCCTCACCGAGGAGCGGCCCGCCGCGGTCATCACGCGCACCGCCGCGGCCGCCAACGGCGGCTCGGGCGGCGCCGACCCGGCGCCGCAGGAGAAACAGGCATGAGAAAACCCTCGCTCGGCAGGGGGCTCGCGGATCTGCTCGGCCAGACGGTGGCGCGCCCGACGGTGACGGCGAGCCCGGGCGAGGAGCTCACGCGGCTGCCGCTCGATCTGCTCCAGCGCGGCAAATATCAGCCACGAGCGGACATGCGCGCCGACACGCTCAGCGAGCTCGCCGACTCCATCAAGGCGCAGGGCGTGGTGCAGCCGATCGTCGTGCGCGCGCTCGAGCCGGCCGTGGGCGGCACGCCTCAACGGTACGAGATCATCGCGGGGGAGCGCCGCTGGCGTGCCGCACAGATGGCGGGACTCACGGAGATCCCGGCGGTCATTCGCCAGATTCCCGACTCCGCCGCGATCGCCGTGGCGCTCATCGAGAATATCCAGCGCGAGAACCTCAATCCCCTCGAGGAGGCGCGCGCGCTCACCCGCCTCATTACCGAGTTCGGCCTCACTCACCAGGAGGCCGCCGAAGCCGTCGGGCGCTCGCGCGCCGGGGTGAGCAATCTGCTGCGGCTGCTCGAGGTACCCGCGGAGGTCGCCGAGCTCCTCGAGAAGCGCTCGCTCGAGATGGGCCATGCACGGGCGCTCCTCGGCTTGAGCGGCAAGCGCCAGCAGATCGAGGTGGCGCTGCTGGTGGCCAAGAAGGGCCTTTCGGTCCGGGAGACCGAGGCGCTGGTCAGGCGCCTCACCGCGCCGACGGTTCATGGGCGCGATGGCGATGGCGTTCCCCCCCGCGATCCGAACGTCGAGCGCCTCGAGCAGGAGCTCGCCGAGAAGCTCGGTACCCGGGTGGCCATCCAGCACTCGGCCCGCGGCGGGGGCAAGCTCGTGGTGAGCTACCACAGCCTGGACGAGCTCGACGGGATCCTGGCGCACATCCGTTGACACCGCCGCCGCGCCTCAATAGGTAGTACTGTCGGTGGACTGGACAGCAGGCGGTCTCTATAATCCCGCGGCTTTTTTGGCCGTCATCCTAAGTGACTGAACGGCCGAGGTAAGTTAAGCCCCCGGCGCCGTCGCTCAGGAGCCGGACCAGCGGCTCTTTTGAGCCCCTCGAGCGGGACTTATATAAGGTGTTGGCGATCGATCTGCCCCGGGCGCGGCGGCTGGCCTTCGGTGTCGTGCTGGGTCAGGCGGGCGTCACGGGAATAACGGCACTCGCTGCGTGGGCCCTCGCGGGGGCGGGAGCGGCGCTCTCGGCGCTCCTCGGCGGCGGCATCGCCACGGCTGGGAGCCTCGCGATGGCCGCACTGGCATTTGCGGGGACTGCCGCCGGAGCGCCCCGCATCGTGGCGGCGTTCTACGTCGGCGAGGCGGTGAAGATCGCGGTGATCGCGGCGCTGTTCGTCGCGGTGCTGGCGACGGTGAGGGTGGTGCCACTGGCGATGCTCGCCGGCTTCGCCGTCACGTATCTGGTCTATTGGATCGCGCTCGTCACTGCACTGCCGTCGGTGAGTGGCGTGCGACGCGGAGGAGAGGCGTAGCGGTGCTCAGGTCGCTGACAACGATGGTGGCGGAGGAAGCGGGGGGTGCGACCGAGTACATCGTGCACCACGAGACTTTCCTCTCGAGCAAGGTGCCCAAGGGCATCCTCGACATGTCCACCCTCAACCTCGACACCGTGTTCTTCTCGGTGCTGCTCGCGGTGCTCTTTGGCGGTGCGTTCTACATCGCCGCGCGGCGCGCCACGACCGGGGTGCCGGGCAGGTTCCAGCTGTTCGTCGAGGTGCTGGTCAGCTTCGTCGACGGCCAGGTGCGTGACACCTTCCATGGCACCAGCAAGCTCATCGCGCCTCTGGCGCTCACCATCTTCAGCTGGATCCTGCTTTTCAACATGATGGACCTGGTACCGGTCGATCTGCTGCCGGCGGCCGCGCACCAGGTGGGACTCGGGCACCTGAAGGTCGTGCCCAGCACCGACCTCAACGCGACCTTCGCGATGTCGCTCACCGTCTTCGTGCTGATCATCTACTACAGCATCCGCATGAAGGGCTTCCTCGGCTTCGTCAGCGAGCTGACGCTCCATCCATTCAGCGCCAAGAACTGGTTCCTGCAGGCCCTCCTGGTGCCGGTCAATTTCCTGCTCGAGTCGGTGACGCTGCTGGCACGTCCGGTGTCGCTGTCGCTGCGTCTCTACGGAAATCTGTACGCGGGCGAAATGATCTTTCTGCTGATCGCGGTGCTGACGCTGTCGCACGGGCTGCAGTCGCTCGCCACCGTGAGCGGCTGGGTGTGGATCGTGGCGCAGATCGTCCTCGGCCTCATCTGGTCGATCTTCCACGTGCTGATCATCGTGCTGCAGGCATTCATTTTCATGGTGTTGACGATCGTCTATCTCGCGCTCGCGAGCGAGCATCACTGAGTTTTTTGTCTTCTCGAGGAGATTTGAATGGAAATTGCACATGTCCAGGCCATGACCGTACTCGCGGTCGGCATCATCTTCGGTTTGGGCGCGGCCGGGACCGCCATCGGCTTCGGCATTCTCGGCGGCCGCTTCATCGAAGGCTCGGCGCGCCAGCCCGAGCTCCTGCCGGTGCTGCGCATCCAGATGTTCGTGGTCGCGGGCCTGCTGGACGCGGTGGCCATGATCGGCATCGGCTTCGCGCTCTTCTTCACCTTCGCGAATCCGTTCCTGAGCGCGCTGCAACACTGAGCGCTCGCGCGCTTGTCCAGGCAGGAGACTAGCCGGTGAACATCAACCTCACGCTCATCGTGCAGATGATCGTGTTCATACTGCTCATCTGGTTCACGATGAAGTTCGTCTGGCCGATGATCCTCGGCCCGATGAACGAGCGCGAGCAGCGCATCGCGCACGGACTCGCGGCCGCGGAGCAGGGCGAGCAGGCGCTCGCCGAGGCGCGCGGCAAGGCGGATGCGATCGTGCGCGAGGCGCGCGAGCGCGCCAACCAGATCATCGATCATGCGCAGCATCGGGCGAATGAGCTGGTGGAGCAGGCCAAGGGCACGGCCAGCAGTGAAGGCGCGCGCCTGGTCGCCGCCGCGCAGCAGCAGATCGAGCTCGACACCACGCGCGCGCGCGAAAGCCTGCGCCGTGAGGTGGCCGGCATCGCGGTCGCGGCTGCAGCCAAGCTCCTCGGCCGGGAGATCGATGCCAAAAAGCACTCCGATCTCCTCGACCAGCTCGCCGCGGGGGTCTGAGGCGTCGCATGGCTGACAAGTTCACCATCGCCCGGCCCTACGCGCGCGCCGCCTTCGAGGAGGCGCGCCAGACCAGGCGTCTCGAGCCCTGGTCGCAGGCGCTGCACGTCGGCGCCGCCGTGGTCGGGGACGCGCGCGTGGCGGCGCTTCTCGGCAATCCGCACGTGACGCCGGACGAGCTGGCGGCGCTCGTGAGCGGCATCGCGGGACCGAAGCTCGGCGCGGAGGGGGAGAACTTCGTGCGCACGCTCGCCGCCAACCGCCGCCTCGCCTGTCTGCCTGAGATCGCGGCGCTCTTCGATGTGCTGAAGGATGCCGCCGAGGGCGTGGCGGATGTCACCGTGACCGCAGCGAGCACGCTCGATGCGGGGCAGCAGAAGACGCTCGCGGCGGCCCTCGAGAAGCGCCTGAAGAGATCCGTGCGACTGCACTGCGCCACCGATCCGAAGCTCATCGGCGGCGCGGTGGTGCAAAGCGGCGACCTGGTGATCGATGGGTCGCTGCGTACGCGCCTCGAGCGCATCGCCTACGAATTGACTGCTTAAGGAATCGACATGGCCATCAAGGCATCCGAGATCTCCGATCTCATCAAGCAACGCATCGAGAACTTCAAGTCCGTCACCGAGGCGCGCAACGTCGGCACCATCATCTCGGTGACCGACGGCATCACCCGTATTCATGGCCTGGCGGACGCGCGCTATGGCGAGATGCTGGAGTTTCCGGGCAACACCTTCGGCCTCGCGCTCAACCTCGAGCAGGATTCGGTGGGCGCGGTGGTGCTGGGCGAGTACAAGCACCTCACGGAAGGCGACACGGTCAAGACCACCGGACGCATCCTCGAGGTGCCGGTGGGACGCGGGCTCCTCGGGCGCGTGGTCGATGCGCTCGGCGCGCCGCTCGATGGCAAGGGCCCGGTGAAGGCCGAGCGCACCGCGCCGATCGAGCGCGTCGCCCCTGGCGTCATCTACCGCAAGTCCGTGAGCCAGCCGGTGCAGACCGGCTACAAGGCAATCGACTCGATGGTGCCGATCGGGCGCGGTCAGCGCGAGCTCATCATCGGCGACCGCCAGACCGGCAAGACCGCACTCGCGGTCGACACCATCATCAATCAGAAAGGCTCGGGCATTAAGTGCATCTACGTCGCGATCGGTCAGAAGCAGTCGACCATCGCGAACGTGGTGCGCAAGCTCGAGGAGCACGGCGCGCTCGCCCACACGGTGGTGGTGGCGGCCTCCGCCTCCAGTCCCGCCGCCCTGCAGTACATCGCCGCCTATTCGGGCGTCACCATGGGGGAGTACTTCATGGACAACGGCGAGGACGCGCTCATCATCTACGACGACCTCTCCAAGCAGGCGGTCGCGTACCGGCAGATCTCACTCCTGCTGCGCCGTCCGCCGGGACGCGAGGCGTTCCCGGGAGACGTGTTCTATCTGCACTCACGGCTGCTGGAGCGCTCGGCGCGCGTCAACGAGGAGTACGTCGAGAAGGCTTCCGGCGGCAAGATCAAGGGCAAGACGGGCTCGCTCACCGGGCTTCCCATCATCGAGACGCAGGCAGGCGATGTGACGGCCTTCGTGCCCACCAACGTCATCTCGATCACCGACGGGCAGATCTTCCTCGAGACCGACCTCTTCAACGCCGGCATCCGCCCGGCGATGAACGCCGGCATCTCGGTGTCGCGCGTCGGAGGTGCGGCGCAGACCGACATCATCAAGAAGCTCGGCGGCGGCATCCGCCTGGCGCTCGCGCAGTATCGCGAGCTGGCCGCGTTCTCGCAGTTCGCCTCCGATCTCGATGAGGCGACACGCAAGCAGCTCGAGCGCGGCCAGCGCGTCACCGAGGTCATGAAGCAGAAGCAGTACGCGCCGATGTCGGTGGCGGAGATGGCGCTCTCCATCTATGCGGTCAATAACGGCTACATGGACAAGGTCGAGCTGAAGAAAGTGGTCGACTTCGAGGCGGCGCTGCAGGCCTTCGCGCAGAGCAACTACAAGTCGAGCCTCGATGCCATCAACGCTAATCCGAAGCTCACCAAGGAGAACGAGGCGGCGATGAAGAAGGTGATCGAGGACTTCGTCGCGACCGGGACGTACTAGTGCCCGGCACCAAGGAAATCCGCGCCAAGATCGCGAGTGTCAAGAACACTCAGAAGATCACCAAGGCGATGCAGATGGTGGCGACCAGCAAGATGCGCCGCGCGCAGGAGCGCATGCGCCTCGCACGCCCCTATGCGACGCGCATGCTGGAAGTCATCGGCCACCTCACCGAGGCCAACCCCGACTATCGCCATCCGTTCCTGCTCACGCGCGAGCCCAAGGCGGTCGGCATCATCATCATCTCGAGCGATCGCGGACTCGCCGGCGCGCTCAACGCCAACGTCTTCCGCGAGACGCTCAAGCTGATCCGCGAGTGGCAGGGGAAAGGCGCGACGGTGACCCTGTGCCTGATCGGCACCAAGGGCATCAACTTCTTCCGCCGCCTGAGTCTGCCGATCCTGGCGAGCGTCGCGCATCTCGGCGACCGGCCACACGTCAAGGACCTGATCGGCACCGTCAAGGTGATGCTCGACGGCTACCGCGCGGGCGAGATCGACCGGCTGTTCCTCATCAACGCGCAGTTCGTCAACACCATGACGCAGCGGCCGACGGTCGAGCAGCTGCTGCCGATCCGCGCCATCGACACCGAGGGACTGCAGGAGCACTGGGACTATATCTACGAGCCGGACGCGGCCGGCATCCTCGATGGGCTGCTGATGCGCTACATCGAGTCGCAGGTCTATCGTGCCGCGGTCGAGAACGTCGCCTCCGAGATGGCGGCGCGCATGGTCGCCATGAAGGCGGCCACCGACAACGCCGGCAAGCTCATCAGCGAATTGCAACTCATCTATAACAAAGCGCGCCAGGCTGCGATCACGAAGGAGCTTTCGGAGATCGTGGGCGGCGCGGCAGCGGTTTGAGGAACGACACCATGGCCACTCCCGGCGAGGGAAAAATCACCCAGATCATCGGCGCCGTCATCGACGTCGAGTTCCCGCGCGACTCCATTCCGCGCATCTACGAGGCGCTGAAGCTCAAGGACGTCGACCTGACGCTCGAGGTGCAGCAGCAGCTCGGCGACGGCGTGGTGCGCACCATCGCCATGGGCGCCTCGGAGGGCCTGAAGCGCGGCCTCGCGGTGCAGGCGACCGGGGCCCCGATCTCCGTCCCGGTCGGCACGGGAACGCTCGGCCGCATCATGGACGTGCTCGGCCACCCGCAGGACAACCAGGGCCCGGTGAAGGCCGATGAGTACCTGCCGATCCACCGCCCGCCGCCATCGTTCGAGGAGCAGACCGGGGGTCGCGAGCTGCTGGTCACCGGCATCAAGGTCATCGACCTGCTGGTGCCCTTCGCCAAGGGCGGTAAGGTCGGCCTCTTCGGCGGCGCGGGCGTCGGCAAGACCGTCAACATGCTCGAGCTCATCAACAACATCGCCAAGCAGTACTCGGGACTCTCGGTGTTCGCCGGCGTCGGCGAGCGCACCCGCGAGGGCAATGACTTCTATCACGAGATGATCGAGTCGGGGGTCATCGACAAGGCCAATCTCGCCAACTCCAAGGTGGCGATGGTCTACGGCCAGATGAACGAGCCGCCGGGCAACCGCCTGCGCGTGGGCCTCACGGGGCTCACCATGGCGGAGTACTTCCGCGACGGCGTGCGCGAGGACGGCGGCAAGGGCCGCGACGTGCTGTTCTTCGTCGACAACATCTACCGCTACACACTCGCCGGGACCGAGGTGTCGGCACTCCTCGGACGCATGCCGTCCGCGGTGGGCTACCAGCCGACGCTCGCCGAGGAGATGGGCGTGCTGCAGGAGCGCATCACGTCCACCAAGACGGGCTCCATCACTTCCATCCAGGCGGTCTACGTTCCGGCCGACGATCTCACCGACCCGTCCCCGGCGACCACCTTCGCGCACCTCGATGCAACCGTGGTGCTCTCGCGCCAGATCGCCTCTCTCGGCATCTATCCGGCGGTCGACCCGCTCGATTCGACCAGCCGCCAGCTCGATCCGCTGGTGGTGGGCGAGGAGCACTACAACACCGCACGCGGCGTGCAGGCGGTGCTGCAGCGCTACAAGGAGCTGCAGGACATCATCGCGATCCTGGGGATGGACGAGCTCTCGGAAGAGGACAAGCTCACGGTGTATCGGGCGCGCAAGGTACAGCGCTTCCTTTCCCAGCCCTTCAACGTCGCCAAGGTTTTCACCGGCCAGGATGGCAAGATCGTGCCGCTCAAGGACACAATCCGGGGCTTCAAGGGCATCATCAGTGGCGAGTTCGACGCGTTGCCCGAGCAGGCCTTCTACATGGTGGGCTCGATCGATGAGGCGGTCGCCAAGGCGAAGACGCTGCAGTAACGTCGGGACGCAATCATGGCCGAAGCACCCACCATCCATGTCGATATCGTGAGCGCCGAGGGCGAGCTCTTCTCCGGCGCCGCGGCCATGGTGTTTGCTCCGGCTTCGCAGGGTGACCTCGGCATCAAGCCGCGGCACGCCCCGCTCCTGACCCTCCTCAAGGCGGGCGAGGTGCGCGTGCAGACGCCGGACGGCGCCGAGCACCACTTTTTCGTCGGTGGGGGCGCGCTCGAGGTGCAGCCCAACCGCGTGACCGTGCTGGCCGATACGGCGCTGCGGGCCAAGGACATCGATGAGGCGGCGGCGCTCGCCGCCAAGCAGCGCGCCGAGGAGGCTCTCAGGGACAAAGCGGGACACATCACCCTCGCCGAAGCGCAGGCCGAGCTCGCGCGCGCCATCGCGCAGCTCAAGGTCATTCAGCGCCTCCGCAAGCTCCGCGGCTGATGAGTTCGGACCCGGCGACCGCGCCCCCGGTCCCGCGCGTGGCGGAAGCACCCGGCCTGATCGCCGGGCTCGCGCGAAATTTGAGCGGTGGCCTCGCGCTGCTCGCGCTCAGACGCCGCTGGCCGCCGCGCTTCGCGGTGGGGTTCGATCAGCTCGCGGCACTCCTCGTCATCAATCTCGCCGTGTGGGCGGCGCTCGACCGGCTGCACGCCGAGCCGCATGCCGAGTTCGTCGCCGACGGACTCTTCGGCTGGGCGTGTTATCTGCTGCTCGGGCATCTGTGCTGCGCGCTCATTGCCCGCGTCGAGAGCCGCTCGGCGCCGACGCGCGCGCTCATCGTGACAGTGCTCGCCGTTTCGCCCTTCGTGCTGACCCTGCTGTGGCTCGCCTCGGACCTGGCGTGGGTCGCGAGCTGGCCCGTGCTCACGACGGTGCTGGCGGTCGTGTATCTGGCTTTCCTGAGCGTGCGCGTGCTCGGCGCCGCGTTCGGGCCCGTGCGCGTGCCGGCCGCGCTCCTCGCCATCGCCCTCGTCATCGCCTCCCCCTATGCGCTCGCTTGGCTCAACCTCGACACGCGCCTCTGGGTGCCGCCGGACACGGAGGAGACCGAAGACCAGTCGGACCCGGGGGCAGTCGAGGCGCTGCTCTACGATCAGCCGGCACGCATCGCGGCCGCGGTGGCGCGCCTCGTGCCGTCGCAGCCGCCGAGCCAGACCCACGCCTACTTCGTCGGCTTCGCCGGCGATGCGGAGCCGGAGGTCTTCAGCCGCGAGACGCAATTTGCCGCCGAGCAGTTCGGGACGCGCTTCGGCACGGCGGATCGCTCGGTACTCCTCATCAACGATGCGGGCGACCGCGACAGCTGGCCGCTCGCGAGCCTTTCGGGCCTGCGGCTGACGCTGCGGCTCCTCGCCACGCGCATGGACCCGCAGGAGGACGTCCTGATCCTGTTCCTCACCTCGCATGGGTCGGAGGATGGACTCGAGGTGCGCAACGGCACGCTGCCCCTCGGGCCGATCGAGCCCGACGACCTGCGCCAGGCGCTCGATGAGTCGGGTATCCGCTGGCGCCTGGTGATCGTATCGGCGTGCTACGCAGGAGTGTTCATCGACGCCTTGAAGAACGAAAGCACCGCCATCGTGACGGCGTCCGATGCCGTGCACAGCTCCTTCGGCTGCCAGGAGAACCGCAAGCTGACCTGGTTCGGGGAGGCATTCCTCAAGGACGCACTGCCGGGAAGCTCCTCGCTCGAAGAGGCCTTCGCGAAAGCCGCGAAGCTCATCGATCAGCGCGAGACCGCCGAGCACGAGATCCATTCCAACCCGCAGCTCGAGGTCGGCTCCGAGATGCGCCGCAAGCTTCAGCAGCTCGAGGCCGGGCACCCGATGGGCGTACGCAGCACGGTCACCGCCAGGCGCTGAAGGTACAATCGAGCCATGCCCAAGATCGCCCGGCAGCGCGCAGCTTTAGCGAAGCGCGACGCGGTGAGGACGCGCGCCGCGCGCAGCCCGGCCGCCAAGGCGGGCACGGCGCCTCTCACGGTGGTGATTCTCGCGGCGGGCGAGGGCAAGCGCATGAAGTCGGCGCTGCCAAAGGTTCTGCAGCCCCTCGCCGGCCGGCCGCTCCTCAAGCACGT
>Ga0209168_10003567_pt1 | contig 10649 bp, 9 predicted proteins | sample Coa_R1_FD_187156 | JGI IMG/M metagenome (GOLD analysis project Ga0209168, IMG submission 187156) | Surface soil microbial communities from Centralia Pennsylvania, which are recovering from an underground coalmine fire - Coalmine... | ecosystem: Environmental > Terrestrial > Soil > Unclassified ... | reverse complement strand
CAGGTGCAGCTTGGCGTCTCCCAACAACAGCGCGATGTCAAAACTGGTACCCTTCTGTAAAGGGATCGCCATCTCAATAAAACATCCACCTCGGCTCAGGTCAGAGGCTTTGGCCCAGATCACCGCCTGCCCTGAGGTGTGCAGTTCTACTGAAACCGAGCACTTCACCCGCGGCCAGCGTCGCCGCTCGCCGCTGGGCTGGACACCCGCGTTCTCCGCCTCGAGATGGGAAACCGGAAAATCCCACAACGGTTTGCCTGGATTCAGGTTCACCAGTCCCATGACGCCTTCGGTTGCCGTTCCTGGGGTTCCGATCCACTTCACTCGAAAATGCCCTTTATTTTTGCCGTAGGTCAGGCCGATGATCTCATCGACCTGGAGCCGCGCCCGTAAGCCCCGCAACTTCGCCCCATGCAAGCTGACGTCGACGGTGGTCAGGTTTTCGTAGAAGGATTTGCCGTCACAATCGGTGCCAAAAACTCGAACCGGAACTTCAACTGCCTTTCGCGGTTCGGTGGTGGTGCCCATACGCCTGCTCCAGGCTGCGCCATCGTACCGTTGATCTTGGGGGTGATCTAGCGCGACTGATAAACGGAAGGCGCAAGGCGGTGCGGAAAAATTGAGCTCAGGATTGCAATTCCTTGCAGAAAACACATCCCGCTGAGCCGAAATTCTCTATATAAACAAAGGCTTTGGCGCGATTCTACGGCCATCAAATTGCTTGAACCCTGCATGGGAATTCGTCTCTTCCCGATTTGCAGCGCCGGCAAAACGTTTGGCGCAACTACTTCTGGGGAAAAGCAGCGGCGCATGAGCTACAAAGAGATGTTTTGGATGGCCTGTGATTCAACCGAACAACTGCGGGCCGAATACGGTCCATTTCACACCCGCGCCGAAGCCGAACACGAAGCCGTCAAACTGGGCTTTGGCTACCTGCTGCGGTATGAACATGTGATCGGAGAAAAAGACGACATTCAAGAAGTGCGCTGCATCTTCATTGAACTGCAGCCGGAGACCTCCCAGCCACGCTGCCTCGCCGAAAAGCTGCATACCCGGTGTGCTACCTGCGGTGCCTCCGCCGTCCATGACTATGGCTGGCAGGCTGAGGTTTGGGCGGACATCCACGAATTCGAGCACTCACGGCATCTCATCCGGCTTTTCGAGCAGACGCGCGCTAACGGACTTAAGGAAGTTCCCGGCTGGCGCGACGCCTGCGCCTGAGGCGTAACGCTGGCCGTTAGAACCTAGCGGCCGCGCCACCGATAATCCAAGCCAACCAACACGTTCCTTCCCGGCATGACGATCCCGGGGATATCCGCATATTGCGTATTGCTGATGTCCTGAAGCGCCAGGTGCGCGCTAAAGTGGCTGAAATCGCGGGCAACGGCGGCATCCCACAATGCGTAAGGGTCTCTTGAATAGCGGTCCACGACACGAACCTGAGTGCGGGCAAGCAGGTTCCCCGGCAACTTGCCGCTCCACGCAAAGAGCCCATCATTCACCGGATAATTGAAAGCGTATTTTGTCTGTAGCGCTCCCAGCGCCCCTCGTGTGCCGTAGACAGCCGTGTACGCTAATTGCAGACGGCCATCGCGCGGCAGCCGAATGTCACCTGAAATCTCTGTTCCAGTGAAATCCAGACGCTGAAGATTTTCTGCGTGGTAGATCTCTGCCAATTGCGGGGAACATGAAGCCGCTACTGGCAGCTCGGCCAATGGAACGGTGGCGCAATCTCGCAATACATAATCAATGACGTTGCGGTCACGCCGCTCGAAGACAGTAAGATCGAATTTGAAGGTACTGCTATGGGCCCATAACAATCCTCCTTCATAATCCCAGGCGCTTTCCGGGCCGAGAAGCGGGTTCCCGAAATTTGCCGGATCGTGGTAGTCGAGATCGGTATAGCTGGGCAAACGAAATGCCCGGCTGGCGCTGGCCCTCAACTTCCAACCCGGTTTTAGCCAGACGCCGCCCGCCACCGTAGGATTTAATTCGCCGTGAGAGGCACTCAAAATTTCCTGCCTTAGGCCTGCGGAAAAGGAAAATCGCCGTAGGGCGCGAACGTCATAGTCAAGGTAGACCGCTCCCCGGCTGCGATCGTGATTGCCGAGATTATTGCTGTTAATGCTTTCGTGGATTCCCTCCGCGCCGAAAAACAAAGTGGAATTTTTGGTCAGCGGCTGACGCTGGCGGAGATCTGTCTGCCAGCTCTTGTCAATGTGATTGTTTTCGAAAATGAGCGGCTGGTTGCGGAACAGGACAAATTCGTCGGTGTGCCGGCGAAAGCCGAAGTCAAATTCCGTCTTGCTTCCCAAATCCTGTTTAAGACCGGCGAACCAGGACTTTGTCCGCTCCCACGAATCGAACGGCCCATAAAATTGGTCGGCGCCGAAGGGCTTGTCGCCATAGCCAAGCATCACCAGCGAATTCCCCAGCGCGGTCTTCACGCCGGTTTCGGAAAAAACGGTCAGGCTGCGGAAATCACGGTCGGAGCGGAAACCGCTGGAGAAATCGCGTTCAGCATGGAGTTGAGTATCAAAATCTTTGCGAAACCATGAAGCTGAGCCACTCTGCTCATTGGTGCCGAAGTTACCGACTCCAGCGCCGAGGGCGAAATCCGAATGCTCCGGCTGAGAAGTTATCACGTCAATCGATCCCGCCATAGCATCCGAGCCATAAAGAGTTGACCCTGCGCCCCGCAACACTTCGATCCGCTGGACCGCCTGTGTGGGCAGGGGCAAGTCCATGTCGTGGTGTCCGCTCTGCACATCGTCCATCCGCAAACCGTTGAGCAGCACCAGTGTCTGGCCGAAGCTGGAACCCCGGATGGAAAGATCTCCTTGCACATCGTTCGGGGCGCGCTGCTGCAGATCCAGGGAAGCTGAGGATTGGAGATAACCGACCCAATTATCGTAAAGGCTGCTCTGTCCACTATTTTCGATCACAGTTACGGAGCGATCCAACTCGGTTTCTGGCAAAGGCGCGAACGTGCCAGTGACCACGACCGTTTCCTGCTGGGCAGACGGTTTGGAAGATGGAGGTTTGTCAGCCGTATCGCTCTGGGCCTGCACATTTGAGACAAGAAGGCATACGAAGAAAATGCAAGGGGAGTAACGCAATTTTCCTCCGGGGTGAATTCTCGGTCTGCTAAGGTCAGCATCCGCGGCTTTGTACAAACATTATGGTTGGAAATTTCTCTCGCAGGCAGAAAAAAAATTAATGCCTCACTTATCGCTTCCACAGCCGCTCAGGTTTATCATATAAGACATACCCCGCCACAAAAAGATGTGCCAGCCGTTCGGTTGTTGCGTCAGTGTGTGGGTCCAAAATCACATTTGACGAGTAAGGAGTAACGAAATGCCAAGAGCAAAATCCCCCCGCACCCCCAAGCCCGCGACTAAATCCGTAGTTGAAAACAATGTTTTGCAGATGCCGGAAAACGGCAACGCCAACTCGCAGAACGGACCTTCGCGCAATGGTTCTTTGCCGTCGGAGCTTGAATCTGCAATCCGCCTTCGCGCCTATGAATTGTACGCGCAGCGTGGATACATCGAAGGCTTCGAAAAGGAAGACTGGCTTACCGCGGAGCGCGAAGTGCTTGCCCGTCGCGCCCAAAGCGCGTAATCAGAAATCGGAAACAACTGGTCAATTGTCAACGGCGGCGGTTTCCGCCTTGAGCTTCGCGGGCGGGTAAGCATTCTCGATCAATCAGCCACGAATGTAGCGCCCCTGCTGAAGGGGCGTTGCGTCCGCCCTGCAATTCTGGAAAAATGAAGTTCTATCATGGCGGAATTAGGTAGTTTCGTCCTCCTGCTCGCGCTGGCACTGAGTGGCTATTCTTTTCTAGCCGGACTGATCGCGCTAATTCGTAAACAGCCCGGCTCCGAGCGACTAAGCGAAACCGCGCGCCGTGCCGGAATTGCCAGTTTCGGAGCGGTTTTTATTGGGGCGGTGATTTTAGTCACCACCGCTTTCCGCAACGATTTTTCCATCTCTTATATTCTTCACCACAGCAACCGCGACCTGCCGCTCCCTTACAAGTTTGCGACCTTGTGGTCGGGACAGGAAGGCTCGTTGCTTTTCTGGTCGCTGCTGCTTTCGGGCTACGGGCTGGTATTGCGACTTCGTCACAAGACTGATGTGCGCCTGTTCGCTCATGCGTCTGTGGTCATTGCCGCAGTGCAGGTCTTCTTTCTGTTGCTTCTGAACTTTGCGGCCAAGCCATTTGCGGTAATCCAAACCGCTGTGCCGCCGGACGGCAACGGTCTGAACCCGCTCCTGCAATATCCCGAGATGGTCATTCACCCTCCCATGCTCTATTTGGGATACGTAGGCTTCACGGTTCCATTCGCCTTCGCATTGGGCGCGCTGGCCATGAAGTACCCCGGCGAGAAATGGATCCACATCACTCGCCGCTGGACCATGGTGACCTGGGGCTTTCTGACTTGTGGCGTATTTCTTGGCGCGCACTGGGCCTATTCGGTGCTGGGTTGGGGCGGATACTGGGGCTGGGACCCGGTGGAGAATGCGTCGCTCATGCCATGGCTGGTCGGCACCGCGTTTCTTCACTCAGTGATGATGCAGGAAAAGCGAGGAATGCTGAAGACGTGGAATATGTGGCTGGTCTTCGGGACATTCTGGCTGGCGATTCTGGGGACCTTCTTGACTCGCAGCGGGATCATTAGCTCGGTACATGCGTTCGCGCAATCGTCGATCGGCGACTGGTTTTTCTGGTTCCTCATCGTCAGCCTGGCGACGTTTACATTTTTCTTCATCAAGAACCGCTCGCACCTGCGCAGCGAACACAAACTCGAGTCGCTGATTTCGCGTGAGTCCAGCTTCCTGTTTAACAATCTGCTTTTTGTGCTGGCCTGCTTCACGGTTCTGTGGGGAACATGGTTCCCAAAAATTTCTGAGCTGGCGCAAGGTAAAAAAGTCACAGTGGGCGCTGCGTTTTATAACAAGGTCACAATTCCCGTGGCCCTGCTGCTGCTTTTACTGACCGCCGTGGGCCCCCTGCTGGCTTGGCGCAAAACTTCATTCGAAAGCCTTAAGCGTAACTTCCTGTGGCCGAGCATGGGCGCACTGGCAGTTGGCATTGTGCTAGTCGCAATGGGAGTGAAGCCGTGGAACGACATCTCTTACTTCTATGCGCTGATCGCTGCCATGCTGGCAGCGCTGGTCGCTTTCACGGTGATCTCAGAGTTCGTGCGCGGTGGCCGGGTGATCTCCGGCCATACCGGAGAGAACCTGGCAGCCTCGATGATTCGGCTATGGCACCGGAATACACGCCGCTACGGAGGCTACATTGTTCACTTCGGCGTGGCGCTGGTCTTCATCGGCATTTTGGGAACGCCGTTCAATCGCGAAGCTGAAAAAGAAATGTCGTTCGGCGACAAGATGGCGCTTGGCCCTTACACGCTGCTCTGCCGCTCCTATACGCAGGAAGAGAATGCCAACTACAGCAGCGACCTGGCGATCATTCAGATATTTAAAGGCGACAAGCAGATCGATACTCTGTATCCCGAAAGTCGCTTTTATATCGCCAGCCAGCAACAGCAGCATGTCCCGGCCATTCGCTCAACCTTGGCCGAGGATATTTATGTAGTCTACGAAGGCCAGAACCAGGACACCGGCCGTCCGATCATCAAGGCGCATTTGAATCCCATGGTTTCGTGGATTTGGATCGGTCTGATCGTAATGGTCTTCGGCACGATTCTTGCTCTGGTCCCGAATGCGGCCCCAATGCGCGCGACAGTTCGCGATAGCAGCGAAGCGCGAGTCCCAGCGCATGCTGCTCCGGTGGGAGCCGGCGATTGATGCTGTTTTCTTTGCTTCGCGACAAACGCCTGCACCTGATTCCAGCGCTGCTGGTGGGAGTGCTTCTTTTGCTCGGCGCAGGCGACGATTCCGCCCGTATCGACCGCATCGGCCATCAATTGATGTGTGTATGCGGCTGCAACCAGGTTTTGCTGGAATGCAATCACGTCGGCTGCTCTTACTCAACTCGCATGCGCGATGAGTTGACCGCAGCCGTCACTCGCGGCGACAGCGACAACAACGTGCTGCAATGGTTCATTCAAACGTATGGGACGACCGTGCTGACCGTCCCCACCGACCATGGCTTCAACCGGGTTGCATGGATCATGCCGTATCTGGCGCTGGTTCTGGGAATCGGGTTGGTCGTGTTTATCGTAGCGGTGTGGAAGAAACGGCCGCTGACTGTGCATGCCAATGTGCCCACAGCGGTGCGCGGCATGGAGCTTGATCGGTTTCTCGAACAGGCTCGACGGGAGACTGAACTGTGATCCCCTTTCTGTGTGTTGCGGTTGCTGCAGCCGCGCTGTTCTATGTTTTCAGCGTGCCGGAATTTGCGGTCTCAGGCCCGGAGAAAACCCGGGCCATGTATTTGCGCGAGAGGAAAGAAGTTGTTTACGAAAACTTGCGCGACCTGAACTTCGAACACAAAGCGGGAAAAATTCCCGAGTCGGATTATGCGTCGATGAAGAATTCTCTGGAAGAAGAGGCTGCGGCAATCCTGGCAGAAATTTCGCGGCTGGAATCGGGAACGCGCGCAAGAGTTAGTCTGTGATTAGGCCTCTGTGGGGTTCCCTGTGAAACTCAGTGATCTCTGTGGTTAAGGTTTTAAAAATCTAACCACAGAGAACACTGAGTTTCACAGAGGAAAAGCCACAGAGGAAAGTCGGAAGGCAAAATTGCGTACTAAACATAACTCAATACATCCGTTCGGCCTGGCGCTCGTTACTTTGCTGCTTGTCACTTGCTCTCATGCGGCCACGTTGACCGGCACGGTCACGAATGGAACAACCAACAAACCTTCCGCCGGGGACGAAGTCATCCTGATCAAACTGGCCGCGGGTATGCAAGAATCCGCGCACGCTAAGACTGATTCCCAAGGCAAATTCGTTTTGCCTGTATCCAGCGATGACGAAACCGGTCCTCACCTCATACGCGTGATTCACCAAGGCGTCACTTATCATCAACCCGCGCCTCCGGGAACGCAGTCGGTCGAGGTCAAGGTTTATGACTCGGCCAAAAAAGTGGATGGCGTGAATGCGGTCGCTGATCTCATGTATCTACAGGCGGGCAAGGGTGATCTCGCCATCATGCGGCTTTTCGCTGTCGATAATGCCTCACAACCGCCTCGCACTCAAATGAGCGATGCCGGCTTTGAATTCAACGCGCCTGAGAATGCCGAGATCGATGAAGGTCAAGCCCAGACCGCCGGCGGGCAATGGGTGAACACCACGCCCGTCCCACAGAAAATTAAAGGGCGGTACGCCTTCGTCTTCCCCCTGCGTCCTGGCCAGACGCAGTTTCGCGTCACCTACCACCTGACTTATTCAGGTAAAGCGACCGTGGATCCCAAAGAAGTTTATCCGCTGCAGCATTTCGTAATCATCATGCCGCGGACTCTCGGATTTACTCCGAGTCAATCTGGCGTTTATCAGGATAAGCAACCGCCTGATCTTCAGGATGCTATCGCCGAGGTCGCCAGCAATACCAAGCCCGGGCAAAATCTTTCTTTCGACGTTTCTGGCGAAGGCATGCTGCAAGATCAAAACCAAAACGCTTCGAGTGAAGCGCAAGGCCCTGCTCCCGCGACGGCTGACAATCGGCCTGGGGGCGGCCTGGGAAAGCCAGGCGAGGACCCCGATCCACTCGATCAGTATCGCTGGTGGCTGCTCGGCGGATTGGGCGCCGCGCTTGCGGGAGGCGCGGTTTACATCGCTTCGCGTTCCAAGGCAGAAACTCCGGTCGCGGTTGCCGCGGGATCCGTTCCCGCACCTTCAGGGAACGCCGGCCACTCCGCCGCGCTGCTCGAAGCCTTGAAAGAAGAACTATTCCAACTGGAGATGGAGCACAAACAAGGCCAGATTTCCGATCACGAATACGCCAGAGCCAAGTCTGCGCTCGATCAGACCCTCGCGCGCGCTATTAAACGTAAGAGCTAGGTATTTCTTATAGTCTAATCAGGGAAACCTGCGGCCCTGAACCGTAGCGTCTTCGCTCCGCATCTATCTGTCAGAGGCAATCGCAATGGGCAACACATTTAAGACCGCATTCCTGCTGACCGCACTCACTCTGCTGTTGATGTTCGTTGGACGAGTTTTCGGCGGGCAAAATGGAATGCTGATCGCGCTAGTCTTTGCCGCGGTGCTGAACTTCGTCTCCTACTTTTACTCGGACAAGATTGCGCTGTCCATGTATCGAGCTAGGCCGGTCACGCGGGAAGAACTGCCCCGCGCGTATCAAGTAGTTGAGCGGCTTACCCAGAAGATCGGCATTCCGATGCCGAAGATCTATGTCATCCCCACCGACTCGCCGAATGCATTCGCCACTGGACGCAATCCGAATCATGCTTCAGTCGCGGTCACCCAGGGTATTTTGAATTTGTTGAATGATGAAGAACTCGAGGGCGTGCTCGCTCACGAACTGGGTCACGTGCGCAATCGCGACATCCTGATCAGTTCGATCGCTGCAACGGTTGCAGGCGCTATTACTTATCTCGCGGAAATTGCACGTTGGGGAATGATCTTTGGCGGATATGAGCGTGATTCGAACGATCGCGGCGGAGGCGGATTCGGCGCCCTGCTCATGCTGATTCTCGCGCCTATTGCAGCTATGCTGATTCAGCTGGCGGTTTCCCGCTCGCGCGAATACCAGGCTGACGAAAGCGGTGCGCACTACACCGGCAATCCTTACGCCCTGGCAAGCGCATTGGCAAAACTTGATGCTTATTCGAAACGGCTGCCCTTGCAGGCCACTCCATCTACCGCGCATCTTTTCATAGTTCAGCCGTTCCTAGGTATGAGCCTGGGAAATCTGTTTTCGACTCATCCGCCCATCGCTAAGAGGATCGAGCGGCTGACGGGCCGTCCGGCAGAGTTCACCATGCAAAGGTGAGTACAGCGGCTGGTGAGTAGTGCTCGGTGCAGAATGTGGACCCTTTCGTCGAGTTGTATGGCGTTAAGCTGGGTCCCACTGGCAACTGACCGCCGATCACTAAGTCACTAAGGTAACGAATACGCTCGATCTCGACATAGTAGAATCGCCTTCATGTCCCCGGACACTGTGATAGCCGCCTCAGATCGAGCTTCCCGCCTGGAAAATGAGCTAAAAAAGGTCATTCGCGGCAAAGACGAGGTCGTCCGCCTAGCTTTGGTTTCGGTGCTGGCACATGGCCATTTGCTGATCGAAGGCGTGCCCGGCGTAGGGAAGACCACACTGGCGCAAGCGCTGGCGCGGCTGCTGGGTTGCAGCTTTCAGCGGGTGCAGTTCACCAGCGACATGTTGCCCTCGGACATTATCGGCATATCGATTTACTCCGCCACCGAGCAAAAATTCGAGTTCAAGCGCGGCCCAATATTCACTAACATTTTGCTGGCCGACGAAATCAATCGCACCACGCCCAAAACTCAATCGGCGCTGCTTGAAGCGATGAACGAAGGCCAAGTCACAGTCGATGCCAATTGCCATCCGCTGCCACAGCCATTCCTGGTGATCGCGACCCAGAATCCGGTCGAGCATCACGGGACATATCCATTGCCCGAGTCGCAGCTGGACCGATTTTTGATGCGCGTGCAAATGGGATATCCCGATCGCAAATCCGAGCGCGAAATCCTGCGTGCTGAAGCAGGCACAGCGCAACTGGAGAACCTTGAACCAGTGCTGAGCGGAGACGACATTCTTGAAATGCAGCAAATCGTGACCCAAGTAGAAGTGGACGATTCGCTGGTGGGCTACGCGCTCGAAATCGTAGCCCGCACTCGCAAACATGAAAAGCTGACATTAGGCGTTTCGCCGCGCGGCTCGCAGATGCTCTATCGCGCCGCGCAGGCCATGGCTTTTCTTGACGGACGCAGCTTCTGCGTTCCGGAAGACATTAAGCCTCTCGCCGTGCCTGTGTTTGCGCACCGAGTCGCCATCCACGGGATGAATTCGTCGGGATTGAAAAAATCCGTTCGCGCCGAAGAAGTCATTCAGGAAATTGTCGATTCGGTGCCGGTGCCGGTGTAACTGATTTCAGGTTGGCGATTGTAGATTTCAGATTTAAGGCCTGATCCTACCCCCGTCTTTCCAAGTCGTCTCTGCGATACAGAAGGCGCTCCTGAATCAGAAATCTGCAATCTGCAATTTCATCTAGTATTCAGCACATGACCCTCCTTCGCTTCGTCATGCTTCTGTGTCTAACGGTCTGGATCGGCTCCCTGATCTTCTTCCCGGTTGTGGCCCAGACGTCGTTCACTGTGCTGCCATCAGCTCATCTGGCCGGCCTCGTGGTTCGGAATACGTTGATTGATCTCCACTGGATTGGTCTGGTCGCCGGAATTGTATTTCAAGTTTGCTCGATGATCGATAGCCGCGTGACCATAGGAAGACTACGAGTCTTCGCATCAAGCCACGTAATCTTATTCCTCATGCTGACGCTTACCGCAATTTCGCAGTTCGCGATCATTCCGCGCATGGATCTTTTGCGAATCACAGCCGGCGAAATCTCACTACCCGTGAGTAACCCCATGCGCGCCGAGTTCGATTCTCTGCACGCGTGGTCAACCCGCATTGAGATGACTGTATTGTTGCTTGGGCTCATCGTTCTTTACTCGGTCGCGCGTCGTTTTTCAAAT
>Ga0209168_10003566_pt1 | contig 10655 bp, 11 predicted proteins | sample Coa_R1_FD_187156 | JGI IMG/M metagenome (GOLD analysis project Ga0209168, IMG submission 187156) | Surface soil microbial communities from Centralia Pennsylvania, which are recovering from an underground coalmine fire - Coalmine... | ecosystem: Environmental > Terrestrial > Soil > Unclassified ... | reverse complement strand
CTGTACTTGTAGTCGATCACCAGGGCTTGATTGCCAGGCCCGATGTCCAGACGGTCAATGCGACCGGTGATACTCAGCAGGGGATTCAGCGCATAGCTGAACTTTTCTTCAACACGCGTGGTCCGACCGCGGATTGCGAACTGAGTGTCGTCCAAAAAGCCCCGGAAATTACGCATCAGTTCCAGCCGCACGGCTTCGGTGCGGTATCCCTCGGGCACCCGCAAGCGCCCGCACTCTTCTTCGAAGATCTCGTTCAGAATCGCCGTGCCCAGCAACGGCGCCTTAGTCCACTCAGCCAGCGCGCGATGGAGAATGCTCCCCTGGACGAGAAGATCCAGCCGGTCACGCGGAATCGCAGGACGCCGCCGCAGCCTGAGCGTTTTGCTTGCGAAAAACTGAAACGGACACTGCAAGAAGCTCTCAATCCCAGTGGGACTCAGAGTTTTGTGACTAATGTGGGGCAGGTCTCCCGACCTGCGCGGGGTGTCTACACCCCGCTGTACCCGTGGCACGATCGGCCGGCCGTCAAAAGGTGCGAATTCGCCTTCCAGAAAAAACGACGGCAGCGTATCTTTCCCTTGTTCATCGAAACGTGGATAACTCAGGATGGTCTTTTCGGTCGCCCGCGACGTCGCGAGTTCGAATAAAAACCGCTCTTCCGCCTGCCGGTCCGCCGCCGTATCCAAACCCGCGAAGCGCCGTGCGGTGTCGCCCAGAATTGGATCCTCGCGATGATACTGCGGGAAATGCCGTTCGATGAGCCCACAGACGAAGACAACCGGCAGCTCCCACTGCCGCGCTTCATACGCGTCCATGACGTGGACCACGTTCCTGCGCTCATCGGGAACGCGCAGCGGCTCGAGCGCGAGCCCGGTTTCCACCTGTTTCCAGAACATGGCCAGCGCACACCGGCCGATACCATCCAGTGCCGCGGCCGCGCCATCCAGGATTTCTTCGAACGCAGCCAGGGCTGCGGAAGTGGATCGCCATGCAAGAATATCGTCGCGATCCGCGGAGTCGCTCACTTTGGGTGCGGGCAACAACGTACGCAACGTCTTCAGGCGCTCCGCCCACTCTTGCGGTTCCAGACGGTCACGCGACCACCTGTCAAGAGCAGCGAGTTGCTCTAGTCCTGCAGGCAACGGCAGCCCGAAAGCCGGAAGCTTATCGCGCCATGCGAAATCGAGTTGATCTCCGGCAGCCGTCGCGCCCAATCCGGAAACTGGCATGCGGATCGCAGACAGCAACGTCTTGTGATCCCATCCGGCGAGTATCGCCCACATGACATTTGTTAGGAACGCCAAAGCGGGGTGAGATCCCAGCTGCAGATGAAAATAAAACCGCGCGGGAATCCCGAAGCGCGCCAGTGTGGTCTCGACTAAACCCGCGTAGGGATTACGTGATCGGAGAACAATACCAATCTCCCGGAAGCTCCGGCCCTCTGCCGCGTAACTCAGGATGCGGCGCGCGACTTCCTCCACTTCTCGTTCGATCGTGGCCGCAGAGAACCCCGTTCGACTCGCAGAGCGGAGTATGGAAGAGAGCCGCTGCTCGCCAAAGCCCGCCGCCAGGAGGGTCTTGCGAACCGTCTGCGAGCCTGGCCAGTCCGGCAACGTGATGGTGACGCTGGCGCGTTCGCCCAGCGCCAGGACCAAGCTGGTTTCGGCGTCGGACAGCGTAAAAAACCCGTCGATAACGACGTGCGCCTCTGTGGCTACGCGCTCGGCCGTCACCCGCTCTGTGGCGCTTAGTAAACGGGCGTGGCGCAGTCCCAGTTCGCGCGCCCGCAGGTTGCGTTCTACGTCCTCAATCAGACTCTTTATGTCCGCGGGCAGCGCCTGTGAAGGAGCGTTTTCGAACAAGTCCGCCAGCGCCCGGCGAAATCCCGGAAATCCAGCCACTGCGGTAAAGCGCTCCGGCCGCAGGCGCTCCAATGCTTGCTCGATCAATAGATCCAGCAGCGCCGCGGGAGCCGCGGCGATGGAGGACCAGTCTTCGAGACAATTCGCCAGAGTGCGGATCTCGCGTGGGCGAACCGGAAATCCGGATCGGGCTAGCAAATGGCGAGTATGTTCCGCCATGGTGGCCGTGGGAACAATCAGGAGCCGATTTGTTTGCGATCGAAAATGCTCCAGCGCCACACGCGACTTGCCAGACGCAGGAGAACCCGAGATCAGGAGATTCAAGTACCCAATATACGTCAGGCGACAAGATCGCCTGCCGGACTATTGTTTCTTGGGCTCGGAGGTTAGTTGAGGCGCCAACTCGGTGCGCATCTTTTCGAATTTCTCGCGCTGGACGGGTTGGAGGATCTGCTGAATCCGGCTCAATCCCGTGGAACGCAAATCGTCGAGCTGGTCCTGCAGGCTCTCGTAGTAGTGGCTGTAATCCTGCAACACCACGGCGATTTGATCGGTCTGCTCCGCGGAAAGATCCAGCTTGGTCTTAAAGTTTTGCAGGACAGCTTCCCGATTCGTGTCCTTAGGCGGCGCGGCGGCGGCAACTCGATGAAGCCGATCGTGCAATCCATATTGCATGCCCAGCATCCCAACGGCGGCGCCGGCCAGAAAGACCAGCAGAAGCGTGGAAGCGATGCGGGGGTTTCCGAGCGATGGCCTATTGCTCACGATAGGTGACCAGATTCACGAGAACGGCGTCCTGGTCGGGTGTGCCTCGAACCAACCGGGGCTGGCTATCATCCGACAAGACTGGAAAATCCTGGGGTATTTCGGAAACCAGCGTCGCTTGCGGCAACGGATCAACACCGCCAACTTGCCCTGCAACTTGCGAAGCTGCTGTCTGAGGATCCGCCATCTGCTCGGAGGAAATCACGTAGACTCCGAGCAACAGCGCCAGGGCCAGCGAAGCCATCGCGATGCGGCGGGCAAACAGAGAGTCAAAGAACAGAGTGAACACCGAAACGGGACTCTGCGCCTCGATCCGCTCCAGGACGCGCGCATAGAAACCCGGGCGAGGTTCGGCCGTCTCCGCGTTCGTCACGCGCCACTGCCGCAACATGGCAGCCTGCTCACGCATGGCTGCTACCGCCTCGCGGCACTCTCCACATTCCGCCAAGTGCTTTCCGGCAGGATGATCAGAAGCCGGGGGGCGCTCCCCAAGAACCTGTTCGAGATGGTCCCGAATGATCCGATGCATCATTTTCTTCCCTCAGTCACTTGCCATTACACCCAACTGCGGGTCTTGTGCCCGCTCGTTCACCATCTACTTAACCGCTACGCGGCCGCGGCCCAAACGCTGCGCGGCCTTGAGCAGTTTCTGGCGCGTCCGGAACAACTTTACCTTTATTGTATTCTCGTTCATTCCGGTCATCTGGGCCAGTTCTTCGACGGAATGACCCTCCACTTCCTTGAGTAGGATCAGGTTGCGGTCCTCTTCGGAAACTTTGGACAAAAGCTTCACGGCAAAGTCGCGCTGCGCCAGCCGCTCGTCCGCCGGCACGGCCGGATCCACCGCCGGGTCGGAAGCCTCCATTCTCTGCGATTCTTCCTGGCTGAAATCGCTTTCATAGACCAGTCTGCGCACGCGCTTCTTGCGCAGGTAATCGTAGCACTCGTTCACCGTGATTTTGTAAATCCAGGTAAGGAGCGAGCTGCGGAAGTCGAAGTTGCGGATGGAAAAATAAACCTTGCTGAAAACCTGCTGTGCGATGTCTTCCGCGTCGTTGTGGTTGCGGAGGATGCCGTAGATAATCGAGAAGATCTTGGCCTGGTAGCGTTCTACCAGCTCACGGAATGCCAGTTCATCCCCGGCCTGCACCCGCCGGACGAGCACCGCCTCATCGCCATTCCTGTGGTCCACTCGCGTCTTGGCTCGCGCCTTCGATCCAATTGCCGGAAATTGCAGCGTGCCGATCAGGCTACCCATATCTACCTGATCCGACGCACCCCAGGCTCCCCCGGTTTCATTGGGTTTACCTAAAGATAGCGACCAGACCCATCGAATCCGGGTGCTCACGGAAACTGGACCGGTCTGGTCGCCTATAGTATAATGCTTTTGAGGAGCGAAATACGCAGCAATGGTCCAGCTAACTGAAACCGCGATTGGCAAAGTGAGAGAGATTCTGGAGTCGCAGGAGCCTAAACCGGCCGGGCTGCGGATTGCCGTAGTCGGCGGAGGTTGCTCGGGCTTCAGCTACTCGATGGCATTCGAGAACAGTCCGGGCATGCTCGACAAGACCTACAAATTCGACGACCTCAAGGTGTTCGTCGACCAGGCGAGCCTCCTATACCTGGATGGCGCGGAAGTGGACTACGTCGAGAGCCTGGAAGGCTCCGGATTCAAGTTCAACAACCCGAACGTAAAATCCACCTGCGGCTGCGGAAGCTCCTTCAGCGCCTAAGCCCTCCTCGGGAAGGAGCGCATGGCGGGTTTCAGCGTCGTGCGCGATTAAGAAATGCAGAAAGAGCGCCCCGAAGGGGGCGCTCTTTCTGCTTTACGGGATGTCTCTCACGGCAGCTTCCTGCCCCCGAAAAAGTAAAACGGGCCGGCTTTCGCCGGCCCGCTGAAAAAGTTGCAAGTAGAGTGTTAACTAGCTACGGCTGATCCGCTTCCGCAGAAGGCCGAGGCCCAGAAGGCCAGCACCCATCAGCGAGAACGTCATCGGTTCCGGAACCGTTCCCTGGAATACTTCCGTGCCGAACTGGGTCACCGGGAAGGCAAGGCTGCCTACGCCAGCGAAGGAATCCGCCATCGTCGACTGATTCAAACCCAAAATCTGACCGGTTTCATTGCTCGTACTGAGCGCATTCACATTGATGACTCCGCCCGCCGTATGGGTGACAGTTACGGCCGCGGTGTTTGAGGGGCCGGCAGAACCGCCTTGCATCTGATCCTGAGTGCCGCTAATGTAGCAATTCGCAAAGGCTCCATAGAAACCCTGGCAAGCAGTCTGATCGATGGAGATGTTGAAGGAAAGCGTAAAATTGGAAACCCAGGCCGTCGAGAGGTCCGAGCCGAACTGCAGGCCAAACGCCTGACCAGCGACGCTCGAAGTTCCCTGGACCGTCACGTCAGCAGCACCAGGATCGCCGCTGCCAGCCGAGTACGAGAAGGCGGAAAAAACCTTATCTCCAACTTCGCAGGATCCAGCGGTCTCGATTGCCAGAAGGTTGCCCAAACTTCCGCAGCTTGCAATGGGCGCGCCATAAGATGCCACAGCACCGAGGGCTAAGACACCACTAAGTAGTAAAACTTTCTTCATTACTAATTTCCTCCGTTGTGGGCACTTTGGCCCTTTGATTCTTTGTTAGCTGTTAAGGCTACCTCACAAAGTATACGGTTGCTACCTTAGGAGTGTCAAGATATTTCAAAGGCATGCCACTGTGGAATCTTGGGTTTCAGATTGCCAAAACATACCTTTTTTTCAATCAGTTAGGAGGACTTGCCGGCCTCCCAGGTACCGCTAGTACCCGTACGAGTCCAAGTGTTTTCCACAAGGTCCCGGTACGCTCGGCGCAGCCCTTCTCTAAGTGACCGTAGATCCCTCGTACTACTTCGGCAATGTACAATACAGTTGCCATGCTCGAGCGGCTGATTACGGAGCAAACCAATCTCGAATCGCGCCATCTGGACGAGTTTTCGATGGTCCGCCTGCTCGAAATTATGAATGCCGCCGACGCCCAGTTGGCCACGGCCATGGCCCACGAGATACCACGGATTGCCGCCGCCGCTGAGGCCATCACGACCGTCCTGGAGTCGGGAGGATCCCTCTTCTATATAGGCGCAGGCACCAGCGGACGCCTGGGTGTACTGGACGCCGCAGAATGCCCCCCCACCTTCGGGGTCCCTCCGGAACTGGTGCGCGGGATCATGGCCGGCGGCGAGCAGGCTTTGGCACATGCCGTGGAGGGTGTGGAAGACGATCCGCTGGCCGGTGCCCGCGATCTGGAAGCCTCGGGATTCGGCAAGGGAGATGTCCTGGTGGGAATCTCGGCGAGCGGCCGAACCCCGTATGTTCTTGGCGCCGTGGGAAAAGCCCGCGAGATCGGCGCCATTACCTGCGGAATCAGCTGCGTGCCGGACTCCGAGCTGTCGCGCGCGGTCCAGTATCCGATCGAACCCGTTCCCGGCCCGGAAATCCTCACCGGCTCGACGCGGCTTCGTGCCGGGACGGCCACGAAGCTGACTCTAAACATGATCAGCACCGCCGTGATGGTGAAGCTCGGCCACGTCTATGGCAATCTTATGGTGAACGTCCAGCCCACCAACCAGAAACTCGAGGATCGGGCCCGTCGTATCATTCAAGCCGCGACTGGCGTGACGTACGATCAGGCGGCCGAACTTCTGGATCGGGCCGGGCAGAGCGTTCGCGTCGCTATCGTCATGCAGAAGAAGCAGTTAACGCGTGCAGAAGCCGAAGCGGTGCTGGCGCGCGCCAAGGGCAGAGTTCGGGAGGCCTTAGAGCTTGGATAAGTTGGTAATCGAGGGCGGCGTCGCGCTTCGGGGCGAAATCGCAGTAAGCGGTTCCAAGAACGCGGCGCTTCCGGCACTGGCGGCTTGCCTGCTGACCGCCGAACCAGTCACGCTAAACCGGATTCCCCAGGTGCGGGACATCCGCACGATGCTCGACCTGATCGGCCATGTCGCGGGGAGTAAAGACACCGAGATCTCTAACGATGGTGGCCGGGTGACGATCTGCGCCGGCCGGATCGAGCATCCTGAGGCTCCGTATGAACTGGTCAAGACCATGCGCGCCTCGAGCCTGGTGCTGGGACCGCTGGTCGGCCGCTGCGGCCGCGCGCGCGTATCGTTACCAGGCGGTTGCGCGATCGGCGCGCGCCCCATCAATCTGCACGTTTCCGGGCTCGAGCGATTGGGCGCGGAAGTCCGTCAGGAACACGGCTATATCGAAGCGCACGCTCCCCATGGCCTTCAGGGTGCGCATGTTCAGTTCGACCGCATCACAGTTACCGGCACCGAAGACCTACTGATGGCAGCTGTACTGGCCCGCGGCGAAACCGTAATCGAAAACGCTGCCCGCGAGCCGGAAGTGGCCGACCTCGCTGCTCTCCTGGTAAAGATGGGCGCGCGCATCGAAGGCGCGGGCACCTCGACGATTCGCATCCAGGGCGTTACGAAGTTGGGTGGCGCTGAACACACCATCATTCCGGACCGCATCGAAGCGGGCACGTTCTTGATCGCGGGCGCGCTCACCGGCGGCGACCTCCTAGTGCGCGGATGCGTGCCGGAGCATTTGCGGGCCCTGATCGCGAAGCTCCAGCAAGCGGGTGTAGAGGTGACCGAGCCCTCGCCGGACACCTTGCGCGTGCGCCTGGCCGGGCGTTTGAAGAACGTGGACATCACCACCGAGGAGCATCCCGGTTTTGCGACCGACCTGCAGGCTCAGTTCATGGCACTGATGACGCAGGCCGCGGGGATCTCCTTCGTCACCGAGACGATTTTCGAAAACCGTTTCATGCACGCCCAGGAGCTGGCGCGCATGGGCGCGAACATTCGCCTGGAAGGCCGCCAGGCGATCGTCGCCGGACCCACACCGCTGTCGGGGGCGCAGGTGATCGCCAGCGATTTGCGCGCCAGCGCCTCGCTGGTGCTGGCCGGGTTGGCCGCGCACGGCGAAACAGTCATCGACCGCGTGTATCACATCGATCGCGGCTATGAGAAGATCGAATCGAAGCTGGCGGGCGCGGGCGCCCGCATCCGGAGACTGACCACATGAGTACAGCGCATAAACAGCACAACCCCGGCTTTCTGGCGCTGGTGAACGACGCCAAATCGCGCGTGAAACAGGTCGACATCGACCAGTATCAGAAGATGAAGTCCGACGATCACGTATTGATTGACACGCGTGAAGACCACGAATGGGCGGCCGGTCACGCGGCCGGTGCGATTCACTTGAGCAAGGGCATCATCGAGCGCGATATCGAGGCGGAGGTTCCCAACAAATCGACCACCATGGTGTTGTACTGCGGCGGCGGATTTCGCTCGGCTTTGGTGGCGGATGCACTGCAGAAGATGGGTTATAAGAACGCGATCTCGCTCGATGGCGGCTGGCGGGCATGGAATGCGGCCAATCTCCCGATAGAGAAACCCTGATGGCTAAGCTGTAATGCACTGCCGGTTGCTGCTCGGGATCGGACTGCTGTGCGGCAGCCCTGCGTTCGCGCAGCTCGACCTCACCGGAATCTGGAGCCCTGTGTTCCACGAAGATCAGCCGGAGCGTATTCCTGGACCGGAGCTGGTGGACTACCTCGGGCTTCCCGTCAATGACGCGGCGCGGCAATGGGCGCTGTCGTGGGATCCTTCGCGGCTGACAGCTCCGGAACATCAGTGCCAGGTTCACACCGTTGCGTACATGTATCGCGGCCCGCTGTTGCTGCGAATTTGGGAGGAGCGCGATCCGCAGACGCAGGACCTGATCGCTATCCGGCAGTACATCAGCAACTACGAACAGAACCGGACCATCTACATGGACGGGCGGCCCCATCCTCCCGCCTACGCGGCGCATACCTGGATGGGTTTTTCGACCGGCAAGTGGGAAGGAAACATCTTGACGGTGACCACCACGCACATCAAGCAGGGCTGGCATCGCCGCAACGGAGTGCCGTCGAGCGACCGGATCACGCTGGTGGAGCACTTCATCCGCCACGAGGATCATCTGACGCATGTCACCGTGGTCACCGATCCGGATTATTTGACGGAACCGCTGATCAAGAGCCAGGATTTTACGCTGAACATCAGCGAGGCGGGGATCGGCGCCGGCGGAATTACCGGCGGCTGGCTGTATCCTTGCGAGTACGTCGAGGAGATTCCGGGGCGTTCCGTGGATCACGTGCCCAGCTACATGCCCGGTGAGAATCCGTTTGTCGCAGAGTTCGCCGAGCGCCACAAGGTGCCGGTAGCCGCGGCGATGGGCGGCGCGGAGACGATGTATCCGGAATACCGGAGCAGGCTGAAACCGTAACTCGGCTTCACTTACCGACCATGTGCGGCAGGTTCTTATTGTTCTCGTTGCAGATGTCTTCGATCAGCTCGGTATTAACCGCGATCTTCAGATAGCGCGTCGCGCTCCACGGCTTGGTGTACGCCTTGGGATCGTTGACGGTGAACTGAACTTCCAGATTGCCGTAGGTCGGACGCCGGATTCGCTCGATGGTCCGCGCCTCGTCGGTAAGAGGGTCACCTTTGAGATCCAGCCACAGGCCATCCTTATATCCGGTCGTTTCGACAACCAGTACATCGCCCTCCCAGTGGCCCACGGAGTAGCCCTTGAAGCTGGGAAACGGGTCCTTGGGCAAAGGACGCCCGTCGAGAAAGATCTGGCGATACTGCGCCATATACTCGCTGAGGATTACGACTGTGTCTTCGGTCTGGAATATCTTCTGGGGAAAGAAATCCGCCCACTGGCGCACGGGCGGGATGGGCAGGCAGCGTGTGGTCGGATCGCCCTTCCGGACGTCCGCCAGGTTTTGTTTCACTTGCGCTGCGGCCCAGGGCTGATAGGGAAGAGGCACCGTAGTTCCGCTCTGCCCCTCTTGTGAACCGGTTGCGGTAACGTCCATGACGCCGACTGGAGAGCCAAACGGAATGTCCGAGCACCCGAATATCTTGGCGGCCTCCGATTGCTCGCACGGTGTCTTGATCGAATTCCAGAGGCCGGACAGATCGGGATTCTTGCCATTGGCGGCCTTGGGCGTGGGAGCCGCCAGTTCCGGCTTGCCGTCCTTCGTCAATGGCACACGCTTCGTTTTCACTTCCTGCCATTGAGCGGGCAGGGGCAAGGTGGCCAGAGTAAATGCTAAAGCGGCGACGTTCACGATCGTCGATGGTGAGCGCACAGGGATCCCCTCCGTCTAAACAGCATAGAGGGAAATCGGGGAGGGCGCGACTACGCCAGCACGTCCGACATCATCGCCCAGATCATCAGGACCAGTCCGGTATTGGCGAGAAACGCGACCGCCTTCGAGATCTTCTTGCCCATGAACTCAAAGCGCAGCAGCAGGCAGAACAGCAGCCCGCCGTACAGAATTGCCGGATGAACCTGGCGGTCGGCGCCATTGGTGAACATTACCGCCACCGAATAGAAAAGGAGCGGAACGTTGCTCTCATAGCGTTTCTTCAGCAGCATGACGATGGAGACCACGGCCAAACACGCCACCAGGATCTCCGTAATGTTAGTCGGACTGGCGTTGAAGGCCATCGAAATCACTAGTCCATGACTCAGCCGAAGGCGTGGAGACCACGCCCAGAAGACTACTGTCCGAAGCTGACGGCCACCATCGGCACGATATCGTGCATCCAGCCGTTGACGTTGGCTCCGAAGTTCGGTGTGATCACCTGCTTGGGGAAGGGCGACATATAGTCGTGGACATCCAGGCGCAGCCAGGCGTGCGTTCCGAGTTTGATCTTCACGCCGCCGCCCACGCTAGCCATGCCAGTCAGATCGCCTGCTTGGGTAAGCAGCGCGTATTGGCTGAGAGGCTGGGTCACGGCCTCGGTGCCGGTCCCGCGATAGAACTTGATGCCTGCGCCGGCCGAGAAAAATGGGCGAACCGTGGACTCGGAGGGCTTGGTATATAACAGGAAGCTGTAGTCGATAGTATGCGTCTCGGCGCCGAACACCGCGGTGGTGGAGCCTTGCTTCAGCTGCGCGTCGCCGAGCTGATAGCTGTAGCGGA
>Ga0209168_10003564_pt1 | contig 10668 bp, 10 predicted proteins | sample Coa_R1_FD_187156 | JGI IMG/M metagenome (GOLD analysis project Ga0209168, IMG submission 187156) | Surface soil microbial communities from Centralia Pennsylvania, which are recovering from an underground coalmine fire - Coalmine... | ecosystem: Environmental > Terrestrial > Soil > Unclassified ... | reverse complement strand
GGGAGCTCGGACGGAACGAAACCGTCGTCAACCCGCCCGCGTAGAATCGAGTTTCTTTTTTTGACGCGTTTTCTTCACGCGAACCGGTACCCACCCCCCGGATCAAGTCCGAGGGCATGCTTCGCTTGAAAACGCTATGCTCGTCTTGTCGAATTGCCCCAGTTCTTCAGCGACGCCCAGACGCCGCGCGTCAGGCGAAAGCAATCGACCGGGGTCGACGAGCCCAGCGACTCGAAGCGATGCAGCTCGACGCCGCACCACTGGAAGCCGCATTTTTCGAGCACATTGCGTGAGGCGGGGTTCGCCACGCGTGCGCCGGCGCGCATGTGGGGCGCGTCGAATTCCTCGAAGGTGAAATCGATCACGGCGCGCGCGGCTTCGGTCGCCAAACCCTGGCCCCAATAGTCGACGCCGAGCCAATAGCCGAGCTCGGGAGATTCCTGGTCGCGCCAATCGACGCCGACCATGCCGATCGGCGCAAAATCCTTTTCGATCAGAAAAACCGTCTCACGGCTGCCCGGGATGCTGCGGACGAATTCGACCGCGTCGCCTTGCGAATAGGGATGCGGCAGGCGGCGGGAGTTCTCCGCGATGCGGCGATCGCCGGCGAGACGCGCAATTGCATTGACATCCGCGAGCGTCGGCTTTCGCAGCGCGAGCCGTTCGGTTTCGAGGATGCAACGTCCTGCCTCGCGCAAGGTTCGGGGCGGGATATCTCGCAGCATGACTTAAGGCTCCTTGAGTTGTAACTCTTGGATCGTCGCGGTCTTCCGATGTTCGGAAAGCGCGCAAGAAGAAGGGGAGGCCGGTTTCCCGCCTCCCCTTGGAGCCTCTAGTCGCTCCGCCGGTTCAACAGGACCCGGCGGAATCCAAAAATGTTCCACCGTCTATTCGGCCGCCTCGGTCATCGGAATTACCGACACGAAGGTGCGGCCATTGGCTTTCGCACGAAACTCGACACGGCCCTCTACCTTGGCAAAGAGAGTATGGTCCGTGCCCATGCCGACATTAAGGCCGGGGTGCCAGGTGGTGCCGCGCTGACGCGCAATGATGTTGCCGGGAATCACATGTTCGCCGCCATAGGCCTTGATACCAAGGCGCTTGCCCGCTGAATCGCGGCCGTTACGTGATGAACCGCCTGCTTTTTTGTGAGCCATGGCTCGTCTCCAATTCCTATCTGATCTTTAGATCAAATCCTTGACGAAATCATATCAATTCATGTCGCGCTGATCTGAAGCGTGTCACTTCTTGTCGCTCTTCTTCGCGGCGGCCTTCTTGGCCGGCGCCTTCTTCGCCGCAGTCTTGGCGGGCGCTTTTGCCGCAGCCTTCCTGGCGGCCGGCTTCTTTGCAGCTGCCTTTTTCGCGGGGGCCTTCGGCGCCTCGTCGGCGTCATCGGCCGGCTTGGCTGCGACCTTCTCGCGCTTCGGGCGCGGTCCGATCGAAGGCGCCTTGCCATCGGTCAGGATCTCGGTGATGCGAAGCACTGTGATCTCGTCGCGATAACCGCGCTTGCGGCGCGAATTCTTGCGGCGGCGCTTCTTGAAGGCGATGACCTTCGGTCCGCGCTTGTGGTCCAACACCTCGGCTGCAACGGAAGCGCCGGCCACGGTGGGCGTCCCGAGCACGGGAGCATCGCCACCAACCACGAGCACTTCGCCCAGCTGCACGATCGTGCCGACGTCGCCGGCGATCTTGCCTATCTCGAGCACATCATCCGGCACGACGCGGTACTGGCGCCCGCCGGTTTTGATGACTGCGAACATCGTTTTATTCCTTCGTGTTCGATCCCGGCCTCGAGCCACGCTCGGGTCGGCTTTTTCTACAGTCGTTATGGGTTCAATTTCCGCGCGATGCGGGCCAAAAAGCCGCAAAAAGCGCAAAAACAAACAGCGCGAGAAGCCTCCCGCGCCGGGTGCGGGACTTATAGCCGCTGAGCGCCCCGAGTCAAGGCAAAGGGCGCGAAAAACCGGTCATTTTGAGGGATTTGGCTCGCAGAAAGGGGCGAATGGCGCGTAGCGAATGGCGAATTGTACCCACTATTCGCCGTTCCCGCTCCATTCGATACTCCCTATTCGCTAGTCGCCCCATCGCCTCCTTGCGAAACCAACCGGGTTCCCGGTGGTTGTCCCCCGTTTGAAGCAGAAGCGGGGGCATAATGGCTGATGATGTCCTGACGACCGGGATTGCCGGGCATGGCGCGGTCCGCCTGCCGTCGGTGGACGTCGACAGTTTCAATGTCGAACTGAAGGACGACGAGGGATTTCTCGGCGACCGCGCCAGCAAGGGGGCGTTCCGCAAGATCCTGGACGATCTGCGCAAGCCGCTGAAGAAGAATGGCGAAGACCCGCTTGGCGACAAATCCACCGCCAAAATCGCCAAGAGCGAACTCGACAAGGTTTTGTCGAGCGACGACATCGGCGCGGCGGCGCTGGTCCATGGCGCGATCGAGGAATTCGCGCATGAACTCGCCTATGTGATCTCGCGCCTCCTGAAGCTGAAGGCCTGGACCGACACCGAACGGATCGTCATCGGCGGTGGCTTTCGCCAGAGCCGGGTCGGCGAGCTTGCGATCGCGCGCACCGACATTCTGCTGAAGGCGGAAGGCAGCAAAATCGATTTATGTCCGATCCGTTTCGATCCCGACGAGGCCGGCCTGATCGGCTGCCTGCATCTCGCGCCATCGTGGATTTTCGAAGGTTTTGACAGCATTCTTGCCGTCGACATCGGCGGCACCAACATCCGCTGCGGCCTGGTCGAAACCCGCTGGAAGAAGGCGCCGGACCTCTCGAAAGCGGCGGTGTGGCATTCCGAATTATGGCGCCATGCCGATGACGAGCCGACGCGAGAGGGGGCCATCAAGCGCATGGTCAAAATGCTGAAGGGTCTGATCGAAGAGGCCGATACCGAAGGCATGAAGCTCGCGCCCTTTATCGGTATCTCCTGTCCCGGCGTGATCAACGAGGACGGCTCCATCGCCAAGGGCGCGCAGAACCTGCCGGGCGATTGGGAGAGCAGCAAATTCAATCTGCCGGCGAGCCTGGTCGAGGCGATCCCGATGATCGGCGACCATGACACCGCGATCGTGATGCACAATGACGGTGTTGCGCAGGGCCTGTCGGAAGTTCCGTTCATGCAGGATGTCGAGCGCTGGGGCGTTTTGACCATCGGCACGGGCCTGGGCAATGCCCGCTTTACCAATCGCCGCAAGGAGAAGGACGACGGCGACGGCAAGAAAGAGAAGAAAAAGGACTAAAATCTCTCGAGAGGCTCCCAGCGCGCGCGGTAACCTTGAGCGGTTAGGTTAAAAATGACTTCGCGTTGCCGCGTTCGCTGGGATCGATACGGTCGATCGCGTCGCTCAGGCTGGCCAGCGGAAGCCGCACTTCCAGGCCGCAATTTCAATGAAGCGACACGGGACCGCCGGTTTTTTCCGCGTCTGGCGGTCCCACCCCCTTAGCAAAAGCGTTTTGCGCTGATGTCGCGTGCCACCCCACGCGATGAAATTTCTCCCCCCGCCTTGTCTGGTCAGTCTTCCTCGCCTAGAACACGGCCCGACCTGGGGCGGTTCGCCGCCCTGATTTGCGCCTTGGAGAGGTGGCAGAGTGGTTGAATGCACCGCACTCGAAATGCGGCATAGGTGCAAGCCTATCGGGGGTTCGAATCCCTCCCTCTCCGCCACGCTTCGCCCCTGATGAGCTTCGCAAGACAGGTCCTTCGCGTGATTACGTCTCGAATGCACTGTCGCGATAGCGGGATTGGCCGACGTCTGGCTCGCGCGCCGATGCTTGAGAGGCACGTCAGCAGCCTTCAAGCGCGAAGCCTCGCCCCTGAGGCCGCGGCAAGAGTCGAAGCGATCGCTTTGTCTCAAATATGGGCGCCCTTCCTGCGCCACCTGGATGGCAGCGCCGATCGCAGTCGAAGGCAACACTGCTCGACGCCACGACCACTCACGAGTCTTTGTCCGACTGAGGCAGAGTTCATTGCCAGTGCAAACACTTTGATCGCGTCTTGATTCCCCCTTCCGACTGACGAGAGGCTATTTGCAACAATCGTGAACCTGCGCCGCGATCCGATGTAGCAACAAGGCAAAGCGAGGCGAGAGTGACAGCACGAAAACATGTTGCATTCGGACGCGAACCGAGATTGTCTGGACCGGACGAGGGTTTTGCAACTACAGAGCGAATGTTTGAAATTTTATTTGTTTCGGATCTCGCTGATCGTTGCCTGCGGCCTGGCGGTCTGCTTTGGGACGGCGAGCTTGGCGTTCGCCGAGCGCGACGTCAGGGCCGCTGTCGAGCAATCGGCGCGCAGTCTGAACCTGCAGACGAAAATGCCGGGCGAGGTCGCTGAGACGTCCTCGGGCTGGTTCAACCTGCAACTATCGCCGGATTTAGTTCGCGTGGTGCTGTGGGGCGCCGTTGTGCTCGGCGTGTTGGTCGTGGTGTGGTCGTTGCAGGACAGCCTGCCTGTTTGGAGCCGGTCGCGCAAAATCGCGGCGCGCAGCGAGCTTGAGCCTTCCGTCCCTTCCGGCCGATTGGAGGACGCGCAGGTCGAAGCCGACGACCTCGCCCGCGAAGGCCATTACGGCGAAGCGATGCACGTTCTTTTATTCAAGAGCCTGAACGAGATCCGCCGCCAGCTTGGCGTCAGCTTTGCGGTTTCACTGACCAGCCGGGAAATCTTGCGGCGGATTCAGCTCTCCGACATCGGACGCAATGCACTTGGCGCGATCATCGTTTCGGTTGAACGGACCTATTTCGGCGGCCGGCAAGCCAGTCAGGCCGACTATTCTGACTGCAGAAGCAACTTCGACGTCCTCAAGCATTCCCTGGCGGTGCTTGGCGCACGATGAGCGAGCCATCTCCCTTTCAATCCCGGGTCCTGGTCGCGCTCGTGGCGGTCCTGGTCGTTCTGTTCGCGGCGTCCATGCTGCTGTCGGCCGGCGGCGGCAAGCGCGTCACGGGCAGCCTGATTGGATCGAACACCTATTCCCGCTCGGCAGTCGGGCACCTCGGCTTCTTCGATGTGCTTCGCAAGCTCGGCTACCGCGCCGTCCGCGGCGAGCAGAACGTGCTCGCGATGCTCGGCGCCAAGGGCGTTCTGGTGCTGGCGGAACCAGGCGCCGGCCTGTCCGTCGGCGACGACAGCAACCTTCTTCGCGCCGAGCGGATTTTCATTGTGCTGCCGAAATGGACCGTTCGCGCCGGCGGTGAGCGAGACGGCTGGATCGCGGAGGCACGGCTGGCGTCTGCAGTCGTGCCGGAGGCCGTGCTGTTCGCCGCCGTCGGCTCGGGCACTGTCGTCCGCGTGGCGGAGCCGTCCGCCTTCGAAAAGACGCTGGCGTTGCCGGATCCGACAATCCGAGCACCGCTGCAACTCGTCAAGAACTCACGGATGAAACCGCTGATTGCCACAGCCGAAGGCATCCTGCTCGGTGAGTTCACGGAAGGCAGCCGCAGAATCTGGGTGCTGACGGATCCCGATCCGATCGAGAATCACGGTATCGGCAAGGGCGACAATATGGTCTTCGCCGACGGGCTGGTCGCCGCGATGCTTCAGGGCAAGAACGGCCAGCTCGTTTTTGACGAGACGCTGCACGGCTTTCAGCGATCATCGCGAGCCCCTGCAAAATTCCTGTTCGAGTTTCCTTACAACCTCATTGCTATCCAGATCCTTGTGTGTATCGGGCTGCTATTGATGGCCGCGATGGGCCGCTTCGGGGCGCCGGAGCACCCGGAGCGCGTATTGAGCACCGGCAAGCGGGATCTGGTCGGCAACGCGGCCTCCCTGCTCGATCACGCCGGTTATCAGGCTGACATTCTCAGGCGCTATTGCAGCATCGTGTTGCAGGATGCGGGGCGTCAATTGCGCGCGCCGCGCGAGCTGAACGAGGCTGAACTCGCAGAATGGCTCGATCGCGCGGCCGGTCGACGCGGCGTGCCGTCAGGGTGCGCCGACCTGTCGAGGCGCGTGGTAGCCATGGGGTCGAATGAGCTCGGCGCGCTGCTGGGAGAAGCCCGGTCAATTCACCGTTGGAAAAAGGAAATGGTCGATGGAGTTTCGTGACGTTTCGGCGATGACCGAAGGCATCCGCGGCGAGATCCGCAAGGCGGTCGTCGGCCAGGACGATGTCATCGAGCTGATGCTGACCAGCCTTCTGTGCGGCGGGCACATCCTGCTGGAAGGCGTCCCCGGAACCGCCAAGACGCTGCTGGCGCAGTGCTTTGCCGCCAGCCTCTCGCTGCGGTTCGGCCGCGTGCAGTTCACGCCGGACATGATGCCGGGCGACCTCCTCGGAACCAACCTCTTCAACTTCCAGACCAACGGCTTCACGCTGACGCAAGGGCCGGTCTTCACCGATATCCTGCTTGCCGACGAGATCAACCGGACGCCGCCGAAGACGCAGGCCGCGTTGCTTCAGGCGATGAACGAGTACAGCGTGACGGTGGACGGGGTGACCCATCCGCTGGGTGAGGCGTTCATGGTGGTCGCGACGCAGAATCCGATCGAGCAACAAGGCACGTATCCGCTGCCGGAGGCGCAGCTCGACCGCTTTCTGTTCAAGATCAATTTGACCTATCCCAGCAAAGAGCAGGAGTGCGCGATCGTCGCGCGGCACGGTAACCGCACCGCAATGCCGCGGCTCGCGGATTTCGGTCTCGCTCCGGTCGTCTCCGCTGACCGGCTGTTCTCGGCCCGCCAACTGGTGTCGGAGATCAGGCTGGGCGACCCGCTGGTGGCCTATATCGTCGATATCGTGCGTGCCACCCGCGACCACCCTGCGATCGAGACCGGCGCCTCGACCCGTGCTGCGAACATGCTGGCTTCCGCCAGCCGCGCCTATGCGACCACGCAGGGCCGCGATTTCGTCATCCCCGATGACGTCAAGTTCCTGGCAGTGCCGCTGCTGCGGCACAGGATCGTACTGGCGCCGAACGCCGAGATCGACGGCTTGGTCAGCGATGCGGTGATCGTCGAGATACTCGAACAGACGGCCGTTCCGCGATGATCCGGCCGACCCTGCGCGCGGTTCTGCTGTTCGGCGCGACGGTGCCGCTGGCGTTGATCCTGCTCGCATGGAACGCCGAACTGTGGCCGGTTTCGTTCGATTTCGGCATCTTCGTGTTGGTGGTCGTCGCAATCGACGCACTGTTGTGCGCGCGCTTTCGTCAGCTCGAACTCGCATGGGATGTGCCGGTCCGGCTCTTCGTCGGCGATGAAGGCGCGGTGAAATTGACAGTGAGTCAGCAAGCCGGGACGCGCGCCGTGCCGTTCGAGGCCCTGGTGGAGCAGCGCGGCGACCTCGAACCTCCTCAGCCGCAGCGCCTGGTCGGGAGTGCCAAAACGCCGGCGGTCGCCTTGCTGCCGATCGTTCCAAAGCGCCGCGGGGAAGTCTTTGTCGACGCGGTCTGGCTGCGGTGGCGCAGCCCGTTCGCGCTTGCGGAGCGCACCCGGCGCATTGCGGTCGACAAGAAGATCAACGTGCTGCCGGACGTCCGCGGGATTTCGTCCACCGCCGTTCAATTCTTCAGCCGGGACGCGATCGATGGGATCAAGGTCCAGCAGCAGAAGGGGGAAGGCTCCGAGTTCGATTCGTTGCGCGAGCATGCGCCCGGTCTCGACAACCGCTTCATCGATTGGAAGCGCTCCGCCAGGCATCTGAAACTGCTGTCGAAGGAGTTCAGAACGGAACGCAACCACCTGATCGTGCTGGCCTTCGACACCGGACATCTGATGGCGGAGCCAATCGAAGGTGTGCCACGGCTCGACCACGCGATTCACGCCGGATTGCTGCTCGGCTGGATCTCGCTGCGCAGCGGCGATTTCGTGGGGAGTTTCGGCTTCGACTCGCGGGTACGGCAATTCATTCAGCCGTCGCGGGGGATGCCCTATTTCGCCAGGCTGCACAACGCCTCGAGCCAGCTCGCCTATCAGACCGAAGAGACCAATTTCACGCTTGGCCTGGCCGAGCTCAATTTCAGACTGAAGCGGCGCGCTTTGGTGGTCCTCTTCACGGAGTTCATCGATACGACGACGGCGGAGCTGTTACTCGAAAGCCTGCAGCGTATGGCCAACCGTCATGCGGTCATTTTCGTGACGCTGAGGGATCCGTTGCTGCCCGACATCGTGGACGCCAGGCCTGACCGCTTCCAGAACGTCGCCGAGGCCGTCGTCGCGCACGACCTGCTGCGCGAGCGGGCCGTCGTGCTGGAGCGGCTGGCCCGCTTCGGGGTCCATTGTCTCGAAGTGGCGCCACGCGGATTGGCGGTCGCGCTCGTCAACCGCTATCTCATGATCAAGGGCAGGGGGCTGCTATAGAAACCGTTGCACCGTCTACCGGAATCCCGGCACAGAAAATCGTGCTGCGCAGCGCCGAATTCCGCAAGGGCCGCGAATCGGCCTGGCGGACGCTCGATGATTTCGTCTCACGCGTCGAGAAAGGGGGCGTCAGGAATCTGTCGGCGGACGAGCTGCAGCAGCTGCCGTTGCTTTATCGCGCAACCGCCTCGTCGCTATCGGTGGCGCGGTCGATCGCGCTCGACCGCAACCTGATCCTCTATCTCGAGAACCTGGTGCTGCGTGCTTTCCTGGTCGTCTACGGTTCGCGCAAGGGCGTGCCGGAAGCGCTCGGCCGCTTCCTGCGTCGCGGCTTTCCGGCTGCGGTGCGGGGAGCACTGCCGCACATCGCGTTGGCGACGGCGGCCATTGTTGCGGGGGTGGCCGCCGGCTTCCTGCTCATCGAGGCAAGCGAGGCGTGGTTCAACGCGTTGGTGCCGGAATCGATGTCTGGCAGCCGCGGGCCGGCCAGCACCGCGGCACAGCTGCGCGACCGGGAAATCTTCGCGCCCTGGCCGGGCTTCGTCGAAAGCTTCGTGGTCTTCGCCAATTTTTTGTTCCGCCACAACTCCACCATCGGCATCATGACGTTCGGATTGGGCATCGCAGGCGGCGTTCCGACGCTGCTGCTGCTCGGCTATCAGGGGTTGATACTCGGTGCGTTTCTGGCCCTGCACTACAATCGCGGGCTGCTGCTCGACTTCGTTGGCTGGATCACGATCCACGGCGTCACCGAGCTGGGTGCGCTGATCCTGTGCGGCGCCGGCGGACTGGTGATCGCGGAGAAGATTCTTTTCCCGGGCCGCTACACCCGCCTCGACAACCTGGCGAAGCAGGGAACGGCCGCGGCGGGGCTCGCGGCCGGGGCTGTGCTGATGCTGTTCGTCGCCGGAATCATCGAGGGCGGCTTTCGCCAGCTGATCGGCAATACGCCTGCGCGTCTGACCTTTGGGTTCGCGACTGGCGTGCTCTGGCTCGTCTATTTTTGCTACAATCGCGGCGGCGCAGGCGATGAATCAGCGGCTTGACCGGATCAATCACTTCCTCGACGGCGTAACGCGCAACCGCCGCGAGATCGTCACGCCGGAAGGCGTTGTCCTGGAGACGGATGTCGCCAACAATGGCGAGCGACTGACGGCCTTTCTGATCGACTTCCTGTTCTGGATTCTCGCAACGATCCTGCTGTACCTGGTTTTTGCCCTGCTGGCGGTCGAGCACATGAGCGGGGCGGTTGCCTCGACGATCATCTTCCTGTTCGCATTCCTGCTGCGAAATCTCTACTTCATCCATTTCGAGTTGACGACGCAGGGGTCGACTCCCGGCAAGCGCATCGTCAACCTGCGCGTCATCGATCGCAACGGTGGGCCGCTGCTACCGGGCGCCATTATCGCGCGAAACCTGACGCGGGAGGTCGAGATCTTCCTGCCGCTTGGGCTGTTCCTGACCATGCCGAAAATCGCCGCGGGCTGGAGTTTCTGGCTGAGCGCGAGCTACTTCGGCTGGATCGTGCTGATCTCCGCGCTGCCGTTCTTCAACCGCGATCACCTGCGGGCCGGCGACCTGATCGCCGGGACCATGGTGATATCCATGCCGCGCCGCAAGCTGCTGGCCGAGCTCGTCGAGGCGCAGGCGAAATATGTCTTCACCCGCAGCCAGCTTGACGCCTACGGCGCGTTCGAGCTGCAGGTCCTCGAGGAAGTGTTGCGTCGCCCGCCTTCGGAGGAAACAAAAGAGATCCAGCGACAGATCTGCGGGAGGATCTGCCGCAAAATCGGTTGGACCGGGTCCGATCCCTCGGGCGACGCCCTCGACTTTCTCAAGGCATTCTATACCGCCGAGCGTGCGCATCTCGAGCGCGAGCAGCTGTTCGGCCGCTACCGGTCCGACAAGGCAGACCAGTCCTCCGGCCGAAAATAGCCTGCGATAGTCGCCCGAGCTTCTATCAGTCGAAGACGTTCGCGAGGCTTTCGATGTCGATGCCTTCCTTGGCTACGCGCAGGTCGTGGTAGACCACGGCCACGAGCACGGCGCCAAAGGCGGTCGACACGATCTGCCAAGCGAAGTGCAGGAGCGCGCCCACGACGCCGCCGCCCAGTCGACTCAGCACGATACCGACGACTGCGGCAATGACCCAAACGAGCAGGAGAAGACCGAAGATCGACCAGCGATATCCTTTCGTCAAGGCAGCACTGCGACTTGCGCTCGCCATCACCCCAGGGCGCTCGATCACGCAGACTGGAATGGCCACGTAATACATGCACATGACGATCAGCCCCGGAATGAGCAGGAGAAGGCTGGCCAACCCTGCTGCCAAACCGATCAGCAAAGCGA
>Ga0209168_10003560_pt1 | contig 10674 bp, 5 predicted proteins | sample Coa_R1_FD_187156 | JGI IMG/M metagenome (GOLD analysis project Ga0209168, IMG submission 187156) | Surface soil microbial communities from Centralia Pennsylvania, which are recovering from an underground coalmine fire - Coalmine... | ecosystem: Environmental > Terrestrial > Soil > Unclassified ... | reverse complement strand
CATTGGAATTAATCGAGCCCGCCGGGCCAATGGCGCTCATTACGTGAAAAGGTACTTCCGCCACCGCGCCACTGTGTTCGTCCTTGCTATAAGGATGGGCGAAATCAGGACTCTTCTGGCTGTCAACCACTGAAAAATTGCTGGAATTCATCTGCAACGGGTCGAAAATGCGGTGCCGCACGAAATCTTCCCAACTCTCGCCGGATACTTTACCGATTAAATAGCCGGCGGTCATGACCAGCATGTTGTTGTAGTGGTAACCACTGCGGAAATCGTGATCGGATTGCAGAAATCGTAAACGGCGCACCAGGTCTTCGCGGCTGAAATCGGAGCTGTACCAAAGCAAATCATGGCCGGCCATGCCCACACGATGCGAAATCAGATCGCGCGGAGTCATGCGCTCGCTAGCCACTGAATCGTACATCTGGAATTCGGGAAGGTATTGCCGCACTGGCTTGTCCCAATCGAGCTTGCCCTCATCGTTGAGCATTCCCATGGAAAGCGAGGTAAAAGATTTGGAGATGGAGCCAATGGCAAAGATCGTCTTGCTTGTGACTGGAAGATTGCCTTTGACGTCCCGCAGGCCGAAACCATGTGAATAGATCACATGGCCGTTCTGAACGATTGCAATCGCCAGACCCGGCACTTTCCAACTCCGCATCTGCGCCGGGATGAACTGCTCCAGGTCCCCGGGCTCCACCACGTTCTGAGTTGGCCTGATCTGCGCCGATACGGGCAGGCTAATTACAACCAAGAGGACCAACTGCAGGAGAGCAATCCAGCCTGCCTTTTCTTCCCGCAGCAATGACGGTCGCGAGCGAGTTTCGGCCGTGATTTCGTCGCTCACAGATACCTTTGACGCATTCATCTGTGCTTCACCTTCTTCGCCAAATTAGGTAGCCGGGAATACCCGTAAGGACAATTCCTATGCCGAGTGCCGCGCGGGTGGGTTGCGCGATAATTGTGTTCAGCACAAATGCGGCAACCGTCGCGATGAAGATCAGCGGAGTCCACGGATAGCCCGGAACCCTGTACCGTACAGATGCGGTAGTCTCGCGCTTTCGATAAACAAAGATACTGGATGCGGCCAAGGCGTAAAAACTCCAGCCAACAAAGACCACGTAGGTCAGCAATTGTTCGAAAGTTCCGGTCACCGCTAAGATCGAAGACCAAAATGCCGTTGCCACAATCGCGAATGCGGGAGTGCCAAAGCGTGGGTGAACTTCCGCCAGCCAATGAAAAAACAGACCGTCTTTGGCCATCGCATAATAAACGCGTGGAGCGGTCAGAGCGATCGAATGGGCTGCGCTGAAGATCGAGATCAGAATCACAATCGCAACAACCTTGCCCACTGCTGGATTAACCACCGTGGCCAGTGCGGTCGCAGCCACTCGGTTAGAATTGGCGGCGCCCTCCGCACCAAGTGCCGCCACATAGCCGAGGTTCGCCAGAAAATAAACGCCGATCAGTGTGAAGACACCCGCCAGAAAAGCCAATGGAAAGTCGCGGCGCGGATTCACTGTTTCTCCTGCGACGAATGTGGCGTATTGCCAGCCTTCATAGGCCCAAAGCACGCTGACGAGCGCCAAGCCGATGCCCGAGAACCGGGACAACAGCGACATGGGAGGTAGGGCGGAATGAAACTGCATGCGGTTGCCAGACCAGAGCAACAGGCCGGCTATCGCCAGAATCGCTGATACCTTCAGAGCGGTGGTTACGTTCTGCAGGTTTGCGCTCCTACGAGTTCCCAACACATTCACCGCCGCGATAACGCCGATCATCGCAACCGACACAAGTCTCGCGGTCCAGGGCGCAAGAGAGACCAGTTCTGCAAGGTAATTGCTGAAGGCAACGGCTAGAGTCGCGATCGAGCCTGTACTGACAACGAAGAAGAGAATCCATCCAAACAAGAATGCGGGAAACCGGCCGAAACAATCGCGCAGATATACATACAAGCCGCCTGCTGCCGGGTTCATGGCGCTCAATTCCCCGTAAGTAAGGGCGCCCAGCAACGACAGGATTCCTCCGGCCAGCCATACTGACAAAGCGACGAACAGAGAATTTCCCACGGCTTTAATGACTAAGCCAGGCACCAGGAATATTCCCGAGCCAATCACAGTGCCGATGATTAAGAGGACAAGATCAGGCAATCGCAGCACGCGGCGCAGCTTCTTGTCGTTAACTAAATGTTCCGGGCAGGTTACCGCCGGTGAGGAAGTAATCAAGGTTTGACCCGCTCTAAATCAATCCAGCATAGTTCTTGAACCCGAAGTATTGGGCAACCGGAAAAAGCAACATATGATGCTTAGCGTTGACATTGTGCACTATCTGATGTAGAACTGCAAACGCATTCATGTAGACGGAGGGATCGGTAGGAGTGCAGCAACCAAGGGATTTGATTCGCGCAACGGTATGATGACGATTACGGCGAAGTCAAGTTGTTGCTTCTCGGCCATTTTTTACATACTCGCGCTCTCCTGCCTCTCCGCCTGGCCGCAAGTTCCGAAACCCAAGCCACTCACCGGAGCCTCTAGTCGTTCCGAAAGGCCTGCACAATCCACCCCCGAAATCAGCGCCAGCGATGTCGAAGCTTTTCTCGATGGCTTGGTTCCGATGCAACTTCAGCGCGAGGACATAGCTGGAGCAGTCGTCGTCGTTGTAAAGGACGGAAAAGTTCTCGTCAGCAAAGGCTACGGGTACGCCGACGTAAAGAAAAGAACACCAGTGTCCCCGGACGCAACCTTGTTCCGACCTGGCTCCATTTCTAAAACGTTTACCTGGACTGCCGTCATGCAGTTAGTGGAGCGGGGAAAATTAGACTTGGATCGCGACGTAAACGATTACCTCGATTTTCAAGTGCCACACACCTTCGGTCGCCCTGTCACCCTGCGCAATCTCATGACCCATACTGCCGGGTTTGAAGAAGTCATCAAAGATCTCTCCGTGGATCGGGCGGACGACTTACCTTCTTTGCACGCATTCATAAAGACTCACGAGCCCAAGCAGATTTATGCTCCCGGCACGATACCGGCGTATTCAAACTACGGGGCTGATCTTGCTGGCTACATTGTTGAGCGCGTGTCGGGGCTACCATTCGAGCAATACATCGAACAGAATATTTTCGGGCCGCTGGGAATGACGCGCGCGACGTTCGTTCAGCCTTTGCCTGACCCACTCAAGCCAATGATGTCAAACGGTTACTCAGTGGCTTCGGAAGATGCCAAGCCGTTCGAACTGGTTCCACCTGAACCGGCCCCGGACGGGAGTCTATCCGTCACCGGCGAGAATATGGCGCGCTTCATGATCGCCCATCTGCAGAACGGCAGTTACGGCGATATCCGCATTTTGCAGCAGCAAACCGCGGAGATGATGCATGCCCGTCAATTCGGGATGGATCCGGCGATCAATGGCATGGCCTTTGGCTTTTACGAGGAAAGTCGAAATGGGCTGCGCATCATCGGCCACGGTGGTGATCTCAACTACTTTCACAGCGACATGCATTTGGTGCTGGAGAAAGGCCTGGGATTCTTTGTCTCCTATAACAGCACCGGGAAGGGCGAACTCGACCCCCGTACTGCGCTGTGGCAGGAATTTCTCAATCGATATTTCCCGGTTTCGCTTCTACCGGCGGAAGCGGCCGAAAAACAGTCAGTGGATTCTGTCTCAGGCAAATACCTGTCCAGCAGGCGTGCACAGACCACGATTATGAAATCTCTTTGGCTGATTCTGGCTGAGCCGTCGGTATCGCAGGCCGCGGACGGCACGATTCAGGTTGACAGCATGAAAGACTTTGCTGGCCAGCCCAAGAGTTGGCGCCCAATCGGCGGCATGAAGTTCCGCGAGGTCGGCGGTCAGGAATTGCTGGTCTTCAAACCTGACGCATCCGGTCGCATGCAGATGTTCACCGAAGACCCGATTGAAATCTTCCAGCGAGTCGGGTGGAATGAGAATAAAACTGTCTGGTTAATCACTCTCGGTTTTGTCACTCTGGTTTTTGTTCTAACTCTTTTGTTGTGGCCTGTGGCCGCTTTGTTGCGGCGTCACTACAAGCACCCACTCGCACTGAGTGGTACCCAACGTATGTTGCGTTTGCTGGTGAAACTTTCCTGTGCATTCGATTTAGCGGTCTTAATCGCCTTCGCTGCGATTTTGGTATATGGATTTTCGAATCTCTCCCTGTTCAGCGAGCGGCTCGACCCATGGCTCCGTTGCCTACAAGTGCTGTTTCTTATCGGACTCATCAGCGCTATCGCGACGGGTTACGCCTGTTTTCGGCTCTGGCAAAGCAGCAGCAAAGGCATCTGGACGACCATCTATAGTGCGAGCCTTGTTTTGGCGTCGTTCCTATATATATGGATCGTTCTCAGCAGCAGGATCGTGCAAATCAGCTTGAAGTATTGAACCGGTTATTTCTGGTTGACCAGCGGAGGCCTCGTCAAGGAGAGTACTAACGTGAGCTCACTGCTTATCGGTACTAAACGGAATTCCTGTCTGCATCGCGGCTGCGCCTTGAGCGTATTCATTGTTGTTCTTCTGCTCGGTTCAGCTTCAGCGCAAAAGCCGAAAACGAACCCTCTCTCTCCTAAGACCGAGACCAAGACCCAGCCTCCGTCGCCGGGCTCCGGACAGAACGGCCAACAGTCCCACGAACTCACTGAAAGCGATCTGGAAGCATTTCTGGATGGCATGGTTCCGCTGCAGATCGCTCGCGAGGACATTGCGGGAGTGATCATTACGGTAGTCAAAGATGGCAAGCCATTCTTCGCCAAGGGGTACGGCTATTCCAACGTGGAAAAAAGAATCCCTGTCTCCCCCGAGGCGACCCTGTTCCGTCCAGGCTCCATCTCAAAACTGTTCAACTGGACTGGAATCATGCAGCAAGTCGAATTGGGCAAGCTCGATTTGGATCGTGACGTCAATGACTACCTCGACTTCAAGATTCCCGCCACCTTTCCCAAGCCGATTACATTGCGGGACATCATGACCCACACGCCGGGATTCGAAGAGACGGTCCAGGAACTCTTCGTGCCCACCGCAGCGAACTTAACGCCTCTTGATCAATACGTGCAGGCCCATCTGCCGGTCAGAATTTATCCTCCATTTACGACACCGGCTTATTCCAACTACGCCACAACACTTGCCGGATACATCCTTCAGCGAGTGTCCGGAGAGCCATTTGACAATTACGTTGAGCACCACATCTTTCAGCCGCTGGAAATGTCGCATTCCACCACGCGGCAGCCGTTGCCCGAAGCTCTGCAGCCGCTGATGTCGAACGGCTACGACGTTGCTTCGGAACCTGCGAAGCCTTTTGAATTCGTAGAGGCTGCACCCGCCGGCAGTTCCTCGGTTACCGGCGCGGACATGCAGCATTTCATGATTGCGCACTTGCAGGACGGCCGTTACGGCGGGACCCAGATCCTCCGTCCGGAAACGGCTCAAATGATGCACACTCGCCAGTTTTCAAATCTGCCGGACATGAACGGCATGTGCCTCGGCTTCTACGAGGAGACCAGGAACGGACACAGAATTATCGGGCATGCTGGCGATACCCAGTACTTTCACAGCGACCTGCACTTGATCCTTGATGCCGGGATCGGATTTTTCATCTCTTATAACAGCGCCGGAAAGGGGGAAACTCGTGCTCGCGAAACGGTGTGGCATGCTTTCCTGGATCGCTACTTCCCCTACGCGCCTCCGGCTGCGCCGGTTCAACCAACCGCGGCTGCGGATGCCCGGCTGGTTTCCGGCAGATACCTGATCAGCCGCCGCGCAGAAACGACCATTCTGAAGGTGTCGAACGTCCTGGGCGAGACAAAGGTTTCGTCCGATCCTGACGGAAGGATCACGGTCGATTCAATAAAAGATCCAAGTGGACAGCCCAAGAAGCTGGAGGAGATTGGTCCACTGATGTTCCGCGCTGTTCATGAGCAAGATCGCATCGGATTTAAGCGAGATCAGGCCGGGCAACTGGTACTGGTGACCGACTTCCCCGTTTTCGTGTTTCAGCGCTCGCAATGGAGCCAGGATAGTGCGTGGAATGTGCCTTTAATCCTCTGCGTTATGGGAGTATTGCTTCTCACTTTGCTGCTTTGGCCGGTTGGAGCTCTTATCCGCCGGCGTTACGCTAAGACATTGAATCTCACGCCGCAACAGCGCCGTCTTCGACTCATCGTGCGTCTGGCGTGTTTATTCGATCTTCTATTTTTGTGCAGCCTGGCATTGTTCTTTTCTATGGCAGAAAAGGACATTGGTGTATTGAGTCCGCGCTTCAACCCTTTACTGCGAATCATTCAACTCGTAGGCTGGCTGGGAGTTTTGGGAACACTGGCCGCTGTGTATAACGCGTTCCTCTCATGGCGTGAGCAGGGCCGCTGGTTTTGGAACAAGCCCGGCGACACTCTGATAGCTCTCGCGTGTGTCGCGTTCGTGTGGTTCGTTTATATCTGGAATATGCTGCACTGGAGTCTGCGCTACTAAACAGCCTTTGACTTGCTCCACCAGACGATGCCCTGGTGGCGTCCGCACAGTTTTTTCGATACCGACCGTTCCCGTTCCAGCTGGGCGCGCTCGCTCCGCAAAAGCTGTGCAGCAAATAGTGCACAAGCGATTTATGAATCATCATTCAGTGATAATTTCCTTGCAAGTGTTGCAGTGCTCGGTGTAAGAACGTGTGTTAAACGGGGCAGTGACCGGGCTCAAACCTGCCCGAGAACGGAGACCGCCATGTTTACATTGAATCCTGATTGCGGCCGGCAAAAAGTCTATTTTCGTTCTACGCTCGGTCTTGTCATGCGGGCCGCCCTATTCTTTCTTCTGCTCTGGCCGGGTAGATTAATCGTTGCGCAGACTGCAGCGACGGGTGCGTTAAAGGGAATTGTGACTGATCCAAGTGGAAGCGTTATTTCTGGCGCTTCAGTAAGAGTCTCCAGTTTAGCGACGGGACAGCCCCGCACAGTCATCACTCAGAGCAACGGAAGTTATCTGATTCCATACCTGGAGCCGGGCACCTACCAACTCGAGATTTCGGCAAAAGGCTTCAAGTCGGTAGTGGTCGAGAAGGTTGAGGTGCACGTCACCGAAACCACCCCTTTGGACCTGCGTTTGCAAATCGGGGCCATCTCGGAGAAGGTGACGGTGCAGGATATCCCCGAACTCGTGCAAACCGAGTCCAGCGCGCTCGGGAACGTCACCGATCAGCGCATGGTTGAAAATTTGCCTCTGGTCACTCGCAATTACATGCAGATTCTGGGACTCTCCCCCGGCGTTTCCTCGGAGATCACCGATGCTGCCAGTATCGGTCGTGGCAATGTCGGCCTTGAATATTCGACATCCGGCAACATCGTTAACGACAACAACTTTCAAATGAATGGCGCCGATGTGAACGACCTTATGGGATCAGGATCATTGAGCGGCGGGATCCCCGTGCCCAATCCTGATTCGATTCAGGAATTCAAGGTGCAAACCGGACAATATGACGCGTCTTATGGAAGGAACGCCGGCGCCAACGTAGATGTCGTTACCAAGTCCGGAACCAATGACCTTCATGGCAACGTCTGGGAATATTTTCGAAATACCGCTCTGAACGCCAACGACTTTTTCCTCAATCAAAACCACCAGCCCCGCGGCGTGCTGAACGAAAATCAGTTTGGGGGAACTGTAGGCGGCCCAATTATGAAGGACAAAGTTTTCTTTTTTCTTTCGTATCAAGGCACGCGAGAAAGAGATGGATTGGATGTTACCGGTGGCTGTCTCAGCGGAGGAAGCCTGCCTGTCGGTTTGACCAACAACGCCAGCGACCGCACTGCAGCGGCGCTGGAAAGCACCTTTGGCGTATCGGCGATCGATCCAACCGCTCTAGCCGTGCTGAATGCCCAATTGCCGAATGGCCAGTTCGTCATTCCTGCACCGCAAAGCGGCGGAACGGCTAGTTTCAGTTCGCCGTGTCCTTACACCGAAAATCAATTTGTCACCAATGTCGATTTTTATCATACCGACAAGAGCCATTTTTCCGGCAAGTTCTTCTTCTTGGATAGCAATCAGACGAGCGCGTTTCCAGGTAACAATATTGGCATTACCGCGGTTACAGTGCCCGGTTTTCCGCAAAGTATCAGCAACGGATTCCGCGATTTTTCTCTGACTCACACCTACGCGTTCAACGATCGTCTGCTCAACCAGGCAATTTTGGGATATCACCGGACCACCGGCATTTTGAACCAAGCTTATCCGACGACCAGCTTTGCCAATTCGGCGGGGTGTGCCGGCACCGGCCCAATAACCTTGGCGAGCCTCTGTGTACCTGCTCCGGACTTTGACAATGTCGTTCCGCAGATTCTGGTGCAGGGAGCCTTCAATTTAGGCGGCAATGGCCAGGGAGTTTCGTTGTTTCAGAACTCCTACAATTTCCATGACTCGGTCACCTACGTGCGTGGAAAACATTCGCTGCATTGGGGTGGCGGAATTGATCGCGCTCAGATCAATGAACCAAATTTTCATTTCCTTGCTGCGCTCGCCTACCTTTCATTTAACGATTTTCTCACTGGCAATCCGCTCATCAGCCTTGATGTACCGGGGTTATTCGGGCGAGAATGGCGCGCCTGGAACGGCGACCTGTATGTTCAGGACGACTACAAGGTGCTTCCGCGCCTGACTCTTAACCTGGGCTTCCGGTACGAGCGTCAGGGACAGTTGGGGGAGATGCTGGGCCGGGCATCCACTTTTAATATCGCTGCCGCCAATCCGATTCCCCCCATGCAGGGAACGCTACAAGGGTATGTGGTCGCATCGAATTTCCACGGCACACTTCCAACCGGACCTGATGGTAGTATGCCGACGCGTGCTTCCACAAACACTGCTCTAAACAATGATGGCCAGAACGGATGGGAGCCCAGGGTCGGATTTGCTTGGCAGCTTCCGGGTACAAGTCGCATGGTCTTGCGCGGAGGATACGGAATCTATTACACCCGTACCACCGGGCAGCCGTTCTTTCAATTACTCGTATCGCCACCGTATGGAATGCTGCGGGAATCTTTCTTTCCCAGCATTGCAACCGCATTCCCATCGACTCCTCCGCTTCCGTTTTTCCCGCCCTATTCGCCAACGACAAGTTTAACGCCAACCATCTTCCCGGCGAATTTCAGACCGCCAATCATCCAACAGTACAGCATGGACGTGCAGGCAGCCATCTCCCGAGACACCGTGCTGGACATCGGCTACCACGGCTCGCGCGGATCGAAGTTGCTTCAAGTCCGCGCTTTCGATCAGGCAGTGGATGCCACAGTAACTCCGATTAACGGTCAGAACAACAACACTCTTGCCAACCTTACGTTGCGCCAGCCGATTCAGGGCTTTAATTCGGCGGCCGCAACCACTGTCGAGAGCGCGGGCGCATCCTGGTATAACTCCATGGGCGTCAGTGTGAACCATCGCTTTAGCCATGGCCTGCAATTCCTCGCCTCCTATACCTGGGCTTCTGCTCTCGAAAGTTCTCCCGGTTACGTGAATGGAGTACTCGACGGAGGCACTCTTCAAGGCAATCAAACGAATCGCTCAAACTATGGATTTGACTCCTTCATTCGGCCGCAGCGCTTCGTCATCAGCTATGTCTACGATCTGCCCTCCCCAGCAAATCATTTCTCAGCCCTAGGCAGGGTTCTATCTGGATGGTCCGTGGCCGGCGTAACTACAATACAAAATGGGCAGAAGCTTACCGTCCTCGAAAGCAATGAGCTGAATGCATTCGGCATCATTGCGGCGGATCAAGATCGCGCCCAGGTTTCCGGTTGCACCACCAGCCAGCTTGTGAACAAGGGCTCAGTCAACAGCAAGCTAAATGGTTACTTCAATTCGTCCTGCTTCACCGCACCACCGATTATCGGAGCGGACGGCGTTGCAACCGCGTTCGGCAACGGCGGCATCGGGAATGTCAAGGGCCCGGCGCAGCAGGATTTCGACATCTCAATTATTAAGAAGATTCCTCTCGGGCACAGCGACGCCCGATCTCTCGAGTTCAGGGCGGAGTTCTTCAACGCCTTTAACACCCCGTCATTTGCGCTGCCGCCAATTCTCGATGCTGGCTCGGTGTGCCTGGCGGGAGTGGACTGCCTGTCTACTCCTGCTAACGGCGTGGTCGGATTCAATCCCGATCCTGCATTTGGTGTAATTTCAAACACCAGTGTCGCGCCACGAATTATTCAGTTCGCCCTAAAACTATCTTTCTGAGCCGGCGAGTTCGCCCCAGCCGACGCAGACGTATTTAAGTGCCGCAGACGCAATATCAATGGCCGGATTGGCGCTGGGCGAGACGAGCCAGCGCGGTGGAAGGTGAGCGAGCACATCCACAATCCTCCACGTCTTCGCCACGACCGCGAGGCCACCGAGCATAAAGGTCGTTTACGCCCTTGCCCAGCAATGAGACAAGAGTATTGTCCACGTTATTTTGAGTACGTATGCATACTCCACAAAATCGGGTGTGGAGTGGCACTTCTCCAATAAGCGCTCCCCCAGCCTACACAGCGGAACGTTCTCTACTGATCGGGACATTCATCGGGACGTAAGCATGGTTCGGAGTTTGCGAATGGCGTCCGGGATCTCTTCGACCGCCGTGCTGCCAAAACCCAAGATGAATCCCTGCCGAGTGGCCTTGTCCAGATAAGAAGTCGAGAGTGGCAGGAG